>RCUU01001280.1_pt1 | contig 12256 bp, 10 predicted proteins | sample 2166211 | NCBI WGS metagenome assembly RCUU01 (sample SAMN09932620, study PRJNA488358) | compost metagenome | feature: garden; material: soil; isolation source: compost soil in phenylacetic acid-enriched culture | place: Germany: Experimental Botanical Garden Goettingen | collected 2016-01-27
CTGGGATCATGAACCGATTACCGCCGAGAATGTTAAGCAAGGACATGCAGCCGTCGATGCTGCCCTATCTATTGGTATCAATATGTTTGATCATGCAGATATTTATACCCGCGGTAAAGCCGAGAAGGTGTTCGGTCAGATCTTTAAAGATCGCCCAGAACTCCGCGAGGAAATCATTATTCAATCAAAGTGTGGTATTAAGCTAATGGAGCCTGGAGACAGCTCTAATGTTTTTGATTTCTCAAGCCAGCATATTCTAAGCAGTGTAGATGGAATATTGTCGCGGCTAGGGACTGAATATATTGATATTCTGCTGCTCCATCGGCCTGATCCGCTAATGGACCCGGAGGAAGTAGCCTCTGCGTTGCATCAATTAAAAGCAGCCGGTAAGGTTCGTCATTTCGGTGTCTCCAATATGAGCGCAGCACAAATCAAAATGCTGCAAGCTTATTGCAATGAACCTTTTATCGTAAATCAGCTGCATATGAGCCTAGCCAAGCTGAGCTGGGTCGATGCTGGAATCAGTGTAAACCGTGAACCTTGGAAAGATATTACCTTTCCTGAAGGAACCCTTGAGCATTGTCGAATGGAGAACATTCAGCTTCAAGCTTGGGGCCCACTCGCACAAGGCCTATTTAGCGGGCGTTCGCTTGTGGATCAACCAGAGCATATCGTCCAGACCGCTGCCATGGTCCAAGATCTGGCAGCTGAAAAAGGGACTTCCCCTGAAGCCATCGTGCTATCCTGGCTGATGACACATCCAGCAGCTATTCAGCCTGTGATTGGAACTGTGAATCCTCAGCGTATCGCTGCCTGCGCCGATGCGGACAAGCTGGAACTTACTCGTAAAGAATGGTATGACCTATATGTTAGTTCACGTGGTACTCGTCTTCCCTAACCCAACTCACAATTAAACGCCAACGGATTCTTAATAGCCTAATCGTGCCTCTCGCATGATTAGGCTATTTTTGTTCTACTCCCTTCCTCATTCATCGTTCTTTATTGCGAATAAAAATAGATATCAAGCGAAAAAATGAGATAAACAGAGATAAATTAACATTTTTGTTCTTTATAGAGCACAAACGAGACTTATTGGCTGTTTTCTTTTCAATCTATTCCATGTATTATTCATTACAGAAGTTGTTCTTAATAAAGAACGATAATAACGAACTAAAGAAACTCAAGACATTGAGGGGAGGTATTCCTCTGAGACCCAGATCAGCAAAAAGAAGACCTAAAAGAAAGAGGCAAATCGGATTACGTGTTCTGCAATCAGGAATGGCTGTCTCCGTCTTGTTTCTGTATACCTCACAGCAAGTGGGTAATACCTATGGTGGTTTTGGAGCTACTACGCAAACCACTAGCACCATAAGCTTTTGCGAAGTATTTCCAAACTCGATCAAGGAACTTCTAACCGAACTCAAAGATCATATCGAAAGAGCTACTGCATTAAAAGGATCGCTGCAAAGCTATACCCTCTCAGGCAGTCTCTCAGATGTTTCGGGAATAGAAAGCATGTCGCTGGATGAGCTGGATGTCGCAGCGCAAGAGATTTCCACGCAAATCTCCGCGCTTCAATCTCAAATCGATGGCGTCAATGAGCAACTGGCCACCAACAGCCAAATTTGGAACGAAATCAATAATGAGCTGAATGCTGCAGCAGCCGTGTTATTCCAGATTGGAGGATATATGACCTCTCTAGATTCAAACTGTCTAGAAATCAAGGATGAGCAATTCTTCAGAGAGCTGCAAAGCAGTCTGAATCAAAGTGGTGTCATCTCTGAATCATTGAATGCTTCCTTAAATGGAGTCATCCAATACCTAAACTCCATTCACGACATCGGTCTTCCATTCGCTTCGGTAGTGACCAGTGATGTATATGGGCAACCCGAGTTACGCAACGAGGCGTTTCAGCAGCCGTTCCCCTTCCTGATATCTTTTAATCAGCCGGCCGGCAATATCTCTAGCGAACTCACCTCCACTTATGAAAGCCTCAATACTGAAATGAATGGTCTTAAAGAATCAGCTACTTCAGGAATCAGCAATCTTCAGAGTCAACTCCAATTGATCAGTCAAGCCCGTGAACAACAATTGGAAGCACTTGAGAAAGCCCGACTAGAGGCGCTGGAAGAAGCGAAGAAAGAAGAAGAGCGGTTAGCCCAAGAGAAAAAGGAAAAACAAGAAGCCGAGGACAAAGCGAAAGCGGAAGCAGAAGAGAAAGCAAAAACGGAAGTGACTCCACCAACAGGTGAAGCTACACCAGAAAACATAAATAAAGAACAACCTGAAGCCCCAATCACTAACCCAGCCGATCCGGAAATTGGCGAAGAGCCAACGATTCCACAAGATGTACCACAGCAAACGGTTCCTCAGGAGACGCCAAAAGCGGAAGATACAACTTCTTCCCCGCCGGCAGCAACACCAGCTCCTTCGGACCCTCAACAAGACAAAGGTGGAGAATAATATGCGGATTAAAAAAATGATCAACAATACATTATCGAGCATCATGCTTGTCATCTTTATCCTGCTGGTGGTAGCCGTGGTTTTATCAAAGGCCTCCGGTGGTGAACCTGCCTTCTTCGGATACCAAATCAAATCCGTACTCTCAGGTTCGATGGAACCAGGTATTCAGACCGGATCGATTGTCGCTTTAAAACCCGGAGGAGATATGAATCGCTTCAAAAAAGGCGATGTCATCACCTTTAGAAATGAAGAAAACCTGCTCATTACTCACCGTGTTGTAGAAGCAACAATGAATAATGCTACCGGTGAAGCCATGTATCGCACGAAAGGCGATAACAATGATGCGCCTGATATGAACCCTACCAGTTCCACGAATGTTGTAGCTGAGTATACCGGGGTCACCGTACCTTATGTAGGTTACGCTATGAACTTCGCGGTTTCCAAAGCTGGAAGTGTCGTGCTCATGATCGTACCTGGCTTGATGCTCCTGCTCTATGCTCTCTACTCCACATGGAAGGCTGTAGCTGCACTCGAAAAGAAAAATACTGCCATACTACCTGCCTCTCCGCCCCCAACTGAAATCCAGTAATTCGTTGATTGTCCGCTTCCGCTTACGAACCGGAAGTTACAATATAAATTTTATTAAATTTAACCACAAAAACCGAGGAGGAATTTTAATTATGGGTATCAAGAAAACATTGGGTCTTGGCGTAGCATCTGCAGCACTGGGTTTATCATTGATTGGTGGAGGAACTTTCGCTTACTTTAGCGACACTGCTACAAGTACTTCTACATTCGCTGCGGGTACACTCGATTTGAACTCTGACCCCTCTGTTATCGTAAATCTGGATAAATTGAAACCAGGTGACACAATCAAGAGAGATTTCAAATTGAATAATGATGGTAACATCGATATCGGCTCTATTGTTCTCAAAACAAAGTACGACGTTAATGATGTAGGTGGTAACAACAACGGTGTTGATTTAGGTCAATTCATCCAAGTCGAATTCATACAAAATAAGGACAAGAGCGGCAACATAATCCCAGATATTGTTGTTTATAAAACAACACTAGCTGAATTGAAAAATTTAACACCAGATCTCGTAGAAAAGCTGCCATTCATAGGTAATGAGGCATCCGGCATTAAAGCAGGTACATCTGATAGCTTCACCGTCCAATTCAAATTTGTGGATGACGGTAAAGATCAGAACATTTTCCAAAAAGATGTGTTGACACTGACTTGGGATTTCTTTGCTAAGCAATCCGCTGGAGTCGCTAGATAATCTAATAAGTCTTCCATTCGAAGAGCAGCAGATTCTTATTCCGTAAAAGCGGATAAGTAAATGCTGCTTTTCTCTTTACAATAAACTTTGTCGAATTTATCGATATTTGCTATACTAATAACAAAAATTACGGAGGAGCGTCAGCATAGTGGCACAAAATATGGGCCAACGTATCCAGCATCTCCGCCTAGAAAAGGGATTCTCCCTATCTGAGCTTGCGGACAGAGCGGATGTTGCTAAGTCGTATCTTAGCAATGTGGAGAGAAACATCCAATCCAATCCTTCAATCCAGTTTATCGAAAAGATCGCCGATGCGCTTCAGGTATCCATCCACGCTTTGCTCTATGGAGAACCTAATGATGCTGAGGAGTCACCTTTAGATTCGGAATGGTTCCGATTGGTGCAGGAAGCTATGGCCTCAGGCATAAGCAAACGCGAATTCAAAGAGTTTCTGGATTACCAGAAATGGCGCCTGGATCAGAAGGATTAATCCTCCGCCTGATCTAATAAGATCCTCTTCTATTCATAATATCAATTATAAATGCCTTTGCCCTCCTAACATGGACGGCGAAGGCATTTTATATTCTAGCAGAATATAAGGAGCATATATCTGGTGTAACTTATAGAAAAAGGGCACAGCGATAACTCGCTGTGCCCTTTTTCTATATATCACGCTCTAATGTATTACTGCACGGCTTGCACAGTCTTCTCCTGGAAGAATCGACGAATTTCATCTGCCTTTATGCCAGCCTTCTTAGCTGCTAATAATAAATGTACCCACTCTACGTCTAGATCAATGACCTGCTGTTCTCTGTTGCTTCCCTGGTTGGACTTTTCCAAAAAATCTCCTCCTAAGATTTTACGTCCCCAGGCAATCCGGCTGTCATAGTATTTCTACCTTAGACCCGCGACTTTGTGCCCCTGCCTTTCGGCAGGTTTACCTTTTACTGGACCCTTTACACGAAAGGATCTGCTTTGAAATATATGAAAAACGCTTACTGCAATAACATTATACTATAGTAAAGTGGAAAAGTGTGTCGATTTCTGATTACTTCCTCTATTAAAAAACAAAAAATAAAGGCTTTTTTTTAGGATATCCTGTCCTATTATCACGATCCTCGTTCAATTCATAAAATAATTTAGACCCATATAATCAAATGTCTCTCTCCCATTTAGTTAAAATTAAGGATAATAGAATCATTTTAGTAGGCCTTTAGAATGGGTAATAAAAAAGAACACCTCTTTTTTTTAGTAGAACAAGCTAACCTATACCATTTTGCGAACGTATTAGACGAAAGAATGAATTGATTACACGTGTGGAAAGTAGCACAATAAGATGAGGAATGAAACCGCAATCATCACAGCTCCTACAAGCATTTACACAAAATGTAACGTATGGAGTTCATCCGTTGAGGAGGATGTATTCATGGCAGCCAAAGAGCCCTATAACGAATCCATTTGGAGTAAGTATTATGGACCCAATTTAGGCTACATTCAAGAAAGATATGAGCAGTTTGTGAAAGATCCATCCACTGTAGAGAATAATTATCGCGAACTTTTTACAAATTCGGGTCCTCCACCCTTAACACCGGATAGCGAACCGGCTCCACAGCCTCGCATTTCGGGAGACACCGAATGGCTTAGAAAGGCAGTAAGAGCTTCCAAGCTAATCGCTAATATTCGTATATATGGCCATATGGCCGCTGACATTGATCCGCTTGAGCGAGATCATAATCCCATGGCTAAATATCTCGAACTCGAAACCTATGGGCTGACTCGTGAAGATCTGATCGCATTACCTGCCACACTCATTTGGGAGAATGCACCGAATGACGTGCATACCGGATGGGATGCTGTTCAGCGTATGCGTCAGGCATATACCAAGACTATCGCCTATGAATTCGGACATGTCCATGAGGAAAAGGAATTGCAATGGCTGAATAGACAGGCAGAATCCACAAGCTCACCAGCACCCTTGAATAATACAGAACGCAAAGAACTGCTGAATCGCCTGATCCAAGTAGAGCAATTTGAAACCTTCCTTCACAAGACCTTTGTGGGTCAGAAACGTTTCAGTCTGGAAGGCAATGACGCACTTGTCCCGATGCTCGATGAAATCGTACGCGCTGCTGCGCATGACGGTGCAGAGCATATTCTGATGGGCATGGCGCATCGCGGCCGTCTCAACGTTCTTGCACATATTTTGGGCAAACCTTATGATATTATATTTTCAGAGTTTCATCATTCTCCGAACAAGGAGCTTTTCCCTTCCGAAGGCTCTACAGGCATTAACTATGGTTGGACAGGTGATGTGAAATACCATCTCGGTGCAGACCGTGCTGTCCGTGAAGGAGAAACCGTACGCACCAGAATAACACTAGCGAATAACCCAAGTCACTTGGAATTCGTTAACCCTGTCGTGGAAGGTTTCACTCGTGCCGCTCAAGAAGATCGGAGCACTGCAGGATTGCCGAAGATTGATACCAGTAAAGCTATAGCGGTGCTGATGCATGGCGATGCTGCTTTTCCAGGTGAAGGAATTGTTGCAGAAACACTTAATATCGGCAAACTTCAAGGTTATCAGAATGGTGGGACGATCCATATCATTGTTAATAACCGGATCGGGTTTACGACCGAAAGTGAAGACTCCCGTTCTACGCATTATGCCAGTGACATCGCCAAAGGGTATGAAATCCCAATTGTCCATGTCAACGCCGATGACCCGGAGGCATGTGTAGCAGCTGTTCGTTTAGCCAGCGCATATCGCCACCAATTCAAAAAGGATTTCGTGATTGATCTCATCGGCTACCGCCGTCATGGTCACAACGAAATGGATGATCCTGAAACTACACAGCCTATTGTCTACAGTAAGGTACGTAAACACCCAACTGTCTACAAGGTCTATGCTGAGCGACTACAGCGTGAAAAGATTCTTACAGCCGATGATGTTAAAGAGATGAACGCTGCAGCAGAAAGCGTATTGCAACGTGCGTACGATAGTATGAAGGAAGGCAACCACAAGAAAAAAGAACCAAAGGCCTTCATTCCTCTACAAGCGGAACATGCTGCTCCAGGATCAACAGCATTATCCATCTCCAGCCTACAGGAGATCAATCGTGAACTGCTGACCGTTCCAGATGGATTCCAAGTCTATCCGAAGCTTGAACGCATTCTGCAGCGTCGCAAGGATGCACTTAATGAAGGCGAAAAGGTCGACTGGGCACTTGCTGAGTCTCTCGCCTTCGCTACCATTCTTAAGGATGGTACGCCCATCCGCTTGAGTGGTCAGGATGCCCAGCGCGGAACCTTCGCTCATCGACATTTAGTGCTGCACGACAGTAAGACCGGGGAATTGTTCTCTCCACTGCATCAACTAAGCAATTCCCGCGCTTCCTTTGGCGTATACAACAGTCCGCTGTCAGAAGCATCGGTACTAGGCTTTGAGTATGGTTATAATGTATTCGCACCGGAAACCTTCGTCATCTGGGAAGCACAATATGGCGATTTCGCCAATGCAGGTCAAGTGATATTTGACCAATTCATTGCCGCTGGACGCGCCAAATGGACACAGCGCAGCAATCTTGTCATTATGCTGCCTCATGGCTACGAAGGACAGGGACCTGAGCATTCCAGTGGTAGATTGGAACGCTTCCTGCAATTATGCGCAGAAGAGAACTGGACCGTTGCCAACTTGACTAGCGCTTCTCAGTATTTCCATCTCTTGCGGCGCCAAGCGGCGTTATGCGGACAGGAAGATGCAAGACCGCTAGTCATTATGACACCTAAGAGCCTCATTCGTAATGCACGCAGCACTTCTGCCGGAACCGAGCTCGCCTCAGGACAATTCCAGCCTGTGATACCAGAGCCGCTTCTAGGCCAAAAACCAGGTGAGGTTAAGCGTCTCGTAATCTGCAGCGGTAAAGTAGCCATCGACATCCAAACAGAACTGGAAGCCGCTTCAGACAAAGATTGGTCTTGGCTACATGTGCTTCGCCTAGAGCAGCTCTATCCGTTCCCAGAACATGAACTGAGTGCTCACCTAAGCTCTTTCTCATCTCTTCAGGAAATTGTCTGGGTGCAGGAAGAGCCGAAGAATATGGGTGGCTGGAGCTACACTGAACCTCGGTTACGTGCCATCGCACCGAACAACACTAGCGTAAGATATATAGGACGTCCAGAACGATCCAGCCCGGCCAGTGGTTATGCAGATGTTCATAGTTTTGAACAGCGTAGAATTGTTTCAGAGGCCCTAAAAGCAAATTCACAAGTACAAACAGCTGTACCGTCCTCTTAAGAGGACGGTATCACAATAGCGTAAACCATTATGTTTGGGGAGGTAACGGCCTGTGTCAGAAATCTTAGTACCCGATCTGGGAGAATCAATATCCGAAGGAACCATCTACAAATGGCTGGTTAAAGAAGGCGACACGGTAGGTCAAGGCGATGTACTTGCTGAATTAGAGACGGATAAAGTCAATCTGGAGATTAGTGCGGAGGTGGAGGGTGTCATCTCCTCCATCCTGCGTCAAGCGGGCGAGAACGTAGCCGTTGGCGAAGCCATCGGCATCATTGGAGCCGCTAGCGGCAGTAAGCCGCAGTCCGCTGAGAGCAAAGCGCCTGAAGCGGCACCGGCAAGCGGTAGCGCAGCAGCCGCTGCACCAGTAGCTGTAGCTGCGCCCGAAGTGCCTGCAGCAGGTGGCGACAGCCCCGCTGCACTGGCATCGCCGGGCGCACGCAAGCTGGCACGGGAGCGCGGCATCGACCTCGGCGAGGTTAGCGCCCGTGATCCGATCGGCCGGATTGGTCAGGCCGATGTGTCGGGTCATGGTGCAGCAGCACCGCAGGCCGCTGCACCTGTAGCTCCGGCGCCGCAAGGCAAGCCGGAGCCAGCGAAGCCGGCAGCGAGCAAAGCCGCGCCGGACGACGGCAAGAACGTGGAGCGCAAGCGCATGTCGCGCAGACGGCTCACGATTGCCAGCCGCTTAGTAGAAGCGCAGCAAACTGCAGCCATGCTAACCACCTTCAACGAGGTGGATATGACCGCGATCCTCGACATCCGTAAGCGCCGTAAGGATGCGTTTAAAGAGAAGCATGAAGTTGGCCTAGGCTTCATGTCCTTCTTCACCAAAGCCGTGATTGGAGCGCTGAAGACCTATCCACTGCTGAACGCTGAGATCGACGGTGAAGATCTGGTCGTTAAGAAATTCTACGACATCGGTATTGCAGTTGCAGCTAAGGAAGGTCTGGTGGTTCCGGTTGTCCGTGACGCGGATCGCCTCAGCTTCCCGGAAATCGAACGCCAGATTGGCGAACTCGCTTCCAAAGCACGCGCGAATACGCTCAGCCTCTCCGAGCTACAAGGCGGAACGTTCACCATCACAAACGGTGGTGTATTCGGTTCCCTGTTATCCACCCCGATTCTGAACACCCCTCAAGTGGGTATTCTAGGGATGCATAAGATTCAATTGCGTCCAATCGCGTTGGATGAAGAAAGAACCGTTAACCGTCCAATGATGTACATCGCCCTTTCCTACGATCACCGGATCGTTGACGGCTCTGAAGCAGTAAGCTTCCTCGTCAAAGTGAAGGAATTGCTGGAAGATCCGGAAGCGTTGCTGCTGGAAGGTTAATCCGCATTGAACAATTCTTAATCCACCTTAAATAAAAGGACAACAACGAAGTTTAAGCTTCGCGGTTGTCCTTTTTTATTCCCTACCTTTCTCTACTTCAACAACTCCCCGGCCAACTGCAAAAATTGCTCCTTCGTCAAAATTTTATCTCCGTAACTAGTGAGCGTATAATACGCATCCTGCTTCTCGTTATACCCATTCAGATAATCGTAACTGACCTCTTTCTTTACTACTTTGTTATAAATAACCTCTGTGCCTGCCACCACCATCTTATCCGCTTGATTCTCAGGTTCCTGCTCTACGAACACTTTCCCGCCATGCATGATCGTGACTGAAATCCCATAAAAGCGTTATTCTTCGAATAAATCGCATTGCCCCCTGCTAACCAATAGAAAAAAGACGTACAACTGTTGTCAGTTGCACGTCTTTTATAAGTTTTATATCCTTAAGCCGTCCGTTCTGTAGCTTTGAGGTGCAGAGCTTTCTTCTCCTTCACTTTCTCCACCGGAGGTTTCAGAGAAACCGCGATGATGCAGGCCAGCAGGCACAAGAGACCAAAGATCACGAAAGTAGGTTTAAATCCGCCTAGGAAGACCGCGATGAACGAACCGGAAAGAGCACCGATACCGAAACCTTGATACACGATTCCATAGTTCTTACTGTGGTTCTTCAGACCAAAGAAGTCACTGACAATCGCCGGGAACACTGTAATGTTACCCCCGAAGCAGAACGCAATGGCTGCTACACAAGTGAAGAACAGTCCGAAATTCAGCGTCGCATAGCTAAGGGTCAACATAGCCGCTGCTGTTACAGCAAGCGAAGCGCCTACCAGCTTCAAACGGCTCATTTTGTCAGACAGGGCTCCCAGAATCAAACGTCCTGCTGTATTAAAAATCGCAATCATCGCTACCGCATTAGCTGCCGTCTGCACATCCAGTCCAGCCAGCTGCACGCCGATATCTTTTACAATACCGATCAAATACAGACCGCACATACAAGCGGTGAAGAAAATAATGAACAACAGATAAGCTTCTTTCGTACGCAACATTTCTTTTACGGTGTAATCTTTGGGTTTCGCTGTAGTTGAAGTTGATGTGGCACCCAGTGATGCCGCTTGTACCGGAGCTTCTCTTACAAGCAGAGCGCCAATCACAATCATCACCATAACAATCATGCCCCAATACATAAACGTATTCGATACACCCACCGATTCAATCAAGCTGCCATTGATATATTTAAATATTAAGCTCCCCGTTCCGTAAGCACCCACGGACACACCAGAAATTAAGCCTTTATTATTCGGAAACCATTTGATTAAGTTAGATAATGAAGTGATATAAGCTGTTCCGTCTGCAAAACCAACGATCACACCAGCCAGCAGATAGAACATTAGAAGCGAATTCGCCTGAGAGCTAAGAATCAACCCTAGACCAAGCACAATCCCTGCGGTGGCAGTCAACCGGCGAAGTCCGAACCGATCCTGCAATTTCCCTGCGAACAAAGTCGCAAAAGCGAGTGCAAAGCTCGTGATCGAAAACGTAATAGAAACAGAGTTAAGCTCCCAACCGAATTTTGTTACCAGATGTGCATTGAACAAGCTCCATGTATAAATGGTACCTAAACCCATCTGCATAATTACTGTTCCTAATACGATAAGCCACCGTTTGGCGTTTTTGTTGTCCATCGTCGAAGTCATGGTCTATTCCTTCTTTCTCTCTCGTGATGTGCTACAAGAGCTTCTATTGCCTCTTTATTGTAGCTAAACCAACGGATGTTGAGAGAAATCTGGCATGAGATGACACAAATGAAGAATGAACTGCATTTATAGGCGCATGATCTGCCTGAATTCTTTTACCTTACTACGACTAACGGGCACCTCAAACTCCAAATCATGCAGGCGCAGCAAGTACGTATTGTTGAACCAAGGGATGATTTCCTTGATCTTGGACAGGTTAACGATATAGGAACGATGGCAGCGAAAAAAACGATCCTCCGGCAGTCGATTATAGAAATCACTGATACTGAGCGCCATACTGTATTCCTCACCTTTAGTCATTACGCTCGTACTTTTCTCCTGCGCGGAGGCGTAATAAATATCATCGGCATTTACTACGATAATCTTTTCATTTTTCCATAGATTCACCTTATCACTGACGGGATTACGTTCTTCTTCCCCCTGTCTTCCGCGAGCAGCGAACGCACCCTCTAGCTTGTGCAGCATAGCCTTAATACGAACCTCACTGTAAGGTTTTAGAATATAATCAAACGCCTCAATCTCAAACGCCTCAGCGGCATGCTCCTTATATGCAGTAATGAATACTATATAAGGTTTTACCGAGAATCTGCTGATGTTCTGAGCCAATAACACTCCGTCGATCGAAGGAATATTAATATCCAGAAAAATCACATCCACCGTATCACTTTGCAAATATTTGAGCGCATCCAGTCCATCTTCAAATTGCGCCACAATGTCGATCCCGCTGTGTGTCTCTATTAAGTAAGCCAGCTCCTGTCTTGCCAGCTCTTCATCCTCGACGATGATCGCTCTCATAGCCCCTCCTTTTTAACATCAAAAAAGATGTCCGTCCCTTTATCCAATCTCTGAATGGTAAGTCCCGTCCCATAGATCAGCTTGACCCGTTGATGTACATTAAACAGTCCGATTTTATTCTCCGGCATATCGCCAGTGTAGACCTTCTCTATAGTCTCTTCGCTAATACCAGCACCGGTATCTCGAATGCCAACACGTACAGTATCCCCTTGATCTTTTACAGAAATCGTTACGGTTCCCGTCCCTCTTACCTTCAGTATGCCGTGTATAATCGCATTTTCTACAAGCGGCTGAATGATCAGACTCGGAATCCGAACCTGAACCTCATC
>RCUU01001282.1_pt1 | contig 12225 bp, 9 predicted proteins | sample 2166211 | NCBI WGS metagenome assembly RCUU01 (sample SAMN09932620, study PRJNA488358) | compost metagenome | feature: garden; material: soil; isolation source: compost soil in phenylacetic acid-enriched culture | place: Germany: Experimental Botanical Garden Goettingen | collected 2016-01-27
AATAAAAAACTACCCTGTTATCAGGGTAGTTATCACTAGTACATTATGTTGCCGCCCTCCCACAGGTGACTTCAGCCAAGTGGATAAACGGCATAAATTTTTTAAGCTTCGAGAACGAACAATCTGCGCGAGCAATGGCGCAATTCATCGTCAATGCGATCCACGTCCGCTTCGCTGGCAATAAACCGTTGATCAAGCAGTGCATTCACGTCCTTCCGGATACGGGCGATTTCCAACTCGACATCGTTATTCCGGTACACCTGCTGCAGCTCTGCCGTTGCATCCTTGAACTCGAACACCAGCTTATAGGAGTCTCGGGAATACTCGACAATTTTGCGAACCCGACCTTCCTGATAATAATACATCATCATGAATCCGTTATAAATTCGAGTGACCATGCCGGAGCCTTTAAAAGCTGCGAACAGCAGTCTCATCACGTTCGTTAAATGGGGTTTTTCCAAGCGGAAAGACATTTCGCAGACATAATAACCGTCCTTACGTTCAAATGGCAGATGCACTTCTTCTCCGCCGTCATCCTCCAGCACGACCACTTGCCCACCGTTGTCTAGCACCTTGACCCGCTGACGTACGTGAGGATCGTATACTTTGTGAACGAACTGCGACATCTGGACTTCCGTTAAACGCATACTGGCATTGACATACTCTGTGGCTAACCGCTGAGCCATACAAATCTCCTCAATTCTTAAATCGCTTTATCATAATTATACACTACGATTCCTGCCGTACGCTCAGCTGCCAAAACGTGAATTCTTGCCATTTTTCAGAAAAAACGGCACTAAGCCGTTTTTATCCTGAACTATCCCGCTGCATGCTCACTTTCCTGCTGAAACTACTTCAAATCCCTTCCGCATCCATCGAATTCTTAACTTTTTCCATTTTCGGCTTCCTCGCCGTCCGGAATCCTATCCTCTGATTCCTCCGAAAGTTCAGCATACCGCGCGATCTGCGCCCATAGCTCGTCCTTTCCAATCCCCTCTTCCGCGGAAAAGAGAATCAGCGGATCGCCCGCCCGCAGTACCAGCCCTTCCTTGATGATCTTCAGATGCTTTTGCCAGCGCGATTTCGGAATCTTGTCCGCTTTGGTCGCAACGACGCAAACGGGTAGATCGTACGCCTTCAACCAATCGTACATCAACTCGTCGTCCTTGGTTGGCGGATGCCGGAGGTCGATGATTTGCAGGACCAGCTTCAACGTCTCCCGCTCCTGCAAATACTTCTCGATCATTTTGCCCCAGACCTCGCGCTGCGACTTAGATACTTTAGCGTACCCGTAGCCTGGCACGTCCACAAAATAGACCCGATCATTGATCCGGTAATAGTTCAGATGCTGGGTTTTGCCGGGAGTCGAGCTCGTGCGCGCCAGATTTTTACGGTTAATCATTCGGTTGATCAGCGACGATTTGCCCACATTGGAACGCCCTGCCAGAGCAATTTCCGGCAAGGCGTCCTCAGGATATTGATCGGGGCCAACGGCGCTGATGATAAATTCAGCCTTAGTTACTTTCATCATTCAATTCCTCTCTTGAACGCGGTGTAAGCTTCCGCCGCGCCTTTCATGCTAATGCACTTCGGGATGTTCCACAAGCGCATGCTCGAGCACTTGGTCCATGTGGGACACCGGCACGAACTCCAGATCTTCCTTAACGCTGTCCGGAATGTCGCGCAGATCGCGCTCGTTGTCCTTCGGCATCAGGACTTTGCGATAGCCCGCCCGATGTGCGGCAAGCGATTTCTCTTTCAATCCGCCGATCGGCAGCACGCGTCCGCGCAGTGTAATTTCGCCGGTCATGGCGACGTCCTTGGAAACGTGGCGGTTGGTTAAGGCCGAGATCAACGCCGTAGCGATCGTGATGCCCGCCGACGGACCGTCTTTCGGAATGGCCCCTTCGGGGATATGGATGTGAATATCGTTCTTCTCGTGAAAATCAAGCGGAATCCCAAGCTCCGCCGCTTTGGAACGAGTGTAGCTGAAAGCCGCCTGCGCGGATTCCTTCATGACATCGCCCAGCTTGCCGGTCAGCGTGAGCTTCCCGGCGCCCGGCACGACCGTCACCTCGATCACCAGCGTTTCTCCGCCGACCTCCGTCCAGGCCAACCCGGTGACCGTGCCAATCTGGTCCTCCAGCTCGGCCATGCCGTAACGGAATTTCCCTGGGCCGAGATAATCCTTTAACGTGTCCGAGGTGATTGAGATTTGCTCCTTGTCTTCGGATACGATCTGTTTCGCGGCTTTGCGGCATAATGCGGCCACCTGTTGTTCCAAATTACGGACGCCGGATTCGCGGGTATATTCGCGGATGACTTTCAGCAACACGTCTTCACCGATCGCCAGTTGCTCCGGTTCCAGCCCATGCTCGCGTTTTTGCTTCGGCAGCAAATATCGGTTCGCGATCTGGAGCTTCTCCAGTTCCGTATAACCGGGAATAAACAGCGTTTCCATCCGATCGAGCAGCGGACGCGGAATATTATGCACCGCGTTAGCCGTCGTGATGAACATGACGTTCGAAAGATCAAACGGAACCTCGATAAAATGATCCGAGAAGGTGTTATTTTGCTCCGGATCCAGTACCTCAAGCAACGCCGACGAGGGGTCGCCGCGGAAATCGGAGGCCATCTTGTCGATTTCGTCCAGGAGAAACACCGGATTCAGCGTGCCTGCCGTCTTCATGCCCTGAATAATCCGGCCAGGCATGGCGCCGACGTAGGTGCGGCGGTGTCCACGGATTTCCGCTTCGTCCCGAACGCCGCCGAGCGAAATGCGGACGAATTCTCGACCCAGGGAACGAGCGATTGAACGAGCCAACGACGTTTTCCCGACCCCCGGTGGTCCGACTAGGCAAAGAATCGGCCCTTTCAGTTTTTTGACCAGCTTCTGTACGGCCAAATATTCCAGGACCCGTTCTTTCGGCTTATCCAGACCATAGTGGTCTTCATTCAGCACCTGTTCCGCCTTGGCGAGATCCAGGTCATCCTCGGTCTTGTTGCTCCACGGCAAGCTAAGCAGCCAATCCACGTAGTTGCGGATAACGCCGCCTTCCGCCGAGCTGGCCGGCATTTTCTCCAGGCGATCGATTTCTTTCTCGACCTTCTCCCGAACGTTCTCCGGCAGCCCTTTCTCCTCGAGTTGGGTCCGCAGCTCTTCCGCTTCTCCAGCCCGCCCTTCTTTCTCGCCGAGCTCCTTCTGGATCGCTTTCATTTGCTCGCGCAAATAATATTCCTTCTGCGTCTTCTCCATTTGTTTCTTGACGCGTTGGTTGATTTTACGTTCCAACTCAAGTACTTCGCGCTCGTTATTCAAGATGTCGAGGAGTTTCTCCAACCGCTTGCGGACGTCGATCGTTTCAAGGATTTCCTGCTTATCTTTGATCTTCAACGACAAATGGCTGGTAATGACGTCTGCCAGGCGCCCCGCTTCCTCAATGTCCGATACCGCAGCCAGCGTCTCCGGCGTAACCTTCTTGGATAAATTGATATAATGTTCGAATTGGGTTAACACCGTGCGCATGAGCGCGTCAACTTCCGGATCGACCGTTTCTTCCTCCGGACGTTCTTTGGCCATAACCTCATAATATTCGTCATTATCCAAATATTCGATAATTTCTGCGCGTTCCATGCCTTCCACCAGCACCCGGATGGTACCGTTAGGTAATTTCAGCATCTGGCGCACCTTCGCGACGGTGCCGATGCGAAAGATATCTTCCTGGGTTGGTTCTTCTATGTTCACTTCCGATTGAGAACAGAGGAGAATCAGATTATCTTCGACCATGGCCTTTTCCAGCGCTTTCACGGATTTCTCCCGTCCTACGTCCAAATGCAGCACCATGCTTGGATAGACGAGCAGACCGCGCAGCGGCAGCAGCGGGAAACGCCGGCCTTTGGATTTATGGGGTCCCATCGCTTATGCACCTCCAAACGTTCTCTGTTGATATCATTGCTATTTTAGCAAATGTTACATAAAAACACCAACGAGGAGCGGCCGCTTCAGGCAGCCGCCCCCCGGAAAGCAAACGAGCCGGACGTTATCGAATTCGTATCTTCCCCGGTTACATCGCCCCGCCTTGCGAAGGAGACTCCGCATGCAGGAAAGGCGCAGGTGCGGTTGCCGGGGCAAACAACTCTCCGCCAATCGGCAGCTCGAGGTTCTTCTCCGCTTCGGGACCAAAGACATGGCGGAACACATCTCCTAATGTCTCGACGGCAATGACCTGCAGCCCTTCCAACCCTTCGAATAACGTTTGCCAGTTGTCCTTCGGAATCAACACTGTAGTCGCGCCTGCCTGAAACGCCGCCTCCACCTTAGCCACAACGCCGCCAACCGGCTTCACTTTGCCGTGGATCCCCAGCTCGCCGGTCATGGCGATCTGATGGTTCACCGGGACTTGCTTGATCGCCGACGCAATGGCGGTGGCAATGGCGAGCCCGGCGGACGGACCGTCGATTGGGGTTCCGCCCGGAAAGTTGATATGAAGGTGATAGTTCGATGGGTTCAGGCCGATCCGCTGCAGAACGGTCAGAACGTTCTCCACCGACCCTTTCGCCATACTCTTGCGGCGTAACGTACGGCTGCCTCCGCCAATTTCCTCTTCGTCCACAACGCCGGTAATGTTGTAAAGGCCTTTGCCCTTTTCAGCCGGAACGGCCGTCGCTTCGATCTCTAGCAACGTGCCCATGTTCGCGCCGTACACGGCCAGTCCGTTGACAACGCCAACCGCAGGTTGTGCCGGAATTTTGCGGTCCGGGCGCGGCGCAAGCTGGCTGCTTGTTGCCACCCACTCCAGATCCGACGCCATCAGATGGTCGCGCTTTTCAGTGAGGGCAAGGCCAGCGGCCAATTGGACCATATTAACGGCTTCGCGGCCGTTGGTCGCATATTTCTTGATGACCTCCACCGCTTCCGGACAAGGCTGGAAGCCAATCCGCTTCACGGCATCCTCGGCGATTTGGGCAATTTCCTCCGGCAGCAACGGGCGGAAATAGATTTCCATGCACCGCGAACGCAGGGCAGCCGGAATCTCTTGCGGCGAACGGGTTGTCGCCCCTACCAGACGGAAATCCGCAGGCAACCCATTTTGGAAAATATCGTGGATATACGCCGGCGTATTTGCATCTTCAGAGTTATAATACGCACTCTCCAGAAACACCTTGCGGTCCTCCAAGACCTTCAACAGTTTATTCATTTGAATCGAATGCAATTCGCCGATTTCATCGATAAACAAAATGCCACCATGGGCTTTCGTGACCGCACCGGGTTTAGGCTGCGGAATGCCGGCAACGCCCATGGCCCCCGCCCCTTGGTAAATCGGATCATGCACCGAACCGATCAACGGGTCAGCGATGCCGCGTTCATCAAATCGTGCGATGGTTGCGTCGATTTCCATAAATTTGGCATCGGTTTTAAACGGAGAGACCGGATTTTTCTTGGCCTCCTCCATCACGACGCGTGCCGCTGCTGTTTTACCTACGCCTGGCGGCCCGTAAATGATCACATGCTGCGGGTTGGCGCTGCAAAGCGCCGCTTTAAGCGCACGCAAACCGTCCTTCTGCCCAACGATGTCGTTCATCGAGGCTGGACGGGTTCGCTCCGCAAGCGGCTTGGTGAGCGAGACGGCCCGAAGCTTGCGCAATTTTTCCATTTCCTTGCGCGATTCCCGGTCCACCGCGAGTCGATTCCCTTTTTGACTACGCAGTTGATTCCAGAAATAAAGCCCGATGACTACGGCAAAGAACATTTGGACCGCCATCAGGATAACATTAAAATCCATACGCGTTACGCCTCCCACACTTATACTGCTTGTTCAAGAAGTCGGACGACTTTTTGAACAACCTCTTGGACTGATACTTGGTAGTATAGCCTTTTCGCTCCAAGGTAAAACAAGGATTTTCAAGTGGGAATACAAAAAAACCGCAGCCTGCATCAAGCAGATTGCGGTTTGGGGTAACCTCGAATTAGGACTGGACGTGGGCCCGGTGTTCCTTGCGTCCCGGAATTTCACCGGTCGCCTCGTACACCTCAACGATATGATCGATCTCTTTCTTCAACTCGTTCAGCAACTCGGCTTCCGGCACCTTGCGAATCATTTCTCCGTAGCGGAACAGCAGCCCTTCCCCGCGTGCGCCGGCTATGCCGATATCCGCTTCGCGTGCTTCCCCGGGGCCGTTGACGGCGCAACCGAGTACAGATACCTTGATCGGTACCTTCAGGTTCGAGATATAAGCTTCAACCTCATTGGCGATCGAGAACAGGTCGATATCCAGGCGCCCGCAGGTTGGGCAAGAGACGAGCGTCGCAGCGTTGGTGATCAGCCCAAACGTCTTCAATAGCTCGCGCGCTACCTTCACTTCCTCTACCGGGTCGGCGCTTAGCGAGATACGTACCGTCGAGCCAAGGCCCATCGACAAGAGGGCACCGATACCAGCTGCGCTCTTAACCGTACCGGAGAACAAGGTACCGGCTTCTGTAATACCCAGATGCAGCGGGTAAGGAATCACCTCAGCCGCTTTGGTGTAGGCTGCGATTGCCATCGGGACATCCGAAGCCTTCAGCGATACGATAATATCATGGAAGTCCAGCTCCTCCAGAATGCCGATATGGAACAAAGCGCTCTCCACCATCGCTTCCGGGGTCGGATAACCGTATTTCTCAAGCAAATGGTTCTCCAGCGAGCCGGCGTTTACCCCGATCCGAATCGGGATGCCGCGTTCCTTACAAGCTTTAACAACGGCCTCAACCTTCTCTCGGCGGCCGATGTTGCCCGGATTAATCCGGACCTTGTCGATGCCGTTTTCGATTGCCAGCAGCGCCAGCTTGTAGTTGAAGTGAATGTCCGCAACCAGAGGGATATGAATCCGTTTCTTGATTTCCTTGATCGCCGCAGCCGCTTCCTCATTGTTCACCGTCACGCGTACCAGCTGGCAACCCGCTTCCTCCAACCGGAGGATTTCCGCGACTGTCGCTTCAACGTCCGCTGTTTTCGTCGTACACATGCTTTGAATGATAACTTCGTTGCTGCCGCCGATCGTCAGATTCCCGACTTTGACCGGCCGCGTATCTTGTCTCAAGAATGTCATGTCTGGTCTCTCCCATAACGATCAAAGCTCCACCCCCGCAGGAGCCGCGCTTTCTGAGGGCACGACAACCGCAAAGGTGGAGAACCTTGACCTTTATTTTAGCGTGAACAAACGGTTTCCCGCTTACGCGCTTTCTTCTTGTTTTTTGTTTGGCTTAGCGGCCAATTCAGGAACGGTTTTCTCCTGAACGACCTTCTCGGTGATGACGCAGTCGGAAATATCGTCGCGGGACGGTACTTCATACATCACGTCAAGCATAATGCCCTCAATGATTGCACGAAGACCACGCGCCCCGGTATTACGCTTAATCGCTTCCTGAGCGATCGCTTCCAGCGCCTTCGGTTCAAACTGCAGGTTGACGTTGTCCAGCTCGAGCAGCTTCTGGTATTGCTTCACCAGCGCATTCTTCGGTTCGGACAAAATGCGAACCAGCGTCTTCTCATCCAGCGGCTCGAGGGTCGAGATGACCGGCAAACGGCCTACGAATTCCGGGATCAACCCGAATTTCAGCAGGTCTTCCGGCAATACCATCGACAGATATTCGCCCGGTTTAAGATCCTTTTGCCCATCGCTGACCGCATTAAAGCCAATGACTTTCTTGCCGATCCGGCGTTTGATCATTTGCTCCAGACCATCAAACGCGCCGCCGCAAATGAACAAAATATTCGTCGTATCGATTTGGATAAATTCCTGATGCGGATGTTTACGTCCGCCTTGAGGAGGAACGGAAGCGACCGTACCTTCCAGAATTTTCAGCAGCGCCTGCTGCACGCCTTCGCCGGAAACGTCGCGGGTAATCGAAGGATTCTCCGATTTACGCGCCACTTTATCGATTTCGTCGATGTAAATGATGCCGCGTTCCGCTTTTTCCACATCATAATCAGCAGCTTGAATCAGCTTCAGGAGGATATTCTCGACGTCTTCGCCGACATAGCCGGCTTCGGTCAAGGAAGTCGCATCTGCGATCGCGAACGGTACATTCAGGATTTTCGCCATCGTTTGGGCAAGGAGGGTTTTCCCCGAACCCGTAGGACCGAGCAGCAAAATGTTACTCTTCTGCAGCTCGACATCCTCGATCTTGCTTTGCGTGTTCACCCGCTTGTAGTGGTTGTAAACCGCAACGGACAGCGATTTCTTCGCTTGCTCCTGGCCGATGACGTACTGGTCCAAAATATCGCGGATTTCCTTGGGCTTCGGAATTTCCTTGAGATCCAGTTCTTCCTCGTGCCCAAGCTCTTCTTCCACGATTTCCGTGCACAGCTCAATGCATTCGTCGCATATATAAACGCCGGGTCCGGCAACAAGCTTGCGTACCTGTTCTTGCGATTTGCCGCAGAACGAGCATTTCAGTTGTCCTTTTTCATCGTTAAACTTAAACATGTAAACACCCCTTTATAGATTAGTGGGCTTGGAGATAACCTTGTCGATAATCCCGTAGTCCTTGGCTTCATCCGCGCTCATGAAGAAGTCGCGGTCCGTATCGCGCTCGATTTTTTCAAGGGGTTGACCCGTACGATCTACATAGATCTGGTTCAGTTTTTGTCTCGTCTTGATGATCCAGTCGGCATGAATTTTAATATCCGTCGCCTGACCGCGAACGCCGCCAAGCGGCTGGTGGATCATCACTTCGCTGTTTGGAAGCGCGAAACGCTTACCCGGGGCCCCCGCCGTCAGCAGCAGCGATCCCATACTGGCCGCCATACCCACGCAGATGGTGGACACATCAGGTTTGATAAACTGCATCGTATCATATATACCCATCCCCGCGGTAACGGAACCACCCGGAGAATTGATGTACAGGTGAATATCTTTCTCAGGATCTTCGGCCGCCAAAAACAACAGTTGGGCAATCACGAGATTGGCAACTTCATCATCAATAGCGTTGCTGAGAAAAATAATGCGATCTTTAAGGAGTCTTGAATAGATGTCGTACGACCGTTCTCCTCGATTCGTTTGTTCTACGACCATAGGTACCAGACTCATGCGACCAACCTCTTTTCCTTATCAATTTCCCTTACGCTTACGTAAAACATTCTATCATGTTCGAAGCCCCATGTCATTTTTCGCCCCGTACAGTTTATGTTTGTTTTTACACATTATATAACCTAAGGCTTGTCCCGTGCGTAATGGAAATAAATGTATCGTTCAGAGATGAAAAATTAAGGCACGCATTTTATCATACGTGCCCTAACTTTTATCGTGATGTATTCAAAGAAGCGGGTTCAAGGCAAGAGTGAATTACTCTTCGTCTTGGGCTTCTTCGGCTTCGGTTTTGTCGGCGTCTGCTTTCGATTCAGCTTTCGTCGATTTCTTCGTTGTTTTCTTTGCAGCCGGTTTAGCTTCTTTAGACTTTGCTTCCGCTTGCTCGGCTGGAACTTCTTTGCTGTTCTCCAGCAAGAACTCGATCGTCTTGCGGATCAGAATTTCCTCGTTCAAGCTGCCCAAAGAACCATTCGCCGCCAAAATGTTGCGGATTTCTTCCGGCGTACGCTTGTAAGCTTCCGCCATATCGTTCAGTTCTTTGTTGATTTCGTCTTGAGTCACTTCGATCTTCTCAGCCTTCGCAATCGCTTCAAGCACCAGGTTGTTGCGAACGCGTTTCTCGGCATCTCCCTGCATTTGTCCTCTGAGGTCATCCACCGTTTGGCCGGAGAAGCCCAGGAACATGTCCAGGTTCATGCCTTGCGAGCGAAGACGGTTGTCGAAGTCGCGAACCATGTTATCCACTTCGCCATTGATCATGGCTTCCGGAATTTCTACTTCCGCATTCTCGCCGATTTTATCAACGAGTGCCCCTTCACGGGTTGACTTCGCTTCTTGCTCTTTGCGGGAGCTCAGTTGTTTCTTCAGATCTTCCTTGAACTCAGCAAGCGTATCGAATTCGCTAACGTCTTTCGCGAACTCATCGTCCAGTTCAGGCAGTTGTTTGCGTTTGATTTCATGCACTTTCACTTTGAACACGGCTTCTTTGCCAGCCAGTTCTTCGGCATGGTACGTGTCCGGGAAAGTGACTGTTACGTCCTTAAAGTCGCCGGTAGCCAGACCTACCACTTGTTCCTCAAACCCAGGAATAAACGTGTTGCTTCCGAGTTCCAAGGAATAACGTTCTGCTTGACCGCCTTCGAAAGGCACACCGTCTACGGAACCGTCAAAGTCGATAACAACCGTATCCCCGTTTTGGGCTGGTTCTTCGTCAACCACAACAAGCTCTGCATGACGTTGTTGCAGACGCTCCAGTTCACTGTTCAGTTCGTCTTCGCTGACTTCAACGGTAACGGCAGGAACTTCTACGCCTTTGTAATCGCCAAGTTTCACTTCAGGTTTAACTGTGATTTTTGCTTTGAACTTGAAAGGTTGTCCTTTAGCAAATTGCTCAACGTCCACTTCAGGACGATCCACCGGGAAAATATCCGTTTGATCTACAGCTTCGCTGTACACTTCAGGCAGCAAGATGTCGATGGCATCTTGATACAAGCTTTCCACGCCAAAACGCGCTTCAAAAATCGGCCGAGGCACTTTACCCTTACGGAAGCCAGGTACGTTCGCTCTCTTTGCTACTTTTTGAAAAGCTTTATCCAGTGCGACGGCTACACGGTCCGCCTCCACTTCAACCTCGAGTACGCCGAGGTTCTTCTCTATTTTTTCCCAAGTTGCTTTCATTTTATGCCTTCCCCTCCAAATTTCACATATACTTTAAATACTGAAACCGAATCGCGAATAAAGCAGCTATTTCGAGGCATCTTGCATTAGGGTTCCAGTATAGCTGTCTCTATGAGCACGATCAGAATAACCATTATATTATAAACAACAAAACATCTTTTTACAAGAGCCGATCCTTAGCCAGGTATTGGGTGCGGCAAACGGATTTTTACAAGCTTCATAGAATGATCCTCTTTCTTGTCCCACCCGCTACATTCCGCGAAGCCGTCCCGAAGCGACGAATTTGCCGAGCAACCGGCAGATCTGCTCATACCGAAGCCGCAGCCCATCGGTAATCCCGTACATGGCGCGAATTTCCTCATCAGTTTGGCTGCCGGACAAGCTATCCGCTACCATTTGATGTAATGCCGCCGCCCAAATATCGATCACCGAATCTTCCTCGCTTAGGAGCGAACGATAATCCACCGTTCCGTATAAAGCCATGACGAACTGCGACCATAACTCTTGGGCGAAATAAAAAAGAGTCGGATCATGAACCTGCGTCAGATCTCCTACGCGGTCCAATACGGACTGCACGGCAGGGGGGAAATCCTCCGGCTTAAGCGGGACGGCTTCGATCTCCACCTCCACCCGCTCGCCTCCGCGTGTAAATACCAGCGTCCCTGTCGTACCACGGCGTCGCAGCGTTTGCAGCACCCGGTATTGGAGTAGCGGATGAAGCTCCTCCCGGGTAATCCATCCGATCAGCGCATCGTCGACTTCTGGCCGATCCAGGTAAGCGAGTTGTTCAAGAGCCAGAAACGTCTGTTCCGATAGCGGTTTGTCCCTCACGGTATGTAATAATTTGTCCGCATAACCCGCATCTTCAGCCAGTTTGGCCTCTGCGAGCCGGCGTGCCAACATTTCTTCGGTTTCGTCTTCATCCTCGAGACCCTGCGAATCCGTCATGCCGTTCTTCAGCGCGGGAAATGCGCCAATCAGCCAGTCAAGCAAAGCCTGCCATTCCTCGTAATGCCGTGGATCCTCACCCTGGCACTGAAGCAGGAACTGCAGAAGTTCAACGGCCTCCCCGTATCTTTCCGTCTCCAGCATGCGGGTCAATTCGATCTGATAGTAATCCAGTGTTTTTGGAAACAAGACGATGTTGTCTTTCTCATCGGGTCGTAAACTGCTGATAAGGGCACCTCCTTTCATCCGAATAGCAATTAATTGAGATTATAGCATAGTCCCCGGCGAAGACAAAAACCTTATGTCTGAGCGGGTAGCCCTGGCGCCTTGATCATGCGTCTGTAGCGCTCCTGCCAATTTTATCTTATGGATCTTGATCCTGTACACCTCATATGATATAATATTTTTTGCTTGTGTTTTTCATATTGAAGATGTCCCAGTAGCTCAGCTGGATAGAGCAACGGCCTTCTAAGCCGTCGGTCGGGGGTTCGAATCCCTCCTGGGACGTAACAAAAAACACTCTCCTAA
>RCUU01001284.1_pt1 | contig 12214 bp, 9 predicted proteins | sample 2166211 | NCBI WGS metagenome assembly RCUU01 (sample SAMN09932620, study PRJNA488358) | compost metagenome | feature: garden; material: soil; isolation source: compost soil in phenylacetic acid-enriched culture | place: Germany: Experimental Botanical Garden Goettingen | collected 2016-01-27
GCTCGACTGAAGGTGCTTTGATGTTAATAGACTGTTTGTATTCATTGGAAATCTTAACTTCCTCATTGGTATTGATGACGCCTTGAGTTGAGATTGCATGCAGGTTGGCAACCGAGATGTTCTGCTTGATGTCCTGAATCAAGAACAAACCGTCGCCCTTCCGATCCTCCGTAACATAAGCAATACCTTCGTTGATCGCTTCTTTAGGATTTTTGAACACTTTCTTGACTCCACCTGACAATAGTTCTCCGCGAAGCTTGTAAGATTTCGGATTACCAAAAATACTTTGCGCCAGCTCCGTTCGGCCCGAGCCCATCAAGCCTGCGATACCAACGATTTCACCTTTTTTCACATGCAAACTCACATCTTTAACGACATCCCGCCCCAGATTGGGATCAAATGCCGTCCAGTTTTTAATTTCAAGGACCGTGTTGCCAAACTCTTTTTTGTATCGTTTTGGATAAATATCATCGATTTCCCGACCAACCATGTTTTTAATAATAACGGCTTCCGAGATTTCATTTTTTGAGGCATCTAATGTGCAAATCGTTTGTCCATCTCGCAGTACAGTCACCTGATCAGCTATAGCAATTACTTCTTTCAGCTTATGTGAAATCATAATGGAAGTAATTCCTTGATCTTTCAGTTCTCTGAGCAGTTGGAGCAAGTTTTCACTGTCGTCTTCGTTAAGGGCGGCCGTCGGTTCATCAAGGATAAGCAGCTTCACGTCTTTGCTCAAAGCTTTGGCGATTTCTACGAGCTGCTGCTTGCCTACACCCAGATCTTTGATCAATACTTCCGGATTAACGTCCAGCTTCACTTTATTCAGCATTTCCTGGGCCTTGATGATCGTCTGATTCCAATCGACCACAGAACCCTTCTTTACTTCATTCCCTGCGAAAATATTCTCGTAAACAGTCAGATCAGGAAACAACGCAAGCTCTTGATAAATGATCGCAATACCGGTTTTGACACTATCGCTAATTTTGCTGAAGCTTTGAACCTGGCCTTCGAACACAATGTCACCAGTATAAGTCCCATGAGGATATACGCCACTGAGCACTTTCATTAATGTAGATTTACCTGCGCCATTTTCACCGATCAGACAATGAATTTCTCCCTTGTTCACTTTGAAATTAACGTTGGAAAGAGCCTTAACACCCGTGAATTCCTTGGAAATATTATTCATCTCTAGAATGTATGGATTCATCATTTGATTACTCTCCTTACCAAACAAATCGTAGAATAACGGAAGTAGTGATAGAACCCATCTACCACTACTTTCGTCGGAACTATATTTACTACAGACCCGTGAATTCGCTTGCTTGATAATATTCCGAATCAATAAGCGAAGACTTCACGTTGTCTTTGTTGACGACGATAACATCGGTTTGTTTTGCCTGTACATCAATTTTGCCGTTGTTGTAAGAACCCGTAGTTTCAGGTGATTTGCCATCCAGAACTGCGACTGCCATGGCGATAGAATCTTTAACGAGGTTACGAACATCTTTAAATACAGTCATGGATTGCTTGCCGTCAATGATGTATTGAATGGACGCTTTTTCAGCATCTTGCCCAGTCACTACGAAGCTGCTTACCGCTGTATCTGAAGCAAATACGTCTGCGATCGAACGAGCAGTACCATCATTTGGAGCCAAAATCGCTACATCACCTTTTTGATCAGCAGAAGCAGCAGTCAAGTGAGTTTGTGCTTTGTTCTTAGCGTCATTCGGATCCCAGTTTGTAGTAACCTGGCTAATAATTTTACTTAACTGATCACGGGACAGCTCAGCGCTGTTTTGCAAAGCCACTGCCTCGCTGGAGTTCACAATCTTGAAAGCACCTTCAGCGACCTTGGGTTGAAGTACAGACCAAGCGCCTTGGAAGAACAGGAACGCGTTGTTGTCAGAAGCGGCACCAGCATACAGATACAATGGTTGGCCATTTCCTTTAGCGTTATCTACTAAGTATTGAGCTTGCGCTTTGCCTACAGCCACACTATCAAAAGTTACATAGTAATCAATTGCATCCGTATTCGTAATCAAACGGTCGTAGGAAATAACTTTAACGCCTGCCTTTTTAGCAGCCTCAACTGCAGCTGCAGCAGCATCACCATCTTGAGGGCAGATGATCAGTACTTTGATACCTTTTGCGATCAGTGCATCAACATTCTCTTTTTCTTTGGCGGAAGATCCTTGACTGAACAGAATCTCTGTGGTGTACTTTGTTTCTTTCAAAGCGTCTTTAAATCTTTGCTCATCCTGCACCCATCTTGGCTCATCTTTAGTTGGCAATACGATCCCCACATCAACCTTGCTGCTGCCGCCATTACATGCCGAGACTATGACAGACAGCATCATCACCACAAGTAATAACGGTATCGCTCTCAAAGACCTTTTCATTTAGCAAAATCCTCCCCTTCATTAGGTAACATCTCTTTACAACACGATATTATCATCGGGGATACTCGCTCAGAATAGAAAATTCTGCTCTAAATCTTGAATATCCTCACATGTATTACATTCACAAAATGAGGATTTAATTCATGGATAAAAATAAAAAGTCTGCTTATAACAGCAGACTCCATCGGTAGCTTATTTATTTTTTTCAACATTCAGCATAAGTTCTTCTTTTCTTCGTTCTATCCACTTTTTAATTTTCCTTGTGTTTTCCTTCTCTTCAGCAGATCCATGTCCAGACTTTAATTTCATGATATCCTTATATGTAACTCCATCCGCATTACCCCATTTTTCCCATGGTTTTTTGTCCAAGAGGTAATGCTTATAATATTTTTTCGGATTTATTGAGCCCGGGGCATAATTATATGTTCCCATGTTATATGAATCAGTAACGATTTCACCTGTACCCGTATTATAAACAGCCTCAAATCTGCCATTTGCAGACATAAATTTAACATTTAATGCCCCGTTTACCCCTTCGTAATTATACCTGTGGTATCTCGCACTAAATAACTTCCATTTATCTTTAGCAGCCAGGGTTATCATTTCATCCAAACTTTCGGGTGCATCACTATACGAGTTCAAAATGTTTCTAAAAAAATGCATTTCCTCTGTAATGCTGTTTAACCTTCTAATATTTTTATCGAAAGTTTCAAAATAGAGCTCAAAGTTTTTGTGTTTATGTAATGCAGTTGGGTTATGTTCTAAATCCTTCATCAACTTGGTAATGACTGCTTTGGCTGCAATTGTATTTGAGCCATCAAAAATATACCATTTGTCATTGTGAAGCTTAACTTGTTCAAATAATTCATCAAGTTCATTAAAATAATCATTCGATAAAAAATTTGTATCAGCTTCATTTCCGCTATCATAAAACTCTGAATTCCATACTGCCCTGGATTCGTTGCCAATTTGTAAAAGCAAAATCACTAATAAACCTATACAAACAGCCAGTAGCTTCTTAAACATATTACCTCCAAATCATCCACTTGCTTGTGCGACATCCTTTTCTATTATACCTAAAATTGTAATTTACATAATATAAAATGCAGGGTTATAGTGTTCTTCGTTCGTCAATTAAGTGAAAGAAGCAAATACTATTCTAGGAGATTCGTATGAAAAAACTCATTCAATTGTTTGGTACTGTAAATTTCGTGATATTTATGACTGTTTTAATATCCTGGATGATCGTAGTATTCATCCACGGTATTATTGGTGCCTATGCCTGGCTTGCAATTAAATTTCTAATCCCGTTTTTAGGCATCATTGGTTCCGTAACTACCCTTATTTGGATCATAGTGACTATTGTTAAAAATAATAAAAAACTTGCTCCCAAACTACTGGCTATGTTCATGTATATTATACTAGCAGCTCATCTTTTATTAACCATGAACCTTGTTCAACTAAAGTATCCAGTACATATCAATAATCTTAAGCCTTCGGTTACTGTCAAATGGCCCTTGGCCAAGCAAACAGTTGTAGGCTGGGGTGGGGATTCAACCAAAACCAATTTACCTCATGTCATATGGCCATCCGAGCGATTTGCCTACGATTTAGTTATGGAACCCTATCAAACCGGAAGTAAAAATTTAGAGGATTATGGGATTTGGAATCAAGAAGTGCTCTCTCCTGTCTCTGGCATCATTGTTGGCTCTTACGACAAGGAATCCGATATAGAACCGGGTAGCGAGGAATTTTTGTCCATGGAAGGAAATTACGTATACATTAAAATTGACTCTACAGAGACATACTTACTGTTAAACCATTTACAAAAAGACAGTGTCCTTGTCAAAGTTGGGGATCGTGTAGATGAAGGAGATATACTAGGACGGGTAGGAAATAGCGGTTCTACTTCAGAGCCCCATCTCCATATACATCATCAGAGACAGGACCCTGCCAAAACGATATATCCAATATTAGCCGAAGGTTTGCCGTTGTATTTTAATGGAATCGATGTAGAAAACTTACCACAAAAAGGGGCAACTGTGACTCCCGTTTCAAAATAATCCAATTTTATTCTGAAGTATCCTTCACAAAGAGTTAAGCAATCATATAGGTAAAAGCTTTTCCGGAAGCTCTCTATCCTGAATCCAAGCTTCAGCCAGCCCGTTAAAAAATTCAGGCTTGGCGAGCGGCACTCCATGCCCAACCTGTGGAATAACAACACCCTTACATCCGGGCAGTATATTCATAATTTCCTTCGCCGAGTTTCTCATCATTTTTTTCTCATGAGCACCGACAGTAACCAGAACCTTTGACTTTGTATTCCTGAAGTTATCAGGTATTTGATAAGACATATTTTCTTGCAATACATCGATAAGCACACGGGTGTTCATTTTGCAAGATTCTGCATAATACGTCTCAAACATGGCCTCTCCAATGTAAAGCTGCCTGGCCTGAAGCTGCGCAAAATATCGATTTCTAGTTAATCCGTGAGTCAGATGTATTAGAGGACCTATTATTTTGTTGGCATATGATATCGGTCTGCACAGTGCACTATTAATAATCGCATAATCTATCATGTCACTCTCTAAACTTAATATTTCCATAGCAATTTGTGATCCTAATGAGAAACCAACCATTATAACCGGCTTATCCTGGCCGATAGATTGAATCAAATCAATTACATCAATAGCCGATCCATGAATAGAAAAAGATGTGCTTTCACTTAAACCATGACCAGGAAGATCAGGAGCGATACAATGATAATTTGAGCTAAAGTATTGCATTTGACGCTCCCACATCCACCCTCCTACCCCCCCACCATGCAAAAAAACGAGTAGAGGTTTTTCCTTGCTCCCACATTCAATATAATGCAGCTTCATCATGATCTTCCTCCATAGTTCATCATATGTTCTTCTGTTTTGTACGGAATACAAATCAAGCCGACCATAGATTTCGTTATCTAAAGCCGGCCCAATAATGAATCACTTTAAATACTGCATAACCAATCAAAAAGCCCAATGAGTTCAGTATAAAATCATCAATATCAAAACTTCCTCTTCTTGTAAGCAGCTGTGCAGTTTCTAAAATAAAAATTCCGCACAAAAACAGAAACCATGACTTGGTTAATCCGCGACCTACGCGGCCTAAGGTCAATGGAATCAGCATGCCGAAAGGTACAAAAACGCCAACATTCCCGACAAGATTAATGATTTGGACTCCGCTTAGACTATCCATCTGAATGAAATAGCTGATCGTTGAGAATGGTATGATATTGTACAAATAATCAGACTGAGGTGTTCTTCCAAATCCCCAGATCATCCAATAAGTTAACAGAGTGGCGTAGCCTGTAAAACCCAACGCAGCCACTTTTTTTATCGTGATTTTCATAAAATCTCCTGTAATAAATTAAGCAAAATTATTCATTTCTCTGAAAATATCAAGTGCGGTTCTCATTTTTTTCATGTACTCATCAGACTCGCTTGAACATACAAATTTCACATCGCGATTTCCATTTACATTTAATAATGAATTCGCCATTAAAATTTGGGATAGCCTTTTTACGGTTCCATTACTCCCGTCAATGATCTGTATGTGTTCCGGCAGTAATTCTTTTAAGATTTGTTTATAAAACGGATAATGAGTGCACCCAAGCACAACCGTTCCATACCCATCCAAATCGTAGCTATCCAGCTTTTTATAAAAGTAATCCTTAATCACTTTCTTATCAAAGTTTAACGCCTCACAAAATTCAACCAGTTCAGGCAATGGCAATGAATCTACAATATTCTTATCATCTACTCGACGCACGAGATCCATGTATTTGGATTCCTTTAGGGTTATCGCTGTAGCGAACACCAGAACTCTTTTTCCTGCGGGTCGATTCATTTCAACGGCCGGTTTAACCGCAGGCTCCATACCAATCACAGGAATTGCATACTTGTCTCTAAGCTCGGAAATAACCAGACTTGTAGCGGTGTTGCAAGCAATCACTACAGCCTTGACATCTTCTTGTAGGATAATCTCTATAGATTGATGAATGTATCTCTTAACATCCTCTGTTTGTTTAACACCGTAAGGAACATGAAGCGTATCCGCAAAAAACAAAAAATCTTCGTTAGGCAGCTCATCCATAGCCTTTGATAATACTGTTAGTCCACCCAAGCCCGAATCAAAAAAAGCTATTTTCTTTGACATGTGTTCACCTTTATATTTGTAAATTTAACAACTGGGATGATCTTTTTTCGTGCTTTTACCAAAAAACAGGGAGTCGGAAGATTACACCATCGACAGTCGTTCATTGTATCACACTTCCCATCGTATTGATAACTAAGGAATAATGCTTCTATATTTACGCCCAACTTACTCCCATCACTTTAATTAATAAAACGCAAATATATTGTACGACTATTTCATATCTTTTGCTGTTAATAATAATTGCATATTCCTGCTCTATTGTATCTCCCTCAATTCCTGCAATTCGCTGCACTCACTATGATATTATCTCCATTGTTGCGCCATTGAAGGGCCCTCCACAACATAGCTTTTAGGTTCACATCCTCATATCTTCATTTGCTGAAAAGAATGAAAAAGACACCATGCCATTGTAGTACTCACGATGTCTTTGGTTCCTTTATATATTCACTATTAATATATTTTCACTCTTCAATTGCTAATCGAAGTTCAAAAAAGTCAAATGTTAAGCAAAAAATATGCAAATATGAACCATACATCAAAATTGCTGATTTTTCTAAACTTCTTTATATAACCGATATACCCTCCTTAATCATCCGTTCTTTTACTTCATTAACTCATCAAAAAAATGATTTAGGGTATTTCAACTCCCCTTGTATCCCGTGAAGTTTGTCAACTTCATACACCATAAAAACATCGTCCGGTACTTCAAATTGTTTTAATTCTAATCCAAGTCTTCTAGCTGGTTGAAATCCAAGTCTTGGATAGTAAGTGGGATGTCCTATTAACAAAATGATGCTAAATCCCAAAGCCCTGCACCGACTTATTCCTTCCTTGATCAGCATTGCTCCTATCCCTCGTTTCTGATAATTTGGCTTCACCGCTATTGGAGCAAGAACAATCACAGTATGACGCTTTTCATTTTCTTCCACGGTAGCCCTGCTCAATAATATGTGGCCAACTATCTCATTATCTAGCTCTGCAACCATAGATAACTCTGGGATAAATTCCTCAGACGCTCTAATTCTTTCAATCAATTTTGATTCATCTTCACGGTTATTGAAAGCTAAAAAATTCAATTTATATACTTCCTCAAAATCCTTCTCAGTCTCTGTTCTTATATTCATAACGTATCTCCAATCTCGTCATTTTTTAGTCTAACTTACAAGTATTTAGGTTGACCAAGCCACACTTCAGTAACATCGTTTGTTGCAATATCATAAAATCGTTATTTATGTATTTCTTCAAGTTACATACGCGCATAGTGTCCCACATAAAGTTGAAGTCATCTTAATAGAAGAAAATAGCTACAAAATGCTGAGTCAAAAGTCCAGTTCCTGCACCAACATCGGCAACAGCAATTTGACTTGCTTTCGTTGTATCAATGACAAATAATCTCTCAAAAATATATATTAGACGCAATGAGGTCTAATCCTTTTTAAAAAAGGAGATTTCCATCCATGTGGAAATCTCCAATACTTCTGGATATTAATCTAAGCAGGTCCCTATACTTGCACATGTCCCTGAGCGATCGCTTTTTCCAACAACGGGCTTTCCGTTCCTATACTATACAGATGCAAATAGTGCATGGCTCGAGTACAGGCTGTGTAAAACAATCGCTGCAAGCTTTGATCTCCGTAAACCCGTGCCGAAGCATCATAAACGATAACTGCGTCGAATTCGATACCTTTAGCCAAATAAGCCGGAATGACCACCACACCCTGCTTATATTCAATCGAGTCGCGAGTCACCAGCTTAAGCTCGTCGAGTCCGCTCAATGCGTTAAATGCGGACGTACTTTCTGCCGCGGATTTGCAGACGATTGCAATCGTGGTATAGCCATGTGCCTTCAGCTCAAACACTTGGTCCGAAATTCTGCGGTGTAGAACTTCGTGATCTGTCACCACGGTCAGCACTGGTTTGTCACCATTCCGTTCAAATGGCTGAATCAACTCACCTCCTGGAATAAGGCTCCGCGTAAACTCGACTACAGGTTTGGTTGATCGATAACTTCGTTGCAATGCAATCGTCTCTGTCTGGTCTGACCTGTAAAGACTGGTCAGCACATCAAAATCAACAGCCTCAGCTGCATGAGCAAAAACAGCTTGATGAAAGTCGCCCAATACTGTCATTTTCGCTGAGGGAAATAATCTCTTAATGAACTCGAATTGGAGTGGGGAATAATCCTGCGCTTCATCAATGAGAACGTGGCGAATCGAACCATTGCTCTGAAATCCAAGAATAAGCTCTGTCAGCAGCAAATACGGGGTCGCATCCTCGTAAAGCAGCCTGCCCTCATCCAGGTTATTGAGAGTCAACCGGCAAATGTCCGTCCATGCCTCCGGTGTTGTCCCCTTCATCCAAGGCCTGATGTTCCATGAGCTTTCGAACAGCTGCTTGTAAACCTTTGTCAGGTCGATGAATTGAAGCGTAGTGATCTCTTCGCGCAGCCGTCGCAACTTTTTCCGTACAATCATCCGTGCCAGCTCCTCGGTAAGGCGCTCCCCTTCGATATCTTCCTCCGAATCTTCCGTCAGACCGAGTTTTTTTCGAATACGAGCATAGGCTTGCTCATATTGCTCATTGCTAAGCAGTTCGATGGCATCCTGTACCCACGGCTTATGCCGCTCCAGCTTCTCGGCTTCGTTGATTCGTTCATGCAGCCACTTTGCCAGCCGCTCGATCCTCCCCGAAAAGCGAAGCGAGGCATCGCCGCCGTAGAAGTTCCCCTCTATTTCCTTTGCGGAAACCAGCGTTTCCCCCCGGAATTGCAAACTTCGAAATCTCATGCCGCCTTTCTCCAACGCTGCCCTGTAAGCTTGGATCAATTCGAAAAAAGAAACCGAGGCCTTAAACGATATGGCTGCCATTCGGGTCCGATAATCAGGGTCATCAGAGGCGGTCAACACGTACTCCAGTTGTCCGTAAGGATCTTCAACTTTAAACGCGCTGCCTAACCTGTGATCCAAATATTCCTGAAAGGTCACCTGCTGCATGTTCTCTTCACCGAGCTCAGGCAGCACGTTGGAGACATAGGTTTTAAACATCGCATTCGGGGAAAATAAAATGATTTGGTCGGCCGTAATTCGCTCCCGATATTTATATAGCAAATAAGCGATGCGCTGCAGAGCGGCCGAAGTTTTGCCGCTTCCAGCGGCGCCCTGGACGATGAGCAGACGGCCGTGGTCATGTCGAATGATCTGATTTTGTTCCTGCTGGATCGTTGCCACGATGCTGCGCATATGTTTGTCTGCGGATTGACCCAGTACCTGCTGTAAAATCTCATCCCCAATCGTCAATGAGGTATCGAACATCGATTCAATCTGTCCGTTGCGAATGAGATATTGCCATTTCTGCTTAAGCTCGCCGTGAATCGTGCCGCCTGGCGTGGTATACTCTGCCGGACCAGGAGCATAATCGTAATATACGCTGGAAACCGGCGCTCGCCAATCATAAACCAGAAAGTCGAGCCCATCAGGGTCCATCAAAGAGGAGACACCTATATAAATTCGTTCCGCTTTCGGAGCCCCGTCTTCAATAAAATCGATTCGTCCAAAGTAAGGATTCTCCTGCATGCGACGCAGCGAATCCAGACGTTTGGAGGATTGACGATGACTGCTTTGGCTCAGTGACAACACCTCGGCCTGCTGACGCAAGCTGATCACCGTTTCAAGAAAATCATCAAAATTGTCCTGATTAACCGTAACGTCCTCCCAAAAATGCTTGCGGATATCAACAACCTCTTTCCTTTGCCGTGCCGCATCCGCCTCTACTATGTCAATTTGCCCGAAGAGTATCTCCATGACATGATCCAAACGCTCCTGCTCCTGACGAAGTTCCTTATCCATTGCAAGCACTCCTTTCTATCAAAAATAGGGGTTGACTAAAGCCGATTTCTTTTGTACAATAGAATTAGGGATAAAATAATTTTTTATCAATTTTTATGCATGCTATACTAATATAGCACGCCTTTTTGTATTTATCAATACAGCAAAGCTCACACAGCCCCGTCAATATCGCGATCTACGGCGATTGACGGGGCTTTCTGTTTTGAGATATTCTTGTGCACTTCACCTACTACCAATTATAAATTCAACAATATCTTATACTGCTTAATCGCGTTAAAATGCATACCCTCATGATAAAAGGTAAAATTGAGAAATGACCCGATGGTATCAAGCGTCATCCCTGTGGAAGTTGTATACGGAGCAGGTATCTTATCCCAAATGATATTTTTTAAAGCGCTTTGAATTCGCTCCGGCTGCTTTTGCAACATGCCGATCACCTCTGTTAAAGCTGGTGGAGTTTCTGCCCAGTTCAGTGGGGTTGTCCCCGGTGCGAACAATGTCATAAAAGATTCCGGAAGTTGAGCGTCCAAACCATGAAGTACAAACGATAACCTTTCTTGGACCAAATAAATATGTCCTGCATTCCATAAAATATGGTTCCTAAATTTGTCGGGTATACGATTTGCATCACTTTCCGTGATTCCTTCTAGAATTTGAAGCGTTTGACTTCGTGCAAATTCTAACTGCTTGAATAAGAAATTTTCCATGAACTATACTTCCTCCCCCAATTTATTATTGCATACATTACCTTTTTAATATTTTTATGTCAATATTATCCTCCTGCTATTAATTAACTTACAAGTTTTATAGTAGGCTGTTGACAACAATATTGTAAGCGTTTTATACTCCTTCCTAGTTTTTAGCAATCGACATGCAAGCTCAATGGTACGTGAATGAACATGAGGAGGAACAATGAGTATGTTCAGAGACTTCAGATTAACAGGAATCATCCTAAGTTTAGCACTCCTAATTACTCTCATAAGCGCTTGTACCAACGATAAAGGGAGCAATGAATTAGAGGGGAAATTGGAAGGTCCACTGAAAGTTATGTATTTTCACGAAGGTCTCTTTTTCCAAAAATACGGCAACTTATTTGTAAGCAAATTCCCCAACGTAGAGATTGAAGTAGTTAATACACAATGGATGTTTAACTATACGGGCAAAGATATAAATAAAGCGTTCCAACAATTCATTGAGGAGCGACAGCCTGATGTCATTCTTCTTGATGAAAGTAATTTTTCATACGCTGTAGAGCAGGGCTTGCTATTTCCCTTGGATTCCGTAATCACACAGGATAACTTCGACCTCGAAGGCATCCTCCCTTTTGTTACAGAATCGTTGAAGGACCAAGGGGGCGGCGGACTCTACGGCTTGGCTCCTACATTCTCCTCAAGTGCATTATATTACAACATAGATTTGTTTCAGAAATACAATGTTGAATTGCCTCGAGATCGCATGACGTGGCAGGACGTATTCGCCTTAGCTGAACAATTTCCAACAGATCAGTCTGGTGGAGAGCAGATTTATGGTCTGACCTTCAGTACAACATCGAGCAACGTCTTATTTGATTTATTAAGTAACGCCGCCAGAACAGAAGGGCTATTCTATGCTAGTGCGGATGGAACAAATATCACGATGGATTCGGAAGCATGGCGCACCATTTATGAGAACGTGATTAATGCGTACAAGTCAGGTGCTATATTCGGCCCATCAAATGATTTTTTCTCAAAAGACTTGTTTTTAAGCGGTCAAGCTGCCATGGTACTTGAG
>RCUU01001285.1_pt1 | contig 12210 bp, 8 predicted proteins | sample 2166211 | NCBI WGS metagenome assembly RCUU01 (sample SAMN09932620, study PRJNA488358) | compost metagenome | feature: garden; material: soil; isolation source: compost soil in phenylacetic acid-enriched culture | place: Germany: Experimental Botanical Garden Goettingen | collected 2016-01-27
TTAAGCAGCAGATACACATGTTCAAATCCAAGATCAAGAACGGAACCAATTTTCAAAATAAATAATGTAATAATTACGCCTCTAATCGCCGGAAGTGTGATATGCCAGACTTGTCTGAGTCGTCCAGCTCCATCCATACGTGATGCTTCGTAAAGCCCTGGATCAATAGCAGCCATGGAAGCTAGATAAATAATCGTTCCCCAACCTGCTTCTCTCCAAATGACCTGAATAATATACATGGGCCTGAACCACCCCGGGTTAAGCAAGAAATTGATTTTTTCAAATCCAAAATAGGAAAGCAGGTCGTTGATAATTCCGCCATCCATCGTGACCATAACGAAAGAAATGGAGACGACGATAACCCACGACATAAAATGGGGCAAATAAAAGATCGTTTGAAAGGTTCTTTTAAAAAAGGTGCCTTGCAGTTCATTTAACATTAGGGCAAGTATAATCGGCATCGGGAAATAGATAAGAATATTCATGCCGAAAAGAATCAGTGTGTTCATTAAGATATTTATGAAATCCGGCTCTGTGAACAACCTGCTGAAATGCTTCATCCCTACCCAGTTACTGCCCGTTATTCCTTGATAAGGTTTGTAATCTTGAAATGCGATAATTAATCCGTACATAGGAAAATATTTAAAAATAATAAAATATAGCACGCCCGGTGTTAGCATGACGTAGAGCCATTTATTTCTCCACAGACGCTTTTTAAGTTCACTGCTGCTCTTGTAAATCTCACGCTTCGATTGTGGAGCTGGACTAGGCTGTGCGGTGAGTTCCTGCATGTTTCTCTTCCTTTCTCCTTCTTTATTCAAACTCTTTCTTTCTCCATGTGACTATGAAGAGAAAAGGTTGTTGAAACAGGATCAACAACCTTTTCAGCTATGATTTATTTCTTATACAAAGCGTTGTACTCTTCAATAATCTTTGCTCCGCCACGGCTCTTCCAGTTCTCAACTTCTTTTTCGAACCCTGCTTTGTCGATCTGTCCATAGATATATTTGTAAGTCGCATCGGTAATGATCTGTTGAAGCTCAACACCTTTTTCTGTATAGGTAGCTGAGTCCATAGCCGCTGTTGGATCTGGCACACCCACCTTAACATTCTCAAGAACTAATTCTTCTGCATGAATTCGGCCTGGCAGCACGTTATAGCTTTGGTACATGCCATTGGTTTCATATTCGCCGATAACACTGTCCTTGTAGCCTTTTACTTCACGTTCAATCAGCTCTTTGTCATCGGCTGGCTTTGCTTTACCGTCTTCAACCGTATAATGAACGCCCTCAATTCCCCAATACATCAAGTTAGCTACTTCAGGGGTCATCATTTGATCAAAGAAAGCAAGAATTTTCTTAAGCTCTGCTTCGTCCTTAACCGCAGATTTCGGGAACAAGACGACGTTGTTATACCCTGGAATCATCCATTGCGCTAACTTTCCATCCGGGCTCGCGACCATACTGTGTGTATCCAGAACGGCATCCGGGAAGTTCTTGATGGCATCTTTATTAAGGGTATCAATATCTTGCATGGAGCCCCCGATATAAAGGCCTCCTTTACCACTGGTGAACATGTTCACAGCATCTGTTTTACTGGTAGCCGCGAAATCCTGATTCATGTAACCACCGTCACGTGCTTTTTTGAAAAAGTCCATCGTTTCGATATACTGCGGGAATGTGAATTCAGGCGCTAACTTGCCATCCACTTCACCCCATGTATTTGGTGTTCCAAACCAGGAAGATACTGTTTTAAAAGCACCATAGGTCAATTCATTCCGGTCAATAATACCTGTAGTATCTTTTTGTCCATTCCCATCTGGATCTTGTTCCGTGAAGGCTTTAGCCATCGCAAACAATTCATCTACATTAGCGGGTGCGCTTAGACCCAGCTTATCAGCCCAGTCCTTGCGATAAATAATTCCTTGACGTGCCAGAGGCCGGCCGATGTACAGTGTGTACAGCTTGCCATCCACTTTCGTGTTATTCAGAATTTCCGGTTTCATTTTACTCAAATTAGGGAATTCACTTAATAGCGAACCGATTTCCCAGAATTGACCGTCTTTAATCGCGTCTTTCATTTGAATAAAGGTAGTTTGATTCTTCAAGTAGGTTACTTGTGGTAGTGAACCCGTTGCAAAAGATGAATTCAGCTTTTCTTCATACGTATCTGCCGGATAGAATTGATAAGTTAACTTTGTGTTCGTCAATTTTTCAACTTCCGTTTTGATTCTGTCCGGCGGTGTATCTGTTGTATTCAATGGAAGCATGATCTTAATTTCTGTCGGCCCTGCTTTCACATCTTCTTTAGGTGCTTCTGTCTCTACCGGCTTAGCAGTGCTCTCACTGCCTGCAGTTTCAGAACTTGCTTGATTGTTGTTGTTACCACCACATCCAGCTAACAATGTGCTGAACGCTAACAGTGTTGTCAACAACATGGTGAAGGATTTCTTCTTCATACCATTTTGACCTCCATAATTTGTATTGGTTACGAGTTCCACGTTACATGTTCGGCAAGGTTACGAAAACAATCATTTCCCCATAAAAGCCCGTTCTTAAGGGGATCTGAGCTAATGATTATAGTGATAACTTGAGATTCTTTATTTTGGGTGTCGGGCGTAACTACGTGAAATGTTTGGACTTCCGGCCGCTGTTGTCTCCAGATTTCTTGAATTACCCCTCAAAGGGTAAATCCGGAGACAAAGGCGGTCGCTATCGCTCCTACAGTTCCAAACTTTCCCTTCGTCACTTCTCACCCCAATGACTTCCTCTCCGTTTACTATTGGCAACACAAAAAAATCCACCGCGTCATCCGCAGTGGATCAAAATAACCTATTTACTTCTCTATCCCAAGCTCAGCCACTCCATATTCCTTAATAATCAGATCTCCTCCGCTAGCTCTCCATTTCTCAACTTCCTTCTGGAATCCCTCAGCGGTGATATTACCTAGAATATAGTTGTAAGTAGCATCCACAATGATTGTAGACAATTCCACATTCTTCTCATCAAAGGTGGAAGAGCTTAATGACACGGTCGGATCGTCGACCAGAAACGATTCATTATCTTTACTCAGCTGATCCGCAAGTGAGGTTAATTGCTCCTTCTGAGCCACTTCCATGATGTTCTTATTACTAATATCTGCAATCATCAAAGAATATAACGGATTTACTTCTTGCACCCGCAGTTCTGAGGTTTCCTCGGGAAGAATGATTTTTCCTCCCTCAAGCTTATAATGGCGCCCTTCAAACCCATACATCATTATATTCGCTACATCTTTATCCATGGTTCGATCAAAGAATTCGAGCACCTGCCGGAGTTCATCCTCCGTAGCAATGGCTTTTTTGGAGAAGAGATAGAGTCCATTATAATTGGGTATCGACCACACCTTATAACCGTCAGGCCCTTTGATCCGATTGATTAACGTAAGTTCTGCCTTTGGATTCAAATTCTGAGCTTCAATAGACAGCCGCTTTACATCTGTCATACTGCCAATAAATACACCAGCAATCCCATTAATGAACTTATCGCGCTGCACGTCTTTGCTTGTTAAGGCAAAATCCTGATTTATAATTTTCTCATCATATAATTTCTTCATGAAATTCATAGTGTTCATATATTGTGGGGTCACGAATTCAGGAATAAATTGATGATTCTCTAATGTCCAATTATTGGGTGTCCCAAAATAAGAACTTAACGTCTTGAATACGCCATACACAAGATCATTACGGTCGACTAAACCAAGAGTATCTTGTTTACCATTCTGATCTGGATCGTTATATGTAAATTGCCTCATGACCTCATATAGTTCCTCCAGCGTTTGCGGATTGTTTAAATGAAGATTATCGAGCCAATCCTTGCGTATAATGACTCCCTGTCTGGAGGAGGGGCGTTCCGTATATAGCCCATAAATCTTACTATCTACAGAAGTCTGCTTAAGAATAGCAGGGTCCAGTTGTTTGAGATTGGAGAACTCCTGAAGGTATGGGCCTATCTCCCAAAAGGCATCTGAACGTATAGCATTTTTCACCAGATTATAGTCTGAGAATTTTACAAATGTGACTTTCCCGAGGGAATTGGTCGTCAAGGCCGTGTTCATCTTATCGGTGTAGACTCCCTCTGGAACCCACCTTATATCGAGCTTCACGCCTGTCAGTTTTTCGATCTCTGTCATAATCTCTTTGGAAGGTTGCTGTGGAAAATGAAGGGGTGCCAAAATGGAGATACTCGGCGGTTGAGATACAACTGAGCCGGAGTTGGTAGCTTCCTTCTCATTGCAAGCGCTTAAAAAAGGGAAGACGAGCATGGTAAATAAGCAGAAATACAGCGTTGCCTTTCTCCCCATAGATACTCTAGACATTTCTGTGGCCTCCTAAGTATGGTAAGGATTATCACCTAATAGCTTGAAGATTCTACATTTCATAAGCATAATTAGAGCTAATGATTATCACAGAAGCAGATGATTATTGTTATTTCCTACCAAGTTACATACACTTAGAACAAGTGTCTACTTCTACATAAGTAAAGGTGCTGAGTCCTGTGAGACCATTAAGCTTTCTAAGTAAGCTAACGATGTTTGCCTTTGTGATTAGCACGTTGCCTGTATTGTTCATTGGTTCTTTTTCCTATCTTACATCATCAAAAGAAATACAAAAAAACGTTAACAACAGTAAAATGGAACTTATCTTACAAATCACCTCAAATGTAGAACATAAGTTAACAACTGTCAATCAAACATTAAACCAAGTGATCAACTCCAGTGTATTAAAAAAAGCACTAAATAACCCCCTAAATGAAACCGATTTCATTTTATACAATGATTTAAGAAACGAAATTCGCAATATGCAATCCTTCGATACGAAGCTGGAAGATGTCATTTTATTAAATCAGCAGCAAAATTGGATGATCAAAAATTCTGGTGTTTATCGTTTGGATGAATACAAGAACCATGCCCAACTCTCTAATCTGATGAATATTGCCGAGGATACTTCATGGATTTTGAACCCATCCTCCTTATTTTATAGCGAGGAAAGCATCAACGTTACGGGCTGTAACTACAGCATTAGCCTTATTAAGAAGCTCCCGACCAATAAGCTGCAAAAGTATGGGCTTGCCTTAGCTAATATTCCTGTCTGCAGTCTTCAGGATTTCATTACCTCGGATGTACAGCCGCTCGACGATATTATCGTTCTGGATAAGTCAGGTCGATTCCTGCTTCATCCAGACCGCAACTTGATCGGGAAACCAATGAGAGAAGGCGGATTTACAGAAGATTCTTTGATTACTAATCCATCCAAAGTTTCAGGACAGTTTAAGACCGTGATCCACAAGAAAGATTACTCTGTCACTTACATGCGCTCTCAAATGAATGGCTGGGTCTATCTTTCGGTCACATCCATGGAAAGTTTGACGAAAGAGTCCAAAAAAATCAGTCTGTTTACGATTTTCGTATGCACCTTTATGCTTCTGCTGTCTATTCTCTTGGCATGGATCGGATCAAGACGGATGTACACACCTATTGAAAGGCTACTCCATCAGATGGGCCAACGCAAAACGGATATGAAAGCCAGACATACGAATGAATTTCAGATTATTGGAGAACAAGTTCATTCTTTATTCCAATCCAAATCGCAGCTGGAAAAAGAAGTCCGTCAGTATATCCAGCAGGTTCGTACCTTCTTCCTAATCAATGCTTTTCATGGCAACGTCAAAAAGCGCGATCTGCTCGAAGAGCTGGAACAATTCGGCTATCATAAGCAGCTCGAAGAATGGAAGACGATGGCTGTGATTACGTTGTCGATCGATTTTGCCGATGATTCCAGCTATGAGAAAAAAGATCTTAATCTCTTATTGTTCGCTGCCCACAATATGATTGAAGAGTTAGTCTGCCCTGAACAACGACTGGCTCCTGTAATGATGGATCATGCGGTAGTCGTATTATTGGGGAGTCCGGACAGTGATACCGAGTCTTTTCACAAAACATTATATTCGTTAACAGAGAACCTCCAGCAGGAAATAAACAATTACCTAAAGCTGCAGGTGAGCATTGGACTGAGCCTTCCCTTCAACGCTTTCGACAAACTATCCATCGCTTACAGAGAAGGCCTTGAAGCACTGAAGCATCGGATCAAACTTGGTAAAGGCGTCATTATCCAGTACGAAAATATTAACTCTGGCAAGCACTATCTGAAATTGAACTATCCTGCACATAAAGAAAATGATTTACTGGACGCTATCAAATTGGCTGAAACGGATAAAGCAAAAGAACTCATTCATTTGCTCTTCAGATCAATCTTTGCCCAAGAGCTGTCACCGCAGGAATATCAAATCCCGTTAACCCGACTGCTCAATAATTTACTCATTATGATGCAGGAATCTGGCATTAGCTTAAGTCAAATTTATCATGCCAATGGTTCCATATTTGAAGAACTCCACGACCTTCATACTGTGGCGGAGATAGAGGATTGGTTCTGGAGCATGGTTATTTATCCGATGATCAAGATTTTTAACAGCAGACAAAATGCTCAGTATCACAACATCTCCGAGAAGATCATTGATCTGATCCAGCATGATTATGATACAGATCTTACTTTAGAGGAGTGCGCATCACGTCTGCATTATAATGCCAACTATATCAGCAGTGTTTTCCGCAAGGAGACGCAATACTATTTTAGCGAATATCTAACGATGTACCGATTTAAAATGGCGAAAAAATGGCTGAAGGAAACTGACATGCCCATTAAAGATATTGCAGCCAAATTAAGGTACAACAATTCTCAGAACTTCATTCGCTCTTTCCGTAAGCAGGAAGGCATGACACCCGGACAATACCGGGATCACAATGCTGGTTCCAAACTTAAATCTAACTTTGACGAATCAATGTAACAAAGCATGTGCATATAGTTTAGAAGGAGGAAATCGAATGATACCCACATTATTTATTGCAGGGGATTCCACTGCGGCTATCAAAGGGGCTGGAGAAAAACCAATGACTGGCTGGGGAGAATATCTGCAAAGTTATTTCGGGACTTCTGTTCGAGTCGAGAATCGCGCCATTAATGGTCGTAGTACCAAATCCTTTATAACAGATGGCCGCCTGGATGCCATCCTTAAAGACTTCAAAGCCCGTGACTACCTGTTCATTCAATTTGGACACAATGATGAGAAAAAAGAAGATCCCTTGCGTTACACCGATCCCGACACTGAATATCGCCGCAACCTGATGCAATATATAGAAGCTGCTCGGCAGTTAGGCGGTACTCCCGTTCTGTTAACCTCAGTGAGTCGACGTCGCTTTACCTCAAATGGTCAGCTTGACCCGTTTGCTGTAGGCGCTTATCCCGAAGTTATGAGGCAAGTGGCAGAAGAGACCCAAACTCCCTTACTTGATATTTTCGCGGCATCGCAAGTGCTCTATTGTTCATTGGGTGAAGAAGCATCCAAGAAATTATTCATGCATTTGCCTGAAAAAGCACATCCGAATTACCCAAATGGAGTTACGGATGATACTCATTTTTCTGATGAAGGCGCTCAGCAAATAGCTAGACTTGTCGTTCAGGCCATTAAACAAAACACAGCCTTACCCATCTCAAACTTACAACAACATTTACAAGGAGCGATCATATGAGCATTCCCCTTCATCTAGGTGTACGAGCACATGATTTCGGCCAAATTCCATTACAGAATCTAATTGATAAAATACAGCAATACAGTTTCACTCATATCCAGTTTGCACTTAAGAAATCTTTTCCTGACAGTGCACCGAGTCTGACAGCTATAAGCCCTGGAACGGCCAGTTATTATGGCAATGCCTTTAGGCAGGCAGGTATTCAGATTGCGGTTCTGGGCTGCTATGTAAATATTGTAGACAGCGATCCACTTAAACGGGCGCAAGCATTAGCAGAGTTCAATACCCATCTTCGCTTAGCCAGAGATTTCGGCGCTAATCTGGTGGGGACGGAAACGGGAAGTGTGGGTCGGGGTTATACCACAGCTAACTTTACAGAAGAGGCTTTTCAAGAGGTCGTTATATCGGTAAAGGCCATGGTGGCAGAGGCCGAACGTTTTGGTCTGACGGTAGGAATCGAAGCAGGACTTCATCATCCACTCTATACCGCATCCTTAACACGTCGACTTCTGGATGAGATTCCATCTAATCATCTTCAGATCATATTGGATTGCGCCAATCTAATGTCGCCTACCAATTACTTACATCAAGAAGCTATTATTATGGAGGCTTTGAAGCTTTTAGAGAATCGAATTGCCATTATTCATTTAAAAGACTTTATCGTGCAAGATGGAGCCATCAAGATTGTTCCTGTAGGTCAGGGATGGCTTGATTTTGAACCGATTCTTCGTTATATGAAATACGAACGTCCGCATATTCAAGGCATCCTAGAGAGCACTCCTGAATCTCATCTCGGAGAGAGCATCGCTTTTTTACAACGGATCTATGAAGAAGTGTAGCTATAAGACCTCCTGCAAAAAGATCCACAACACATTTCTTTACCTTATGTTGTGGATTTTTATATTCTGTTTAACATCCGTTTGACCTCCATGAAATAATGAACTGTTATGATCAAGACATCAAGAGTACCTGGGAGGGGTTCTAATGCGTCTTGCTTTATTTACAGACACATTTCTTCCGCAAACGAATGGGGTTTCACTTACGCTTCAGCGCTTAACCACTCATTTGAACCGGCGAGGGATCGAGCATCTCCTATTTTCACCGAAATCTGCGCCTGAAGACAGTTATGCCGATCCCATACGTCCGATTACCAGTATCCCCTTTTTCTTATACCCAGAATGTAGACTCGCACTGCCGAATATGTCCTCCATCCAGTCAGAGTTAAAGGCTTTTCGACCCGATCTGCTGCATTTGGCCACTCCGTTCAATATCGGTTTATGCGGCCTTCGCTATGCGCGAAAGCTTGGCCTGCCTCATGTTGCCTCCTACCATACCCATTTTGACCGGTATCTTGAATATTATCGGATGAAAAAAATTGTTCCCCTCTACTGGAAGTACATGAAGTGGTTCCATCGGTCCTGCGATGCCACCTTTGCGCCCTCCTACGAAACACTCGATTCCCTTCAAGCTCAAGGTTTTCAACGTTTGAAGCTTTGGTCCAGAGGCATCGACTGCAATCTCTATACGCCGAAAAAACGCAGCCATCAAGTCCGTGAACGTTACGGAATTACCGCACCGTTATTGCTTCTATATGTGGGAAGGATTGCTCCTGAAAAAGATATCAACATCCTTGCTCTCACCATGCAGCAATTGCCCGAGTCTATCCAAGCTCAGGTTCATTGGCTGGTCGTTGGAGATGGCCCTCTTCTATCTGAGATGCGGGTACAGGCGCCGCAGAATGTCACCTTTACGGGCTACAAGCACGGTGAAGAGCTTGCCCAATTATATGCCTCAGCTGATCTATTCGTCTTCCCTTCCAGTACGGAAACCTTCGGTAATGTTGTCCTTGAAGCTATGGCTTCGGGACTGCCTGTCCTCACCGTAAATGAAGGTGGAGTGAAAGATTTAGTCACACCGGGCCGCAACGGAATGATTGCCCCACCTCGTTCCCCGGATGCTTTTATTCGTGAGATTAGTGCATGTATAGAACATCCCCAAAAGCTGGCTGCTATGGGGCATGAGGGTCGACAGCTGGCACTCGGTCGCTCGTGGGAAAGCATTTTTGATGGACTCATTCGCGATTATGAAGAGATCATTGAGAATAGACGTTTCGATCTTATACCGGCTTTACTACCATTAATATAATAATGACGATAGTGAGCACATGGACAGCTGCTTCTAACGGAGCGATCTTGTTCATAGCGGCGGTGTAGCCTACAGGGATTTCTTCGCCTTCACTCGCCATCACGAGCTGGGTCAGCTTTTTCAATCGAGGCTCAACAAATCCAATAATAATGACTTCTATCACGATAAAAAATAATAATGAAAGATTGATCCACAACACCGACAAGCCCATTTTATCAATGATCATTAACAAAATGCCTGTAACGATCAGGGTGATCCCACCCGTCTTAGGGAATTTGTTAATTTTCTTCATGATGCCAAATACAAAACGAAGCTGACTGCCTGTCTTGGCTGAGCTTGTCAGTATCGGCAGCACAAAAGCTGGTCCAATGCCCACTATGGATGCTATAACATGTATGACTACCACAATCTTAGAGATGATATCCGTCAATTCCATCATTACAATCCTCCCTATCATTCGTTGTATAGATTCATATGACGATGATAGTGGAATTAGTCTTGCAGAGTCCTTTAAATCTTAGATAATCTTAAAAAGCACCTAGCCGGATATTACCGGCTAGGTGCTTTTTAAACTACTATTCATTTATCGGTATTCGGGCTGGGACATAAGCATCAGTCACCGGACGCCCTTTTTTGCGATGATAACGACTGCTTTGTTTTTCTTCATCTATCACCCATTCGCTTCTAAGCAATCCATATGTATAAGTGTCATGCCAGATTGGAGCTCCATTGCTATCATATTTAAAATAACCCGTCTGCATAAAATGGCCTTCTCGCCGGAGCTTTAAGCGTTCGAGCAGTTTCCATGATCGCATATTATCCGGATCACAATTCGCAATCACTCGCCTCATGTTCAGTTGCTCAAACCCATAGCTCAATAACTGGTTGCATGCCTCTGTAGCATACCCGTTTCCCTGAAAATCAGGGTTAAACACATATCCAAGTTCCCACGTTCCAAAAGCCTTTGGCTCTATCTCCCGGAAATATAAATTCCCTATCAATTTTGTAGTAGATTTGAGACAGACAGCCCAAAAAGCAGCGTCCGAGGAACGTCTAAGTGCCTCCGTCCGAGACTCATCAGCACTAAATACGGAATAGGGTTCATATTTCACCACATTTTCTTGGGATAAATAATCATAAAGGTCTTTCCAGTCCTCTACTGAGAACCTTCTAATCCATAACCGTTCGGTTTCCATAATCTCCATTAGAATAACACTTCCTTAATGTTAATAGTAAAATATTCCATAGACTCCATAATACCCCTAAACAATTTTCATTTCCTATGAGCAAAATCATTTCACAAACCGTAAAAAGACCTCCTTGGTTTCCCAAGAAGGTCGATGCAACGACTTTAGATCTTTACTCCGCTTAAGCTGCCGCCCGGAGCAAACAATCGTTCAATATGCTTTTGAACCGCTGGATCCGGAATTAAGGGCGGCGCTTGATGGGGTTTTACACGCGCATCAATAATCACGTTATCACAAGACCAATGCTTATACTCCGTTGAGCTGTTCACGCCATAAATATCATGAGAAGGATTACTGCGTGTGAACGTCGCCCACAGGAAGTTCTCAATTCTTTCACTTAAGAACTCACTATCATCACATACAATGATCATCGGACAAGACGGGAGCGCTCCCGATTGTTGAATCGCTTCGCTAAGCTTGTTCATTTCCTGCGCGGCTTCAGCGTAACTAGTGAATTTAGAGCCTTGGAGAGCCACGAGACCCGGCATCACCATTCGCGCATTACCAAATTCCTGTAGTCCGTTAAGAATGTCAGGAACCTCTGTACATAACTCTCTTTTCTTCTCCCCAACCGCGGCGAAAATCACCTTACTCCCGCTGTTTAAGCCTGTACCGGAATAATCAAGGGTATCGATTGTAGTATTCGTATAGAAATGAATGTCCCTGCGAAGATTAATTCGCTCCAGGATATAGGTCAAGAACTCCTCAACATCATGTGTGCTAATAGGCTGTTGTTCTTCGGCTGTAATAAACAAAAACTTAGCTAAACTAAGCTGACCTGTACCCAAAATCCGATTCGCAATGGTAAGAATCTCCGCTGGCTGCTTCACTTGTTGATACGGTGTATAACGTTCACTGCCAATCGCAAATAAAAGGGGATGAACGCCCGCAGCATCCACGGCGTGAACTTCTTTTACGCCCGGAATTTCTTGACGGATCGCTCCGCCCGTTAGTTCATGAATTAACTCACCAAATGCAGTATCCTCTTGTGGCGGTCTACCGACAACCGTAAATGGAAAGATGGCATTTTTTTTAGCGTACACTTTATGTACTCTCATGACTGGAAAAGGGTGCACCAAGCTGTAATACCCTAAATGATCACCAAAAGGTCCCTCCGGCTTCGTCTCACCAGGATGAATTTCCCCTGTGATTACAAAATCCGCATCATTACTAATGCAATATCCATCTACATAGC
>RCUU01001286.1_pt1 | contig 12207 bp, 13 predicted proteins | sample 2166211 | NCBI WGS metagenome assembly RCUU01 (sample SAMN09932620, study PRJNA488358) | compost metagenome | feature: garden; material: soil; isolation source: compost soil in phenylacetic acid-enriched culture | place: Germany: Experimental Botanical Garden Goettingen | collected 2016-01-27
CTCTGAGATTTCTTCATGGGTATAGGTTTGGCTCACAAGCAATAAATGACTTGTTTCACATCCAAGAATCTCACCATATACTTTGTTGAACGTATCACAATAACCTGATGCATCACTGCTAGCTGTTGGAATAAACAACGCTTTCGGAGTAGCTTTCTGGGTTAACCTCACAACCTCGCGATCTATTTCAAGTGTTTCCAGATCAATTAGCTCTCCTCCGCCTATTACCACGATAGTCCCCATAAACTCCCCTTCTTTCTCTAGGATTCACTTACTCCCTCTCCATATTCCTCTGCCAGCATGCTGTAAATCTCCAGATCAACGAGCCCTTTTCCTGACCATACATGAGCTTGCCTTAACGTCCCCTCTTTCATAAAGCCACTTTTCAAAAGAACCCGCTTGGACCGCTCATTAAAAGGCATGACCTCAGCTTGAATTCGATTAACCTCTGCAGTCTCAAATAAATATTTCACCACTTCTTGAATGGCCTGAGTTGCAATCCCTTTTCCCCAATAGGACTCCGCCAAAAAATAGCCAATCGTAACCATATCGACTTTTTGATTAAAATCCATAGCTTCGATGATACCCAGCAGTATGTAAGGATTATTTTTGCGGAAAATCCCCCACTTCACTTTTGCCCCTTTGATAAAATCACGCTCGAAATGTCCGATCATATTCTTCACTGTATCTTTGTTATGTTTCGGAATGATTCCGCAGTACTCAAACACTTGATCATTGCTATAAATTCCAAATACCTCTTCAAGATTACTTTCTTCAATCTTTTTCAGTAATAGTTGCTCTGTTTCCAAAGTAGGGAATTGCTCAAACACATGACTAAGCTTCAATACGTTCCCTCCGTTACTTTTTGATGGCATGGAATAAGGTTGCAGTTCGACTTTCCGTTTCTTTTACCCATTCGATATGAAATCCCGTTTTGTTAAAAAGCCTTACATATTCATCCACATCAGCCGGATTTAACATGACTCTTCTATCATTGAAATCAAACCACTCTTCATCCTTGCTAACAGATAACATAAAAGTTCCATTAGGTAGGAGCGAAGCATAAATATTCCTTAATGCCTGCTCCTTATCCTCTACATGTAGAAAAGTTAATACACTATAAGCTGCATCAAAAGTATTAGGACGTACGAACTCGCAAATATCAGCTAGCAAAAGTTCTTTATTGGAGAAATTCCTAAGATTTAAACCTGCTCTTACTAGTGTTTTTGGCGAGATATCAATTCCTGTAAGAAACCGACATCCCAGACTTAAGACCGATTTAGCAACTCTTCCTGTTCCAATTCCAATCTCTAATATCCTTTTATCGTTACCCTTCAGTCCATCGAAAAAAAGAGGTCCATCCCACTGACTCATATATGCCTGTCCAATGGGAGGATCTTGTGCTGGATCATTTCCCTCATCCATCAAAGATTCATAATGCTCAAATGCACTAACTATTTTCATAAGGGTCATCCCTTTCTGACCTAATGCAACGCTACGAGTTTATTCGTTCTTTAGCCCCGTCCATTCCCCCTGTACTGCGCAGTTCTAAGCTCTCGAATATATGGCTCTGTGGCTGGCATGACAGCATCTATAGCTTGTTGAATGGCTAGCTCAATATCATAAGGAACTCTTACAAATTGTATATTCAAGGGAGCTTCTGTCACGCCTCCGTATTCTCCCTCCAAAATCACATAAGATGCCTGAGTGACATCAAGAGGATTCCCCACACTACCTACATTAAATAAGGTCTTCCCTTCTAAATGTTGAATATAAGCATTATGAATGTCTCCATAACCTACAATATCCGCTTGTCGCTTCTCCTGACAGAGATCGGAACAACCAAACATAGACAATCGCTTCTCATAATCATCCCAAGGCTGAATCCGTTCATAGTAACTTCGTGGTGAAGCATGAAATAATCGAATAAACTTACCACTCATCATAAACTCAATCGAGAACGGTAATGCGCCTAAATAAGCCAAACGTTCTTTCCCTAACAATTTCCGGCACCACCGGGCCATCTCAAAATCAACATCCTGATTCATTAGATCATCCCAGTTTCCCATCACACTGATTTCACAATTTTTCTTTATGATATCAACGGCTGCGTCTGAGTTTGGCCCCTTTCCAACAATATCTCCTAAGCAAAACATCCTGCTAATTCCGCGCTGCTTAATATCCTCTAATACGGCTGTCAAGGCCGGGATATTTCCATGAATATCTGAGATTAATGCGATTTGTTCCAATGTAGATCCCCCGTTCATTTTTCCACTTCATCTTTTGTAAAACTTTATAGATTGAATAATATCCTCTTAGAGTCTCTCTGGATAAAGTATTATTTGTTATCTACCTTCTAAATACAGATTCTATGATTACATCTTACTTCCCTTCTTTATGTCGTTATCTCCCCTAACCGAGCCATTGAACAGCCTGGTGATTATGAGAATTTAATATATGATTACAATAACCAACATGATGTTGGATGTGTCTGATCTGCATTAGAATAACATCAGCCTTAGTGAATTCGTTATATACGTCACAAGGTTCGAAAATAGACTGGTCATTTAATGGTTCCATAAAAGAGCGGGACTTATTTATCATTTCTTTCACATAAACGCCCAACTCCTCTTTCGTCGGATCTTCCGTACTTTCCTGATCCAAATCGGGTGTGACATCTTTATTTAAGGTCGGTATGTGAAACACTTCACTTCCTTGTCTAAACCAAAATTGAATCCCCGTAAAAAAAGACCACAATCACGTTAGCACATGTTGTGGTCTTCATTCTACGTTGAGATATGGAGTGGTTATATTTCAGGCATTTCATTCACAATCTGCTCCAAAGTAACCTCCTGAAGGACATTCTCCATCGCCTTTTGTGCGAGCGAGAATATGGGTACAATGGCGCCGGCTATATTCTTGCCAACTGGGCAAGCGGGATTGGGATGCTCATGAACCGAGAACAACGAATCCTCCTCCACTGCGTTTACTGCCTTATAAATCTGAAGCAGCGTAATCTCAGCGGCGCTACGTGCAAGCGAGGCTCCTGCGACTCCGGGACGGGCAGTCACCAGTCCTGCTTTTTGCAGCATGCTTGTTAGCCGGCGGATCACTACAGGATTTGTGTTCACGCTACCAGCTATCCACTCCGAGGTGCTTTTGCCCTCTTTGTTACTGTCGATTAACGTTAATATATGAATAGCTACCGCAAATCGGGTGCTGATGTTCACTATAAATCTCTCCTTCTGCCTTGCTGCCCGGCTAGTAACAAGTGCATGATTCAGATGCAACAATAATAGTTACATTCGCTGCATTTGTCAAACCCTTCAGGATAAGAATCAATGAATATTATGCTTTTTGAAATTACCGCCCTTAACTTCTGCCACATCATATACTACAACAAAAGCGTTAGGGTCAATTTCATGAATGATGTCTTTGATTTTGCTCTCTTCCAGACGGTTAATGACACAGGTGATTTCCTTGAATTGTTCATTAGAGTAGCCACCGTAAGCATCTGTATAAGTGGACCCACGACCCAATCGGTCACGAATCGTTTCGATCATAATTTCCGGTTGGACTGTGATGATTTTAAAGGTTTTAGATCCGCTCAAACCTTCTTCAACAATATGAATCACTTTAGAAGCAATAAAATAAGCAAGTGCGGATAAAATCGCCCCTTGTAGACCAAATACTGTTGAAACAACAATAAAGACAAACATGTTTAAGAATAAGATTAGATCACTAGTTCCAAAAGGTAATTTTCGTGAAAGTAATACAGCTAACATATCGATCCCATCGATTGCCCCACCATTACGTAAAGCTAAACCCATACCAAAACCGATGATAATCCCGCCGACAACGGTAACTAACAATGTATCGCCTTCAATAATCGTTGGTACATGGTGCATAAGACTAGTACCGATGGCTAGCGAGGCAATACCTATAATGGAATACATAGCAAAGCTTTTACCAATTTGCTTATATCCTAGCCACACAAATGGGATATTGATTAGGGCAATTAGCATCCCTAACGGTAATCCAAACAATTTCGAGCCTACGATACTTAGACCTGTCACACCACCGTCTGAGACGTTGTTCGGTATTAAAACCGATTCTAGACCATATGCAGCGATAAGTGCTCCTATAATAATTAATATGACTTTTGAAACGATCTTCAACCTATTTGATTTTTGATGCTGTCTTATTCCATGCATTCCATTTCCCCGCTTCAAATTAGTATTTTTTCTTATCACTGCAAGTGAACAACATTCACTGGACAAAAGCCGATAAAAAATAGTCTATAATAAAGATCACCACTTTGGCAAATCGAACATCGAAAAAAACCACATTAGTTATACTACTTCATGTGGTCTTATCTATTACTATCCCCAATAAACATTAGTGCTAACAGCTATGTTTTGAAAATTTCATCTAAAGATCTTCCGTCACAAGGATTAAACTCAATTCCTAAAATCTTCGCCATCGTAGGGGCTATATCTACCATTTTGAGATCCCCGATTTGATAATCACTTTGAACATCACAACCAGAGATCACCAAGTTGCATCTATAATCCTCTTTATCGGGAGAATAGCCGTGAGTAGCATATTTAATCCCTTGTTTGTCCAAGTCGACCATTGTTGGTTCTCCCAAGCTTTCATCGAAACAATAACCTCTCTTAGCTTCAAGCATATACTTGGTGGACTTGCCCGCATGGAGATGATCCAGCGCCTCTCTAGCGAACAATTCCTCTATGCCCGAAGCGTCATCTTTCATAGCATCTCGAATAACCGCTAATGCTAATTGTTCTGCTTCTTCATCCCCATCTTTGATATGGAGGTACGCTGCTCCACCTCCACACTGAAAATAAGCTCTCCACTTCATTTCGCCGTTCTTTTCATAGATCAGTCCTTTTTCCTGCAATAGGTTGTTCAAATGCACTTTGTACCTAACATTGAACTGGCCATGGTCACCCAGAACCAAAAGAATCGTATCATCCTTTATCCCGGCTTCTTCCACGGCCTGCATAATATCACCTAACCGTTTATCCATCCGCGTGATTACCTGCTTCACTTCATCGCTGTCAGTGCCGTATACATGCTTGGCATCATCCAAATCAATCAGATGTATCATGAGAAGATTAGGCTTTTTGCGCTTAATCGTTTCTATTGCACACTTTGTCGTGAAGTCATCCAGATCGGGCTGCTGAATCCCTTTTCGAATCCGTCCGTATTTCAGCTCCATCTCGATGCAATATAAGGGACTCCCGCTTTTCAACACCTTCAGTGCCTGATTTTCTTTTTTGATAGCTCTGATTTCAGGAATATTGTATTGAATTGAGGATTTCCCCGAGACCGGCCAAAGGATTCCAGCGGTACTCAAGTTATGCTCGCGCGCAGCATCATAAATCGTGGGCACTTTTATCGCATTTCTAAACCAGAACCAGCTTTGTTCGGCTTCCTTCACAAACGGTTGAAATGGATTGTTATGGTGGATGCCATGCTTGTCTGGATATACCCCGGTCGCTATCGTTGTGTGCACTACATAAGTGAGCGTGGGATATACACTTTTTAATTGATTGCTATGTGCTCCGTTCTTAATCAATTTCGATAAGTTCGGAAGACGGCTGGCCGTTTCCCATTGATCTTCTGAAAAGGCATCGTAAGAGATGACAATCAGATGTTTGGCCTTTGCCGCTGTCATAGATTAACCCCCTTGGTTTCATTATGTTCAGACGGCTCTTTAGGTAACGTTATAAATACGAAGAATCCAATAATAAATAGTGGGATAATCGCTAAAATACTAAATTTAGCATTGCCTGTTAAGGTAGTCGTTAAAGACATCACCGCAGGACCCACAATCGCCGCAAACTTGCCAAAAATATTGTAGAATCCGAAGAATTCATTGGATTTTTCCTTAGGAATAATCTTCGCATAATAAGATCTGCTGAGCGCCTGAATCCCACCCTGTGCAGAACCAATTAGCGCACCCAGAATAAATATATGCCACACTGAAGTGATAAAGTAAGCTGCGATACAGGAAATGATATATGTAAAAATCCCCACGATGATCATCGTTCTAGCGGAGTATTTTTTGGCGAGATTACCATACAGGATGGCACAAGGGAACGCAATAATCTGGATAACTAATAATATCCCCAGCAGAGTAAAGGTATCAAATGCATCCGCACCCAGAACCGATGTAGCATATGGCACTACCATTTTAATAATCGTATCTACCCCATCAATATAGAGAAAGTAGGCGACCAAGAAAACAAATACCACTTTATGCTGTCTGACATTCTTAAACGTGTCTCCCAATCTTTTGAAACTATTAAAAATCGGTTTTGGCTCAGGTTCAATGTAATATCTCTGTTGCACATCTTTAATCATAGGCATGGTCAACAATCCCCACCAAAGGGCAGTGATTATAAATCCAATCTGATAACCAATCGCTTTATCCATCCCCATAAACAAGATTAGCAGTAGACTAATACCAAATGGAATGACACTGGCGATATATCCAAAAGCAAAACCTTTAGAGGAGACCTTATCCATCCTTTCATCAGTGGTTACATCCACCAGAAAAGAATCATAAAAAATATTGGCTCCCGCAAAACCTATCACTGACAAAATATAAAAAATGATCAATAACTGCCATTGCCCACTCGCAGGTGCAACGAAAGCCAGCGAAGCTGTAGCTATCACGCCGATCAAGGAGAAAAATATAAAGAAGCGTTTTTTCTTATCCTTGTAATCTGCCATCGTCCCTAAAATCGGGCTAAGGACAGCCACCAAAATACTTGCAATAGAATTAAAATACCCCAAATCCATGCTGCTGTTTACATTCGTAAACATCCCAAAAACAATGGGCAGTAAAGCCGTTGTAACCGCCATCGAATACGCTGAATTTCCACAGTCATATAAAATCCATGATTTTTCCTCTTTAGTTAGTTTCATCTAACAGCCACCTTTTCACCTAGTTCCTTCTGTTATATCACTTAAGCATATGTGGCATGTTAAATGCATGTAAAACTACGTAGGACTGACGGTGGGGACGGGACATCCTTGTTTTTAAAATTGAATTTTGGTAAATCACTTTATGTCTGCTGATAATTCACAGCTACCTTCAGGCAAGCCTCGCACATAAATGCATAATAAATCCCCTCGCCGTCCTCGACCTGTTCCATGTCCATTTGCGCAATAAACTTCATCGTTACAGAACAGCAAGGGCACGAAGGATATTCCGCGTCCTGAATCCAGGTCGGATGTCCTCCAATCTTCGATGCAGGTACCTCAAGCATCCAATACGCATTATCGTAGGCTCCCATCTGCTGTTCTGATAGTTGCATGGCACGCCATGATGATAATTGTCCCATATCTTCATATTCAGGCAAAAAATCGGGAACAACATTATATTCACTCCACGAGTACCTGCCATCCAGGTCTGCATTCATAAACACGGTGCCATAGCAATTACAGTGCATACAAGCTGCAATCCTTAACCGCTGACCGTGTAGCTTCATAAATTGAACCAGCGGATTGTGTAAATCGTAATCAAATAACACTGTCAATTCACTGTGACACCAAGGACAGGATGGATCACCTGCTTGTAATGCGACTACCGCTGAAGGCGTACGTTCTATTCCGTCTCTTCCTTCAGTGGATATTTCAAAAGGATAACTCTCAGGGTAAAAAAGCAGCCGCTTCCCGCCTTCGTTATCCAACTCCCACCCGGCCTCATGAGCATAGGTTTCTGGAGATATATTCAACTCCGATGCCCATCTAGGCGGATGTTGCCGCCAAGCCTTGAACTGCCTAACTACCTCTTCATCGCCAATCCAGGCCAGTGCAAGCAGCAAGTGATTACGGTTTGCCGAATCGAACTCCAACTGACGAATGAGCTTATCCCGGATGTCCTGACCTGCTTCTTTATAGAGAATGCCGGGATAATACCTCCCTTCGCTAAAAAAAGCCTCCAGCCCCCGCTTTATATGTGCATTTGTAAAACATACAAGCGACAGTAGAATGGTTTCAGCCTGGTCAAAATCATCTTCTTCCATTAAAGCAATCGCGTACGTTTCCAACCGCTCTCGTTCACTTTCAGTCAGCTGATGATAGATCTCTTGTGCAGTTTTGTGATAGGGGATTTCGCGTTCAAGCGGATTGTACTTCCTCGGTTTGTGCATGATTTTAAGAATTTCAACCGGATCATTCACACCTGCATACCAATCAACATCTTTTCGATTCTGTTCAATAAATGCCTGCTTCTCCAGAGCAATCTTCCTCTGATGGCATGGCATACAAATCCCACCCGTTTTTAGAGCCGTTGCTGGAAGGATACTCCCCTTGCAATCCGGGGTTTGGCAGGGCAGACGCTCGCTCATCGTACCACTCCTGTTTTTTATGATTTTTTCGCTGGATGGTTGATCATCTGATCTCAATTCGAACTATCCCCTGCATCTCGTAAGGATAATCAATCTGCTGTTTCACCGCATTCATTGCAGCTTCTCCAGCCAAGTGTGAAATCAGATATAACCCCAGATCAATAGAAGTGGAAACTCCACCGCCTGTAATTACATTTCCATCATGCACAATACGAGTCTCCACAACTTCTTCACAGTAGGGTTTTAGTAATTCATAGGCAGATGGATGGGTAGTGGCTTTTTTCCCTTCTAACAACCCCGCAGCCCCAAGCAGCAGTGAGCCTGTGCAGACCGACACCTTATAAGGAACACTATGGGCACTTGCAATCCACGAGATAAAAGCTTCATCATATCGGAGTTTCCGTGTCCCCATCCCTCCAGGTACAAATACCATGTCATACTCCGAAAGCTCTGGCAGCACTTTCCCAGCTTTCACTGTAAACCCTAACTCATCCTTCACTTCTTCCGAAGCCGCACAAATATCCCAAGACAAATCTTTGCCTATGTCAAATTGGCCCAATCGATAAATAACATCATAAAACCCGGCAAAATCCAAGAATGTAATCCCGTCAAAAAGTATAAAGGCGATTTTCAAATTCGCACTCTCCTCTTTATGGCTTGGTCAGGATAATAGGCTCACCTTTAGTCACAATAATCGTATGCTCAAACTGTGCTACCCGGCCATTGTCTACAACGCTCAGTGTCCATCCATCCGACTGCTGCTCCACGTAATCTGCTCCAGTAGAGAGGAAGGGTTCAACGGTGATCACCTGTCCCTCTTTTAACACGGTTGTCACTCTAGGATTATAGAAAGGTAAGATTTCAAATGGCTTTTCATGCAATGATTTCCCGATCCCATGGCTGCATAGATTACGAACCACTCTATAGCCGTGTTTACGAGCTTCGAGCTCCATCTTTCTGCCAATCTCATTGACCTTCATCCCTGCTCTCAGATGATTGATCACACTCATCATGGTTTCCTCTGTACTCCGGCATAGACGCAGAATATCCTCATTATAGGGTGGCAATTGAAAAGAAACTCCGGCATCCCCATAATAACCATTCAGTTCAGCAGAGACATCAATATTGATCAAATCACCGGCCTTAATCACTCTAGGACCAGGAATCCCGTGAGCAACCTCTTCATTCACACTGATGCAGGTACTGCCTGGGAAATCATACGCTTTCATCGGGGCTGAGGACGCGCCAAATTGCGCTAATATTTCAGCTCCAATCGCATCAAGCTCCGCTGTTGTCATGCCGGGAGTTACTTTCTTCTTCATTTCGGCGATCGTATGCCCTACCACTTTTCCTATCGCTTTTAGCCCTTCTAAATCCTGTACGGTATCACTCGTCATCTATCACACATTCCTCTCACTTCTCGTATAATTACTTGTCTAATCTCTGAAACGCACTCCCGTCCCACTGAAAAATATCCTCCAGCTCTTCACCCGCAGCGTTATCGTAATAACTTCTCTTAAAGCTATGATCATCAACTTTATCAAGCTTTATCGAATACCCCTCAGGACTACTGATAAATAAATCCACGCCGGGTACAATTCCTAATTCCTCTATAACGTTATCTTTTCTAAGCGTAAATAGCTTGTAGAAATAACCGTTACTTGAGCCATACTGACACATCGTAAAATCAGGATCACCGTCACCATTATAATCTTCAAACTGAATTTGAAATAAATCATTAAATGACATGGGGGCCTCAAAATGTTCACTGAGTGGAAAACGACTCAAAGTTCGCCCTTGATCATCAGTAACCGTAAGCCCAAATCGGCCACTCCAATTTCTTCCCATCATCGGACCGGGTGTAGTCCAATCCTCACTGTATGATCCATCTAAAAGCTGCAAATTCAAGAATTCCGTTCTAGCAGTCACCGGATACAGATCATTATGTGATATCGTTACTGGACCTGTAACCGTGACAGAAGTCTCCAGCGACTCCGTCTGTTCGTTATTCGTGTTATTTGCAGTCCCATAAATGAGCTTTCTTATTTGATCAGCATTCTTCACCGGAATCGAGTAGCCCTGCCCACTATTCTCAGCTGTAGTAAATAACCCTTTATTGCCGAGCTTATCACCTATGGATATAAGATACTTTTCCGAATAGCCGTCACCATAAACAAGCTTCATATCAAATTCAGGAGCCCAATCCAGCTCCCCTAATAATTTATCACTTTTGTTCATAGCTTCTGCAATCGTCTTGATCAGAGTGGAATCCTTCAGCATTAGCGTCTCAAAATGTAATGGAAGGTCAACTTGGCTCTGATCACTAGTCGTTACAGGGGTTAATGATACTCCAGCGATCCACCTCGCATTGATAAAGCCCACATCATTCTTACATGCACTTAACAGCGTAACCATCAACAATGATACAACAAACAGGAACTGACGTATGCGAACCGCCTCCAATAAAAGAAACATAATCCAATTATAACAGTGTCTATAAATATAACGAAACGACTTTCCGAATCGTTACAAGCATAAACGCCTTCGGCGTCCCTATAAGGACGGTAAGTGTTTAAGCGAGAAATATAAGGATAATTTATAGCATGGAACATATAAATTCTTATATTTTAAAAAAAGACTATAACCTGCTCCTTTAATGAGTGGTTCTAGTCTTATAGAAACAAGCCAATATGTAGAAATACGATCGGACAATTAAGCTTTAATTGTTGCCCCAACCGTCTTAAGCCAAGCATCTGCAATAAGCGCATGGCCCGCTGGTGATGGATGTACTCCATCCGGCGCCCAATAAGCAGGTTCTGCTTTCACGGATGCCGCAGCAAACAGGCCATCCAGTGGTACAAGCAATGCACCATATTCACGTGCCAGTTCACGTACGATGTGAATTTTAGGGTCCAGATCCTGGCGCCAAGCTTTACGATCTTCAGGGACAGGCAACACGAATGGCTCTATTAAGACCAATTTAGCTGCCAGCGAATGTTGCGTGCGTTCGATCAGGTCACGATACACAGCTTCAAATTGTTCAGGTGTTGTTTCCTGACCAGAATCAAAGCGGCGCCAAGTGTCGTTAATGCCAATATAAATAGACACCCAAGTCGGCTTCAGATTCAGACAGTCCCTATCCCAGCGTTCCTGCAAATCTACTGCACGGTTGCCGCTAATTCCGCGGTTATAGAACGTAAGATTCTTCTCAGGATATAAATGCCCCAGACGAGCAGCGATCATTAATGCATAACCTACACCAAGCGATGAAGCGTCTTCATAATTGCGACCCCAATCCGTTATGCTGTCGCCTTGAAACAGAATGACATCGTTTTGTTGGAATAACATCTTGTAATCCTCCCTATCTTCCTCTGTTAATATTAGCCAATCTATTATATCAAAAAACAATGAATACAGCCTACTATGAAAACGTTATAAGTCACTTGGTGGCTACTATTTAAGAGAACCAAAAAAGAAGCTGTCTCAAAAGTAGTGAATGCTACTTAGGTCAGTTTCTTTTTTTACGTAAAATAAGGATCAATCTATAGGGATAAGCAGCACGGTGTGGCGTGTAGTTGCAGGTGTGGCACGGTGTGGCTCAAAGATGCTGATGATTGGCTAATGCTGACTCCCCCATAACTTTAACCTGCGAAAAAACCTGCAAAAGTACATCTTTAATTGATAGGAGGAGGACTAAAGCAAGAATTACTGCAAATCTGCAGTAATTCCTCCGCTCGAAGAAGCATTCGAGCCATAATTGGGGATATTCCTGTACATTTGCAGGTTTTGGATTTAATGGAGCGGATATTTATGCGAAATGATG
>RCUU01001287.1_pt1 | contig 12197 bp, 14 predicted proteins | sample 2166211 | NCBI WGS metagenome assembly RCUU01 (sample SAMN09932620, study PRJNA488358) | compost metagenome | feature: garden; material: soil; isolation source: compost soil in phenylacetic acid-enriched culture | place: Germany: Experimental Botanical Garden Goettingen | collected 2016-01-27
AAGCGCCGACAGCTATGACGGCGATGACGATTACAACGAGGATCAGCGTCGTTTTCTTGTTCTTGAACATATTCCACCATCCATAAAGTTAGTTTCTAAAACAAAACACATTATTTATATCATACCCCAGATAACAAGTTGATGGAAATTAATTTCATGACACATTTAGGGATATCATCGGGCGACATAGAAAAAAAGCCCCGTATCCTGATTCGGAGCGGCGCTACAGATTTAGAAATAAACGATGCTACTTAATCGAGCATATATTCACTGTATTTATTCTTGCGAGGATTTAATACGAAGAGGATACCCTTGGTATATCCGCTAACAGCTTTGAAATTCCGCTTTAGAGTGGCTTTAGCCGTCAGACAAGACAATGTCCAGATCAAGGCAGCATAATTCATAAACGGAGCTTTTCGCAAGTTGAGCAGATAATAGTGATTGATAGCGGTAGCTTGTGCTACTACGCCCGCCTTATCGCGAGAACCTGGCGACTCATGATGGATGATCTTCAGCTCGGGATTAATCACAAGCTTGCCATAGCGGCTGGCCAAATGGGATAAATAAATATCCTCGGCTATGGAATAGCTTGTCATCCATGGATAAGGTTTAATGTCACGCAGTGCCGAACGTCGAAAGGACATATTACAACCGTGAAAAAAATCCGTTTCAAAAATATGGTTTTTCTCTTCCCAAAGGAATTGCGAGCCTGCAAACATACTTGCCGACAATCTGCCTGGTGATCCGGACATTTGCCCGGTTAGCATACCGAATAACCTGCTTGGTGTGCTGCTATGTATGCCTTTGGCTACACCGCCTACACCAACAATAGAATCGTCGGCTGTATAAGTATCTAACAATCGTCGAATATATAAGGGGTCATCTAATTCTGCATCGTCATCTAAGTGGAGCACAATTTCTGCATGGATCAGTCCTAGCGCTTCGTAACGGGAAAGCCAGAGACCAGGCTTAGTTTTGCGATGATAATGAAGTTCAGCCTGTGGTAATCCATGTAGTATTTTAGAATAATAAGCTAATCTGTCCTCAGGGATCTCACCGTCGTCCATAATCCATAACTCGATGGAGATATTCTCAAGATCTGTCTGCTTGCCAATGGACTCTATACACACAGTTAGGTCATTGATTCGGTTACGGGTAGGAATCACTATAGATAGATCATACATATCTTAAATCTCCCTTCAGGACTTCTCTGCTCTGCTGTCTGAATGCAGACTTCCGGCGAAATGATTACCTTCATTTTATCTGTCCTGAAGAAGTGCGTATATACCACTTTTGTATACTTTTAGTTGGGGTTTAGCGTATTGAGATTTTTATATAAAAGTTAAGTTTGTATTTTTCGGTTTTTAACTATATAATAGTAAGTGACGAATATTTAGTTATCAATCTTATTCAGCAGTTACAAATGAACAATAATATTAGGAGGTTTTTTTCATGAGAATAGATATTTGGTCCGATTATGCGTGTCCATTTTGTTATATTGGTAAAAGACGTTTGGAGAATGCACTGAGTCAGTTTCCGAACAGTGGTCAAGTAGAGGTGGTATTCCGTAGTTTTCAACTGGATCCGCATGCAAAATTGAATGAGACTCAGAGTATTCATGAGATGCTGGCTTCCAAATACGGTATGACGATTGAAAAAGCAAAAGCAATGAACGCACAGCTAGCTGAGCAAGCCCAAGATGTGGGATTGGATTTCCAATTCGATACGATGAAGCATACGAATACTTTTGATAGTCACCGCCTAAGTCACTTTGCAAGCGCCAAAGGAAAAGGTGCAGAAATGTCTGAACGTCTGCTACGCGCATACTTTACGGATTCATTGAATCTTGGAGATCGTAGTGTACTTGCTACACTTGCTGCTGAGGTAGGGCTTGATCAGGTAGAAGTAGCGGCAATGCTGGAGACGGATGCTTACACAGCTGAAGTGAATGGAGATATCGAAGAAGGAAGCCGTCTGAATATTACCGGTGTGCCTTTCTTCGTATTCAACAATAAATATGCTTTATCCGGTGCACAACCAGGTCCTGTATTTACAGAGGTATTGGATACCGTGTGGGCGGAAGAGCAAGCAGGACCAACACTTCAAGTGGTGGGTAAAGGACAATCTGATGCATCCACAGATGATGGCTGCGCAGATGGATCTTGTAGTATATAAAGTTTGAATAATGTGGAGAAGAAGAGATGGGAAAATTTCCATTTCTTCTTTTTTTAATTCCGAAACTCTGCTCTTGTTAATTCATAATCAATAGAAGATTGCCATTCCCCAAGCTGATTTCTCCATGAATTCAAATGAAGGGCAACTTTTCGGAAGCCAATATTCTCATAAACATGCTGAGCTCTTGCATTCTTGGCGTTGGTATCTAGAACGATTGTGCGATAGCCCATATTCACAAATAAAAAGTTAATCAACATGCTTAAAAATAGCGTTCCAAAGCCTTTATCCTGTTCGTTAGAATCACAGATTTTGATGCCAATTTCTGCAGTACCGTCGGCGATGGTTCTGTAATTCATTTCTCCTGACGGGACACCATTGATGTCCAGAATCAAGCGACGATTATAATCGGTATCAGTCAGAAGGTTCTCCAATATTTCTTGCTCCGTGCAGCCGATGCCATTAGGGAAACCGGCATGTGCCATGATCTTTCCGTCGTTCCACCACCTGCATAAGAGAGGTGCATCATTTGCTGTTGCATCGCGAATGACTAAATTTCCGTTTTCTATATACATAAATGCCTCATCCATTCCTTTGAATTTCATGTTGAGCTTAACATACACAGGATTTTATCTGGAATGGAGAGTTCTTATTAAATCAAGTTTTACACACTAAAAAGACGAGCGCTCCCGAATCTATCCGGGAGTGCTCGTCTCTTTGTGATGTGTTTATCTAAAAGAAGTGATAAAGCTTGTGAACAAGGTACGGACATCGTACTGATGCTGATTAATTGGCTCGATAGGTCGGTTAATGCCGAGTAGTGTGTACACTGCAGTTCTGGCTGCTCTGATAGAGTATTCTTCCGTGAATACAACATCATCTGGAATTTCGCAATATTGTCCAACGAAGGCAAGGTTAGTAGAGCCTTCAGGAACTACTTTAGGTCGGTCACTGTTTAATCTAGGCATGAATTGTGAAGTGATATAAGGCATCATACATGGAATACAGTTGGCGGTTGCCATAATCTCGTCCTTATGTTCTTCGAAATGAAGATGACCGATCAATTCTTCCATAATCTCTTCCCCGGTACATTCGCTCATTTTCTTTTTCACGAAGTCTCCTACATTGTCAGGGTACAATCCGTAACCCCAGAATACTTTCACATGCTCCGGTTGATTGCGGAAATGCGGCTGGAAGGCTAAGACAACGGACATTAACCAGCTCGAATCTTTAAAGGTAACCAATGCGCCAGTACCTGCACGATTGCGGGTGAATTTCTCCATGAGATCGAAGAATTTGGAATCTTGGAAGGTCACGGTAAAGGATTCCCATTTGGAACCATCGATATGATCATCGAAGGAGGACGGATTGCCAAGACCTGTTTTTTTGGCGGCGATGTTCTCCCATAATTTCCATGAGCTTCCCTTCCCGTTGAGGCGTGGGGCAGAGGTCATAGAACCAAGGCTAGAGCCTTCGGTCATGGAGCCGTTCGTGACGATTACGATATCGTCTTCGTTTATGTTAATAACGTCGGCAACACCTTGGCGTAGGACGTTCATTTGGGTGACGGTAATGCCATCTCCATCTTTGAACTGCAAGTCAGTTACTGTACATTTCAGTGTGAAGTCTACGCCAAAGCCTTCGAGATATTTGTGCATAGGTAAGATGATGGAATCATACTGGTTGTACGGAGTGCGGGTTACACCTTCCAGCGTTTGAATTCTTGGGAACTCATGGACGAAACGAATCATATAGCGCTTAAGCTCTACAGCGCTATGCCAAGGTTGGAAAGCGAAAGTAGTAGCCCACATATACCAGAAGTTCGTGGTGAAAAAGTGTGGACCAAACCAGTCGTTAATCCGGGCTTTTCCCATTTTTTCTTCCGGTGTAATAATCAATTTACCCATCGCAAGCCGGTCAGCCATATCGAAGCCCATGGATAATACATCTTCCACCTCACCGTTGCGGTTAACGAGTCTAGCGTTGCCATGTGTTGGATTGGCGGTATCAAATTCAATAATCTCTTCTCTAACGGATTTCTCAGGATGGTCGAGGGAGGGAATCGACATGAGTAAATCCCATGTATTCTCATAAGTCTCGTCGTTGAGCATCCGGCCACCGCGAATGACATAACCGTGCTCAGCGTCACCTGCGCCGTCGTTGCTGCCGCCGAGAATTTTCATCTCTTCAATAATGTGAATGTTCTGTCCCGGAAAGTCACAGTCTCTGACCAGGTAAGCCGCGCCCGCTAAGGATGCAATTCCGCCACCGACAAAATAAACCTGTTTATTACCGTACTCTTTTTTCACAATGGTCGCCTCCAAGTTGGTGTTGAAATAATCACACTCTTAATGTAAACCAACTCCATTTTTGAAGGTATAATCAATCCTTTTAGAGTGTACGGATTTTAGTCATTTCGGTCCATCTGTCTAGTTTTTAGACAAAAAAACCGTTGAACCCTAAGGTTACAACGGCTTTTTCTCATATTTGTGCAAAGCTTTTAGAAAATTTCCTTCAATGAGCACACTTAGCTTCTCGATAATGTGATCTGGATGCTCCTTCATCCCATCTCTCATCCACTGAATGACGAGGCCTGTGAAGGCCAGTGTATAGAAGTTAGCGATGAAATGTTTATCTTCATGACTAACCTCCATCCCGGCGGACAGTTCGTTTATGACACCCATAATAAGATCATTCGTCACATCGTATAGATACACATCCAGATGATTCCTGCCTAGAGAGTTCAAGGTGTTGCAGCAAAAAGCTTTATTCCGTTCGATGTAGCAGAAGATTCTATAAAAACCGTCCGTCCATGTACTATAGCTACGATACTGGGCGATGCTTTCCACAGCCTCGGTCTTATAGATCCAACCCAGTAAATCAAATATATCCTGAAAATGATAATAGAAGGTTTGTCTATTTAATCCGCAATGGTCCACGAGCTGTTTGACTGTAATCTTATTGAGCGACGTATGCTCCATTAGTTCTTTTAAGGAATGAGACAATGCATTTTTGGTGAGAAAAGAATTGGACAACGTTCTATCATCTCCTCCATTCAAGCTTTTGGCCACTGCTTAACCAGTAGACGAATTGCTTCTGCCAATAAACCAAGTGCAAATCCGCCGCATGTAAAAAAGAGAAAAGCTAGGAATCCCGCGAGATCCTCCCAACCGGACATCTCTCTATAGGTGTAGCTTAGCATAATTACCGAACCGATAAGGATTCCAGTTGTAGTGATGAACCAGAGTAGACGAGCTCCGAGCCACCCAAAAGCGTTGACGATACCAGATACGACAATGGAAAAAAGTGCGAAGCGCAGTAAGAGTGTGACATCCAAAGGATGAGCCATCAATACGAATCTGTGCAGTATGAAGAGCAGCCATAGAAAAACACCATAAACAGCCATCCAGATCAACCAACGATTACTTTTGGCAGCAGGCAGGAATTTCATTTCTTGCTCACCTCATTTTCCAAAGTACGAACGGTGTGCAGCAGGGATTATACAGAGAAAGATTCCAGTTCTTCTGCACTTTGCAGAAGATGATTCAGCAGGTTCGGAATGTCCTCCATCTGCTCCTCAGTGATTTGTCTTTTGAATCGCAGCTCAATGCAGTTATTGTAGGTTTCGCCTTCTTGACCATAAATGAAGTTTAAAGACTGCACGGGCTGGAATTCAGGTCCCCAGATGGCTTTGAGAATACTCTCGATCGCCTGACATTCAGCAGGGATATCTTCGATTTCCATATAAAAACGTAACGAAAGATTGCAGCCGGGATCCGTGTTAGGCATTTCCAATATTTCATCGCTAAGATCTTTCACAGAGGAAGTGAGGAAGACTTCGGCGGTTACGCTCCTGCCGGCAGTCAATTGGAAGGAAAGGCTGAATTCTCTGGACATCAATGCCATATTCAGAAGGTCGGAACGATCCGTAACTACCAAGATTCCGTCCAGGTTATCATAGTCGTAGATTTGGTTCTCAAAAGCAATTTTAATATTATCGAAAACAGTAGGATGGAACAATAATGGCACCTTCTTTTGTTTATTAGTATTGTAACATGATCTAAATAGAAGTGAAAAAAGATGCCCAAGGACCATATGGACCGGGCATCTTTCGAATGTTACTCCATGACCTTAAACATGCCCGTCATGCCGGGGGCGTGATTCTGAAAGCCATATTGCTCATAAAAGGTATCATTGCCGTGTGATGCAAACAGCCCTACGAAAGCTCCTGTAAAACAATGAGATCGAATATAGCGTAGTAGCTGCTCAATAATGATATTACCAATGCCTTGGCCTTGAAATTCGGGAAGGACGGCTACGTCTTGGATATAGAAATACATATGACCATCTCCAACGATCCGTCCCATACCGATCACCATGTCTTCATGTACAACGATCATCCCATAAACTGAATGAGCCAGAGAGGCTGTGGTCATCTCCGTATTTACGTTCCCCCAACCGACGGCTTCCCATAAGGAGGCATGCTCCTCGGTTGTGGGCAAACGTTCAATACATTCATAATGGTGTGCTGTTGTCATAGTTAATCACCCCTTAGAATAAATGGGTATTCACTGTGATCTTGTTAGTTCGTAGGTGCGGGTGCGGTATATTTCAGAAAAGTCTTCGGTATCGGGCTTTCGAAGGTCATTAACTCTCCCGTAGTAGGATGTATGAAAGAAAGAACACGAGCATGCAGGCCTAGACGGCCTACCGTTTTGGTCTCTGCACCATACTTCTTGTCTCCTGCAATCGGATGGCCGATATCTGCCATATGAACACGAATCTGATTCTTGCGTCCAGTTTCAAGCTTTACTTCAAGCAATGAGAAATGGCGGTTTGCCTGAATGAGCTTATAGTGTGTAATCGCATGTAGACCATCGCCTTCATGAGGGCTGGAGTACATTTTTAGGGTAGAGGTTTCTTTTAACCAGGAACTTACCGTACCTTCAGGTCTTTTAACGGCGCCTTCGACTAGTGCTACGTAAGAACGTTCTTTAACAGTATCCTTCCACGTAGTTTGCAGGGCTTGCTGGATCCGTTCGCTTTTGGCAAACATCATCACCCCAGAAGTATCGCGGTCCAAGCGGTGTACAACAAAAATCCGGTTCTTTGGATTGCTTACACGCACATGCTCCATAAGCTGGCGATAAGCCGTCAATTCATTTTCTTCCGCTGTGGCGATAGATAGCAGACCGGCATCCTTTTGAATAATAATCAGATCATCATCCTCATGCACGATGGTAAGTCCAATCATCTCAGCTGCTTGTACAGGCTTCTCCTGATCAATCGTCACCTTTTGACCTGGATGAAGTTGGCAATTATGCTGTGTGACGACCTTGCCGTTCACTGACACTTGTCCACGCGAAAGGATGGATTTAATCGCATTTCGTCCACGGCCTGTGATATGGGTGAGTAAGAAAGGCAACAGCTCAGAAGGTTCATTTACAGTGAAAGACTTGGGTGCAGCGGGTGCTTTAGCTTTATGATTAAGCTTGCCAGTTGGCTTGCTGTGGGAACGAGTACCTCTTTTGGCTGTTTCTTTAGGATTTCTTCTTGAGTTCATGACTGCATTCTCCGTCCTTTAATATTGTACTCCTCAATATACCATGGGCAGTTAAGAAATACTATGTGAAGGGCAGCAAGAAACGAATTCGATTTATAGATAGATTAGCTGAGCTAGTCCTATCAGCAGGAATAAGCTGAAATATATCCAACCGATCACATTAGCGTATTTCTTTTCCCGGTGCATAGCATTGACTGCATATATTTTAGTATCCACAGTAAGCAACAGAACACTGGAGATCAGCAGCGCAACAATTACGTAGGTTAGCTGGTGATAGAGCATAGTAGAGCCTCCTATAAACATCATTTAATTTTGTTTAAGACCTACTCTGTCGATGTGAGTTTTCAACTTAACTTCAACACTGAGATTGGAATACTGCTGCTCCCAGTCATGTTTGTCACGAACATGGGCTTTCCAGTAGGAGGGAGCATATGCACGAATATATTCACCCATGCCAAAGACATCGGAATGCGCTTGCTGAGTTTCTTCGATAAGGTGGTTGAAAATACCGATCACTCTCTTTTGAAAGATATCTTCAATCTTTTCTAAAGAACGGCTGGAATCGATATGGATATCACTACGTAAATGCTCATCTAGAGCCGCCTCTAAAGAAAGGTTATAGGTGATGTGAGGTTTGCCCTCTTTGAAATGAACTTTCACCCTCGTGAACCGGTCGTTGACCTTGAGCATCACCGGACCGAATTCATCAGCATTGAAAAGATCGGAGTATCCCCCGGGATTAATTCCCTTCATGGACATATATGCGCCAATCTCAATGGGAGTCGTTGAACCTACCATTACCCCACCGCTAAAGTAAGCCAAGCCTTTAATCATAATATTGTCTTGCGGATGTAATGAGACGTAAGGCAGATAACTACTTTCGCCCCATTTGGATTCTGCTGACCAGAATACACCGATATAATCTGCGGGGAACTTTCCTGATGTTACTGCTTTTTCCATGGTGGAGAGGATGTAAAGGGTCGGTACTCGCTGCAGTGGAGGATTAATATTCATAAATTTAGCAGCTTCCCCTTCGGATACCAACAGCCAGGTCCGGCGACGAACTTCTGGATTGCGCCGCAAATAATCATTTAAGTCATCCATGTTTTTTCTTGCAACATCCTCACTTATAATAATCACTCGTAAATGAATCAGATAACGTGGATCGGAAATTTGCTGCTGTAGATTGTTCATGGCGTCATCTAATGTGTATCCATATACTTCTACGACCCATACTGGATTTTGATTTCCACCTCCGCCTTCACCCCCACTGCCTGGCCCGAGTGGAACTCTTCCCGGAACCGCAATTTGGGCGGTCACACGGATTTTGGGAAGGTTAATATTTGCGCTTTTAAGATGAGTGGTTTGATCATCATTTATTTTGCTGTCTGGAGGGACGGAATCAATGGATAACCCTAGTACCAATGCACGGTCTTCTATTTCAAGCTGGTCCCAGCACCCTGAGACTAATCCAGACATGAGTGAGAGAAGAAATATAAGAACTACACGCTTGTAAATTTTTCTATTCATGAGACAGGGCTCCTTTATGCCGGATTAGAGAAACTAACCATAATAAAAGAGGATAGAAGGTCAAAAAAACCAACCCGATTACGCCAGTAACGCTGGCAAATGTATAGACCTGAAATATGTTTCTTGGCAAAAGTGAAAAAATGAAGATCAGTGGAAATGCCAAACTGGAGATCAGGCGGTGATCTTTGTGTCGCAGCACTTGCTGCAGTGAGTATGCGGCTAAGTAGTAGTTCGTAAAGATGGAAGTGAATATAGAAACCACCCAAATAATTATAAAGAGAGCATCGAACCGTTCTAATAATCCTGCACCGATGGATATGGAGCGGGCTGCTTCTAGGGTTGGATAGGAAAGTAATTTGGTTTCTTGAGCGCCAAACATGCCTAAAGTGACCCAAACGATCATTACATAAATGAATCCAATGATACCAAGCGCAACAGTGCCTGCTTTAAGGATCTGTTGAGGTTTTTTCATTAGAGGAACCAGTAGGATGATGACAAATGTGCCTTGATAAAGGCCAGCGGACGTAATCGTTCCTTTGGAAAAGCTTGAAAAGGTGGTGTAATTTCCGGTGAGGGGTAGCAAGTTTAGAACATCAACATTTTTCATAGCTACCAAGGCAATTGCGATAACAGATAATAGAATAAAAGGTAAATAGAAAACATGGACATAAGTGAATTTCACAATATTTCTTCGGATTGATAAGGCAACCAGTAGGAGCATTAAGAGAATTACTGCTTCGATTGGTGTCTTTTTAAAGACAACCGCAACACATACTTCTCCGAATTGGCGCATGGTGATCCCGGCAGAGAAAGCAAAAAACAAAGAAATAAGCATGGAGAAAATATCCGCGAGCCCAGTACCGAGAAGGCGGCGGCTGAATACGAACAACGTTTCGTTAGGGAATTTTCGGCAGACAACCGCTGTAAACCAGCAACCCAAAAAAGCAACAGGTACGCCAGAAGCAGTTACGAGCGGTGCACCACTGTCTCCGGCTTCAGCCATATAACGAGGAATACTTAAGATTCCTATTCCTATAATCGTACTGACGATTACAGCCATGACTTGGATCGTTGTTATGGGGCGGTTACTATTCATCAGCTTCACTTTTCTCCTTAAAAATCAGATCGGTATGCATTTTAGGAATATCCTTCGCAAGAAGATCAGGATCAGGTGTATTAAGAAAGCTTGGGCGACTTCGCATCCACCATAAAGGTACCCGAACGATACTATCCTTAAGGTCCTTCCATATCGTAGGAACTAAGGGTGTCATGTAGGGAACGCCAAAGGATTCCAGGAATAATAAGTGGTTGATAATAACAATCGTACCCAGCATGACGCCGTACAGGCCAAAACAGCCTGCCAATATGATCAATGGAAATCTAAGCATTCTTGAAGAGATTGCGGCATTGTAAGCGGGTGTGGCAAAAGACCCTATGGTCGTTATAGCAATAACAACTACGGTAGTTGGGCTCGCCAGACCTGCTGCTACAGCTGCCTGACCAATGACAAGCACACCTACAATAGAAAGAGCCCCGCCAATCATTTGCGGTAAGCGAATGGTTGCTTCGCGCAGCACCTCCATGAAGACTTCCATAATCAGAACTTCCAATACGGCTGGAAAGGGTACGCCAGCTCTTGCCCCTGTTATTGCTACGGCGAACTCTGTGGGCAGTAGCTCAGGATTGAAAGAGATAATGGATACATATAAGGCTGGAAAGAAAAGAGAAAATAATAATGCGATCAGGCGGATCATTCTTAGGAGGCTTCCTACAACAAAACGTTCCGTATAGTCATCCATCGTCTGAAAGAATTGATTGAAAAGCGCCGGGACGATGAGGCAGAATGGGGAGCCGTCTACAAGGATGATGACGCGTCCTTCTAATAAAGAGGCTATAGATTTATCCGGACGTTCGGTTGGCTGCACCTGTGGAAACGGGGAGAGGGGATGATCTTCTATGAATTGCTCGATATACCCCGCATCAAGAATGCCGTCTACATTGATTGCTGACAATCTCTTCATCACCTTTTGAACTAGTCCTGGATCGACTATTCCTTCGATATAACAAACCGCTACGTTAGAACGCGTCCGTACGCCAAGAGGCGCAGTTACTACACGGAAATCTGGGGTTTGCAGTCGGTAACGAAGCAAGGAGAGATTAGATTCTAAATTCTCTATAAACCCATCACGCGAACCACGAATGACTTGTTCAGTTTGCGGCTGCTCAATGCTGCGATGCTCAATTTTACGCAGATTGAAATACAAGGCTTGATCCATATTCTCCACGATTAGAACCACATTGCCTTCTAACAGGACAGAGCCCAGCGCATTTAGATCCTTAGTTCGGTTACCTTGTGTTACTTGTACTGTCATACTCCAGATGTAATCAGGTAGATCTTTAAGATCTTCTGGAATTTCTGAGGGGTCAGAGGAGACATTCATTAATGGTTTTAAAATATAGTTCTGAATTTGATTCTGGTCCACCACGGAAGAAAAAAAGATAATAGCCGCATCATGTCTACCGTACACCTTAAAGTTACGGACGATAAGGTCACTGTCTTCTCCAAAGACTTGTTGAATGAAGCTTACATTGCTCTTCAGGCTGGAATCCAATGGCTTTACCGGACGATTATCCTGGGCAGAGGACTCTTTATGTGCAGGCTTATGTTTAAAAGAGGTATATTTTTGTTTCCAATTTTGCACGGTCGCTCCACCTTTCTATGAAATCTCTCTTTTTAAAGCTTGGCTTAAAAGAAGGCCTTTTATGTAAATATTTCAAAGGAAGAACATGGTGACGATAGTTAAGGAGTGTTGCTCAATACACTTTTGACCGCTAAACTAAAGATAGAAACGCTTAAGGGGTTATGAGAGATATGATGATGCAAGCACCTACTATTGAACAGGCGCAGGCTGAGCTGCAAAAATATTACGGT
>RCUU01001288.1_pt1 | contig 12183 bp, 7 predicted proteins | sample 2166211 | NCBI WGS metagenome assembly RCUU01 (sample SAMN09932620, study PRJNA488358) | compost metagenome | feature: garden; material: soil; isolation source: compost soil in phenylacetic acid-enriched culture | place: Germany: Experimental Botanical Garden Goettingen | collected 2016-01-27
GCGTCTAGCGTTGTGCGCACTCGCGCTGCTGACCTGTCAATGCCTGGCCGCAGAGCCCGCCCTGCGCTTTTCCATCCCCGAGAGCTGGACCATGCCGCTGGTGCGCGTCGAGAACGGGCAACCCGTCGAAGGCATCGTCTACGACATTAGCCAGAGGCTGGCAAGCCAGGTCGGTTTTACCGCCCAGTACCACGTGATGGCCCGCCTGCGCCTGCAAAAGGCCATGGAGCATGGCGATATCGACGTGCGTTGCTATACCTCCCGGTCCTGGCTACCCGATCTTGCACCCAGCTATGTGTTCAGCCAGCCCCTGATCTACCAGCGCGATGTATTGATCAGCACCGCGAAGCACAACACCCCCATCGCCCCCGAAACCTTGCCCAAACAAAAAATTGGCACCGTCCTGGGCTACCACTACCCCGCCCTGCAACCCTTGTTCGACAGCGATCACCTGCGCCGTGAAGACGCACGCAATCAATTGCAGGTATTACAGAAGCTCCAGGCTGGACGCTTCGAGTACGCCGTCAGCAATCAGTTGTCGCTGGACTGGTTCAACCACCAATTGCCGGCTGACCAACAACTGCACAGCCTTGCCGTACTCGAAGAACAGACTCTGGGCTGCTATGTGCGCAATGCCCCCTCGGTTCCCGTACAACCCATCCTGCAAACATTACAACGCATGAAACAGTCGGGTGAGATCGATAGGATCATTGCGCGTTACCAGCGTTGAACCGAAGAACAGCCTTTCATGCATTGGTGGTCATGCTGTAGGGATGGCGCCCGAGCAGGCTGATCAACATGGCCAGCGATCGGCGTTTTGCAGCATGACACCTATTCGTTTGATTTCATCGGACAGGAATGCTACTCGTGCCTGCGACAATGTTGAGGTATTGGTGAGACTTAGTACCTTCGCCTTGCCCGAAGCGATATCGTCGGGTAAGTCCACCCAGTCGTGAGTGCCTTCATCGTAAACCTTGAATAATTTCTCTCGCGGCGTTCGATGAGACAGCCCTGTCTCTTGTTCAGCTACACCGGCCATATCTCGGCTAATTGATCGGCAAATGGATAGGCCGCATTGATATACGCAATATCGCTGGCGTGGAGTTCCTGATGAGAGAATTCATGGATAAGAATACTGGCTCGACAAGGGTCGATCACCTTGGTGGGATCGGCACCCGGGACCAGATCAAGCTCAGACTCGAATGGCAGGTCAAAAAAAGGTCCGAGAGAAAAACACTTTTACTCGAGTCCTGGAGATGCACGAAAGCCGACAGTCGTCATTCGGCCATTGCAACTGTTAGCCACTGGCTCACGGCCAAGGTGCAGGCAGCGGGAGAGGAGCTTGAGCGGCGTAAGCGATTGTTCAAGGCCTGTTTTCGAAACTCCGGGCGATGTTCAATTTCCGCACCAACTGCGTTGCACGGTATCGGCCATCATGCCGGCCAACACCTGATTAAGATGGTGGCGACTGTTATAGGCTTTCAGGCCCAGGGTGGGCATGAAAAAAAACACACTCCTGTCGTTTTCATCATTGCTGCTGATCAATAATGTGCCGACCAGTTCGACTTCACTACCGCCAGAGTTGACCAGCATGAGTATATCGGTGCGCAACTAGCCTGCTTGTGCACTGTCGCGTTGATGCGACTCAAGGTAAAGCGTTTCCAACCAATCGAATTGCTCCTGGCTGATCGCCTTGCTGTACAGCGCAAGCCTGGTTTCCTCATGGAACTTTTCTTTTATCGCCTCGGCGCAAAAATAGGGTATCGCGCGATCATCCATCAGCCGTTCTCCTTGATAATGGAAGGCCCTGCCCAGATCAGTGTTTTCTGGGTTCAGGAGCTCAAACCTTATCGAGGGGGCAAAGAGGGACTGCGTTAGATATCTATGGCTGATCGTCGCCAAGCGCGGCAAGGGTGAAATCAGTAACCGTGCGACTCGCGGAATTTCTGGTAGTTGTGGTACTCGATCCAGTCGACCACATCGTAAGGAACGTAGAGCTGCTGTTTGGCCCGAGAAATCGCGATGTACACGGCGCAGATTCGTTGATCGAACTCATAGGCATCTCTGAACTTCACGTTGGTGAGTAGCTCGGGTGTCAGCAGGACGCGGTCAAACTCCATCCCACCTGCTGCTTCAGCCATCATCAACATGCAACTCTTGTCGGGGTGGCCGATCATCCTGTTCAACCGGGTCAAGTCGGCAACGCTGAAGCCTTTTTCCAGCTCAGCCTCCACCCAGAGAAACGACTCATCGAACTGGTTGGCGTCACGCACCTGTTGCCAATCGGGCATCTCGCTGAAATACGGATGCGGCCCATCCGCGCTGTGCTCGGCACTGTAGAAGTCAGGTTTGAACAGTGCGATGGCAGTACTCATGAAATGCTGGAGATCCAGCTGCGCCACTTTGTTCGGGAACCTCCACGCGCAGCTGGCGTTATGCAGCTGGATGACCCACTTCATCGTGTCCCAGCGGGATGCGGTCAGCACCACGCAGCCCTCGGGCGGCACGAAACCTTGAGGATACAGCTCGATACCGACGTCCGCATCGCGAGCGCCTTCGAAAGGAATCTTGCTCTTGTGCGAATGCAGACAGATCAACGGATTGACCAGGCGCTCGACATTGCGGCCCGAGCGAACGGAGTATCCGACGTCGCTTTGCCGGATCTCCCGCTTTCGTTTGACCATCGCGCCTCTGGCCTGTTGATACTCATCCCCCAGGGTGATCAGTACCTGACGACCCCGCTCGATGATCTGCAGCAGGGACGCGGGAACGTCCTGGCTTTCGTCAATCAGCACGTGTGTGTAACGGGGCGGCACCTCACAGCCCGCCAGGCTTGCCCGTTTTATCATCAACAACACCTCGAACCCGACCTGGCTACCCCAAACCGGGTTTGCCTCAAGGTAGGCCCACAGGCGGCTCGAGTATTCAAGCAGCACCCTGGCATCCAGGTTGGACAAGGGCTGCTTGAAATGAGGCAGATGCCTGGCCGACAGGCTGTAATCCCAGGATTGGCAATAGCGCTCGAGCACCTTGAGGCAAACGTTCAGGGTCGCCTGCGCATCATGACCACTAAAACCGAGGATATTCAGCTCCTGCGACAATGCCTGCTTGCTCGGGACCCTGGCCGGCGTACTCGCAGGTTGAGGTCTTGGGCCGTGCAAAAGGCCCTGCGCAAAGGCCTTGAAGGTCAAGCCTGCTTTCCTGTCGCGCGCCCCGCCCATGCGCTCGCGAAGGGCCTCCAACTTTCCAGGCGTGCGTGCCAGCAACAACGTCCTTTCCGGTCGCAGGTACTCCATCAAGGCACCTAGCAGGTGACTCTTTCCTATCCCGGCGTAGCCTTGAACATGCAGGTCTTCGTCCAGATTGGCGCGAAAGGTTCTGACCAGCTTGTCTTGTGCAGTGCTCAACCAACGCTCGCGGTGCCTGGGGGTCACCATCTGTTTGCTGAACGGATTGTTGCCCCGAAGGTGGCGGACCTTGTACCCGTCATCCCATTTACCACTGGGCAACAGGTAATCGCGCGCCGACACTTCATCGGCCTGGAGAAAACGCAGGTTCAAACTTTTAACGACGTTTAGACCGAAGTAAAGCTTCCGGGGGTCGAACAACCGCTGTGCCTCTGACAACAACCCTACGGTTGCTGAATGCTGGGCATCAACGGCCCACGCAATGAGCTTGGCCAGAACCCTCTCTGCCGCATCACAGGTCAGGTCTTTTTCTGTCGTTTGTGCCAAATTCTGGATGACCAAAACCGCCGCCAGCTCTGGATCCGTCAAGGCGACGAGCGCTTTTGCGCCATCAGCACCTAACAAGTCCGCACACGTTTCATCCGTGATGGGCAAAAACACAGGGCTGGATAAATCAAAATGTTCAGGGCGCATACAACCTCGCAGCCAGGAGAAGACACATCACGGGGTCGATCCTGGCCATAGCCACCCTCTCGATGCCAGGCAGTGGAGTATGCCACTCTTCAACAACGGATGTTGAATGGCCAAGCGGGACAGGGCAGGTAGGAAGACACATCAGGGATTGCCTAGATCACCTCGACCGCACACAACGGACGATTGACGAAGGCATTGCCGCCCTTTCGCAAGGAGACTGAGTACGGGTGTAGCAAACTCGATGAGGATCGAGTGGAATAGCACCGGTCAGAACATGCAGGTGATCACCTCTGGCGCCGTAGGTGTCACTTGCACGGGCAGGCTTTGTGGAATGGAAGCACTGCCAGAAACAGCCGCATCACTCATTCGTCATCTTCGTCATCCGATAAAGTAACCCCGCTGCCGCCATCAACGTAAGACTGACAACCTTCATTGAATGATTGGGATGGCGTGTCACACGAATCCTCATCATCAATGTCATTCTCCTCAGCCCAGTCGTATCCCGCCTGATGACCCGAGCAGTCATCCGTACATTCATAGCCGTCAAACGTGGCGGCAATAGACATCGTGCTCCACAGCATCAGCCATACCACAGAGATCAGAGTCTTCATGATGAGTCCCTTCGGGAAGATCTCTTGAGCTTAGCGCCTATCCCCTCGCACGCCCCCATCACATCACATACTCACCAAGTCCGTCACTTTCGCCAGAGCTCATTCCCACTGCTGGATTTTGGGGACTCTAGAGCCTGAGCAATCCGACTACCGGATGTCGCTCCATAAATAGCGTTTGATGTGCATCAAGGAGGGTAGTGCTCACCATGCTACAAAACAGGAGCCTGCTCAGGCTCGCTTAGCAGGCCACAAGGTCCCGTCAGGAGGCAAAATGCTTGCAAGAAAGTTATCTGTAGCTGTGGTCTTCGCAGTATTGGCCATCGCGAGTCAAGCCGGGTTAGCTAAAGAGGTATTTCTCGCGCCTACTGTGAGTGATGCAACAATTGTTGAACATGGTGGTGGCTGCCGCAAGGACTCACCTCAGGGTCAGTGCTGCCATGCCGGATCGCAGCCGTATCACTGCCACTAATAATTGTGGCCTACCCAAGACCTGCTGGAATGGAACCAGCGGGTCTTCCTCGCCAGTGAAGCCCCTAACTACCCTGCAGGAGGGAGGACCAAGGAAATGCCGGCTTGGAAGGAGAAATTGAGCCGACTAGAATGCAACGCACAGTGCACCACATAGGTGTACCTGAATGCTGTCACACTTCGAGATTTTTTACTGAGAAAGCCTTGAGAATTCAAGGACTTAAAGATAGGTGGCGACCCCATCAGCCACACCCCGGCACACAATGTCACCGCTGCGGCTGCTCCCTTCCAGGCCTGACCGGGTTCACGGCTGATCGTTGCGGGGGGACCGATGGGGTCACCATAACGCAGCCCGCCTGTTGGCGAGCCGCGCCATTGTACCGGTCCTGCGCGAAGTTACAACCTCTTGAGGCAATAAAAAATGCAGGAGTCTCAAGTACTTGAATCGTTGCGGGCCAGGCTGCCCCCCGCCTGGTGCTCAGCCAGAAGTGTTTTGGTCTTGCGCAGTAACCATGCGGTTTCCTGCTTCAGATAGGCGCGGGAAATTTTCTTGTATTCCTCTTCATATTCCGGGCTTTTGCTATCAAAATTCCGCGCATCCAGCGCTTGCTCTTCGCTTTCCATATTTATACGCAGCTGCTCGAAGTCATCGGCGTACTGTTTCCTCAGCCAATCGCTCCAGAACCCCTGCTCGACCACGAACTGCGCCAAAGCATCGCCATTGCGCTCGGCATCCACGATCGCTTTCTCCGCCCTTTTTATATCGTCCTCCGTTACACGCGGCAGATCAGGGAACAACATGTGCTTGGGCTGGCCCGGTAACCCCCATTTGCTGGCCAGGCGGGTACGATAGGCAAGGCTGTATTCAACCGCTTCGCGCAGTGCCTCACCCCCGAGCGCCTTTACTTCCAACTCGACGAACACCGCCAGTTTTTCCAAGCGGAACAGCCCCTTTGCCAATTCCAGCAAACGCCCCTTGGCGTGTGCAGTGTTGCCCAGTGCACGCGCCTTGAAGCTTTCGACCTCGACTTCGACGATGCTGAAAATATTCGCAATATTGTCACCACAGGTGCGCCCATCCCCGGCCACCTTGAACACCTCTTCACGCAACGCACTGCTCGAACAAGCCGCATCGATGACTCCCCAGACCCTGCTCACCAAGTCTTCATGGGCTTTTTCATAGTCGGATGTTGCAACCAGGGCGTTCAGCAACCTGAAAAACTCCAGGGAGTCTGGCTCTCGACGCAGCGCAAACCACTGTTTTTCACGAAGCTGTGTCTCGATTGGATCGGGATTGGATCCCCAGAAAAGTTCAGGCCTGGTTTCATCCATCATTGAGTCGGCCAGCCTTCCCAGGTTGACCCCGGTACGTTCTTGGTAGCTTCCTATTTGCGCCAGGGTTTCAGGGGTAAACGGATTGTCTTGCAGCAGAAGACTACGTACTTGCCGACCAGTCGACTTATATACATCTGCCTCCAGTTCGCGAAGTTGATTTTCGCGCAGATCGACCAACTCCAGGCGTGAGAGCTGCAGCAACCCCACTGGCAAGCTGCTGATCCCCGTATTACGCAGTTCAAGTATTCGCAGCCCTCGCATCAAGTGCACATCAGGTACGAGCCCAATAGGATTACCGTTGAGCTTGAGATGCTCCAACCGGCGCAAGGAACTGATCGCCTGAGCAGTCTGCGCACTCAAGACAATCGCATTGGATTCACAATTCAGTTCCTCCAGCGCACCCATGTCACCCACCATACGCGGCAATTCGGTCAATTGATTTGCACCCAAATCGAGTATCTTCAATTTACTGAATGCTTCGAGGAAGCCGGTGGGAACATCGGTCAAACCGGTATTACGCAGTGAAAGTTGCAGCACGTGGCTAAAGTCGATCTCGCCTGGAAAGACCGGGAGCTGACGAAGGTCGGCACCCTGCAAGTCCACGCGATACCCTATCAGCTCGCCGCGCACGTTGAACATACGCGCGCCTTGGCGTCTCCAGGCAGCCTCCAGGGTGTCGGCTATTCGACGGCGCCCCGCCATGCGCCCTTGCCCCGGGACGTTTTCTTCCCAACTGACCCACTCCACCAGAGTTTCCTGCAATGTCTGCAGCTCCTGGTTTTTTTCATCCAGCAGGAGCCGTAAATTCAGGCCCGATGCCGTTAACTGATCCAGGTGAGCGGAGATTTCCTGGTTGGTCATTCTCGGATAGAGAGTCTTGAATGCTTGCAGATAAAAGCCCGAATGCTTCCCTACTGCTCCCGTGCCCCCCATCGGGTAGCCCAAGCGTTTGTCATGCATACGCGCGGGCATTCTGAACCAGGGCTGCCCCTCCCCTTTGCTGACCAACGCCGAGGCGCGTGGGCGGTCGGCGATGGCCAAAGCGGTCAGCTGGCTCTGCAAATCAGCTGCCGTCATCTGCCCATCTACCGCACTCAGGACTTCAAACAGGTTGCTGTACTTGCCCTTCGATTTGCCCTCGCTATCGAAGAGTTCATAGCCGCTTTGCTCCTCCTCCAATATCCGCATCGTCTTGACGACCTCGCCCTTGCCCCCCTTGGCGAACAGTTTGCCGGTCGGCCCCACATCGACACGCTCAACGTAAGTTCCGCTCGTCCAGTCCGGTAGGTGCTCGATTAGCCCCAGCGCCAGTTTCTCGAAGTGCAGCTCTGCTCGATAAGGCTGATAGAAGCCTTCAAGGGCGCGCATCAAATGAAAATCACGCAGGTGCCAGCGGGCCTGCTCCGCCAACGCCAACGGGACGCGCTCCTCTTTGGCCATGCGCGCCAATTGCGCATCAGACGCTTGCTCGATCACCTCTTCGGCCATCTCCTGCGGCAGGCCCGGAAAATCCTTGAGGATCAAAGCTGTTTCCGGGGCCGGCTCCGGGTCGTGGAGGGAGACGCAATGCTCGAACAAATCAGCGCGGTTGGTGCTCGCAGCATCGGCCATGGCCTGTGCCCACCGCACTTTGACCGCAGGCTCCGCATCCTCTGCCGGCACCACCTCACTCAGCCCCGGCTGGAGGTAAAGCGACATTGCCTCATCAGAAACTTGCTGGCTTTTTCGCAACAGCTCGATGAACCGGTCGATATCCTGCTCAAGCTGCCAACGCTTCAAGGCGACCGCAAGCCTGGCCGGTATGTGCGCCTGGTCCACATGCACACGGCACAATAGCGCGTCATCCACACCACTGACTGCCAATACCTCGTCGACCCCTTGATCGTCCAGCCCCCGTGCCACGCCACCCAACCGGCGAAACAGGTAGCGTACCGACGGCCACTGCCAGGGCGCTTCATACTCGAAACGCCACGCCCCCTGACCATTGCTCAGCAATAAAGGCGGGACTTCTTCATAGCGTGAAGGATGAATAACGCGCCATTTACCCAATGCGTCATCCAGCTCTATCAAGTAATGATGCTCGTCAATGGTGATGTAATGTTCGTTATCCAGCTGATAACGACCATCTACCAAGTCAGTGGCATCGGTCAGGTCGACGGAACGACGATAAGGCGCAAGATCCGGTGACCGAAGCTTCACCGTACCGTTGAACAGTTTCACTGCCCGCAGGCTTTGAAAAAACTCGGACTTGTTAACCCAAAGATTGACCCGGTAACCCACCACGCCGGCAACAGCCGCGACGCCCAGGGTCTCGATCGCCGACGTCAGGTGCCCCAGCGCTTCATCGTTGCGCCCTTCGCTCCAGTCTTCGACACCATGGTAAACCTCGGACATCAACTGTTTGGTCGCGGCGATCAGCATTAACTGGTTGAGCACGGGCACAACGAAAGATGCCAGGTTAACCAACAGGAAACCGACGCTTTGCAATTTGGCAATACGCTGCTGCAACGCATCGTCCATATCCGCAGTGGGTACGGCCAAAAAACGGCTGTCTTCGGCAATGCGTAAGGTCTGCTGCCGGACGAGTTCATTAAACAGATGCTCGCGGCCTAGCTCCGCGCCTTCCTCGAAGGAAAACTCCCGCTGCAATCGTTGTTTGAGGCCAACCTGTTCAGCAATCGGCGCATGCTTGATCAGGTACTCCCGGAATTTTTCATTTTTCAAACGCTCGCGCAACGATTGCGTCAGCGCCGCCAGGCTCTCGAACTCATACAGTTCATCGACGGGATCATCGGGCAGGTACAACACCCGCTTGGTTGAACTCGGGTCTCGTTGGAAGATCAGGATTGCGCAAAGCTCATGTTCGAACAGGGTGACTTTCCTGCACTCAACGTTGGTGGAACCAAAAACAGTCTCGGACGGGTTTTCGCAAACCTGCAACAACACCTGGTACGCCTGCCAGTCGACACGACCTTTCATATAGGCGGTATGCGCTGCTACCTCGAGCTTGTAACGCCGCGCCGACGCCAGCTTTGCTACGATTGCCTGGGTGCGCGGCCCAGGCACACCCTGGTCGTCTGCATCGGGCGTGAACACCGCATGCAACTTATTCTGATACTTCCCCCCCACATCCAACGTTCGGACCAAGCTAACAAAGGCAACTGGATCAATTTTTTTAACGTAACGTTTACCTATGTAGACCCCAGCGCCTCTCATGTAGGTCGGCGAGTCAGACGCTGCGGAGGAGTTTTTCAAGGCAACATGCAGCAGACTGCCTTGTGAATGTAAGCGGAAGAAATGAATTTTTTGGTACCCAATGTATTCATAATTTCGCTCAAAAAAAATCTTGAAGATCGCGGAACGCACATCCAGCTTGATCTTGAATTTCTCCTCCACCGCCTCGGTCAGTTGCTTGGCAGCAAAATCGTCGAGCCCCTCCAGCTTACTCAACACGGTATTGGCAGCTCGGCTGGCCGTGTGTGAAGCCGCAAGGCTTCGGCTATAAGCCTGACGGATGTCGACCGACGCCTTGGTTAACCATTGGGGTAGTGCCCGCTGGACAATCTTGAGATTCTCAACGTGTCGGGTGTGCTCGGCTGTTACATCAACCGCTTGTTCGGTACTCATGCTCAATCCTTGGACAGTTGGAAAGCACCGATCCTAAAGACTGCCCCCCACCGACGAGCCACACATAGTTATGCCGCTTCCGTCTTTCGCTACGTGTTCGATGACCAAATGAATGAAATGCAATTTTGCGATGACAGCTGCAGACAGCACGAAGGGATAAAAATCCGGCTGCCCCATGCTGCGCGACAACTCGTTGAGCATGCCCGACAGCTCGATCCAGGCATTGATAAATGACAGGAACGCCGCACTGCCGGGCGCCTGTGGCCGATACAAGCTCTGCGCCGTAAAAGGTTGGTAGTCGAGCCCCAGGGTTTGCGCGTTCATGCCCAGCCCCAGCGCGGTATCCACGGCGTCCATCATGTGCAGGTAGTGGGCCCAGGTTTCTGCCCAATCTTCCCAAGGGTGCATGCTGGCATAGGCACTGACATGCGTCGCCGACCAATCAACTGGAGCACCGTCGGCATAGTGGCGCTCCAGCGCCTGGGCATAACTGGCGCGCTCGTCACCGAACAGCAGCCTGAAGTCATCGAGCCAGCCGCTGCCGGCAACCAATCGGTCCCAGTAGTAGTGCCCCACTTCATGACGAAAATGCCCCAGCAGGGTCCGATAAGGCTCGCGCAACTGCTGCCGGACTTTCTCCCGGTGCGCATCGTCGGCCTCTTTGATATCCAGGGTGATCAGGCCATTGGCATGGCCGGTAACCGGTGCCTGCCCTTCCAGATCGATACCGATGAAGTCAAAAGCCAGGCCCGTATGTTCATCCTGGTTCTTCGAAACCACCGGCAACCCCAGGTTCAGCAATTGCGCGACCATCCGCCGCTTGGCCGTCTCGACCTTGCGCCAGCGTTCAGGGTTTTGTGGGATGCAAAGGTCCGGGATAGTGCGGTTCAAATCGCAGGCAACGCAAAAGGCCTGGGGTGCCGCGCTCGCAACCAGCCAATTGCATGCCGCTGGGGTGTCGAGGTTAGCGCAGCGACGAAAGGTTCCCGCCTCAGGTTGCGAAGCCAATTGCCAACAATCGGGTTGCGCACCAGACTGCAGCGATGACAGGACATTGTGCCCGGGCCAATAACCCAACGCTGCACCGCAGGCCAGGCACGTGCTGTTGCGAAAGAAGAGGGTCTGGCCGCACTGGCACTGCCAGACCTTGCCCTGGCGGCTTTCCTGGCCAATGAACGGCGCTGTGATCCTGCAACTGAGCTGGTCGAAAAAACGGTGCATGGCGGTTTCCCCCGGCGGTGCCTGCCTAGACTAGATCATGGCAGGCACGCGCAGGTTCAACCTTATGCACTGATGCCGTGCTCACCGAGAAAATCAATGAAGGCGTCTTCGTCGAGCACCTTCAAACCCAGCTCGTTGGCCTTGGCCAGCTTGGAGCCCGCCCCGGGGCCCGCCACCACGCAATGGGTCTTGGCCGATACAGAACCGGCCACCTTGGCGCCGAGGCTTTCGAGCCTGTCCTTGGCCACGTCGCGGCTCATGTGCTCCAGCGAGCCGGTCAGTACCCAGGTCTGGCCGGTCAGGGGCAAGCCGGCGATGACTTTTTTCTCGCTGGCCCAGTGCATGCCGAAGGCTTGCAGCTGCGCCTCCACTGCCTTGGCCCGCTCGGCGTTATCCGGAACCCTGAAGTACTCACGCACAGCGTCTGCCTGCTTGGCATTGAGGGCCTGGCGCAGGTCGATGCCGTCGGCGGCGATGATCTTGTCCAGGCTGCCGAGCTTGTCCACCAGCTTTTGCGCACCGGTCGGCCCCACAGAAGCGATGTCCAGTTTGGCGATGAGCCCGGCCAGGGTGGTACTGGCGGCAAATTCCGGGTGTACCTCGCCTTGGTCCTGCAGCTCCAGGCCACGCTCGAGCAGTTGGGCGATCACCGTGCGGTTGTGCTCGTCCTCGAAGAAGCTGTGGATCTCATGGGCCACTTCCAGGCCGATATCCGGCAGCTCGATCAAGACCTGCGGCAGCGCCGCCATGATCCGCTCCAGCGAACCCAGTGAGCGAGCCAGGACCTTGGCGGTTTCCTCGCCGACATCCGGAATGCCCAGGGCGTAGATGAACCGCGCCAGGCTCGGCCGCTTGCTGTCATCAATGGCCTTGAGCAAGTTCCTGGTCGACAGTTCGGCAAACCCTTCCAGGTCGACAATCTGCTCGAAACCCAGGGTGTAAAGGTCGGCGGGCGATGACACCAGGCCTTCGTCGACCAATTGCTCGACGCTCTTCTCGCCCAGCCCTTCGATATCCATGGCCCGGCGCGAAACGAAGTG
>RCUU01001289.1_pt1 | contig 12183 bp, 10 predicted proteins | sample 2166211 | NCBI WGS metagenome assembly RCUU01 (sample SAMN09932620, study PRJNA488358) | compost metagenome | feature: garden; material: soil; isolation source: compost soil in phenylacetic acid-enriched culture | place: Germany: Experimental Botanical Garden Goettingen | collected 2016-01-27
CCACGCTCATCTGGGCGGTGTAGCGGAACGGCATCATCACCGCCTGCACCTTGTCCGCACCTATGGCATCGGCCGCGATGGCGAGCGTCAGGGCGGAGTCGATGCCGCCGGAGAGGCCCAGCACAGCTCCCTGGAAGCCGTTCTTGGTGACATAGTCATGCACCGCCAGCACCAGCGCCTGATAGGTCTCGGCCAGGGGCTCCAGCGGCGCAGACGGTTCCCGCTCTTTCAACGGCTGGCCGTCGACAAAACGCACCAGCGCCAGCTCTTCGGCAAAGGGGGCCAGCTTGTGGGTCAGCTCGCTCTGGCCGTTGAACACCTTGGAGCAACCATCGAAGATCAGTTCGTCCTGACCACAGACCTGATTGAGGTAAACCAGCGGCAAGCCGGTCTGCTCGCAACGCTCGGCCATCAGCTCGCGGCGGATCCAGGGTTTCTCCTGATCGTAAGGGGAGGCATTGATGGTGAGCAGCAGCTCGGCACCGGCCGCCTTTGCCGCGAGTGCCGGGCCCGGTTGCCACAGATCTTCGCAGATGAGCAAGCCCAGCTGGTGGCCACGGAACGACACCACGCAGGTATCGCTCGCCGCGGTGAAGTAACGCTTCTCGTCGAACACCCCGTAGTTGGGCAGATCCTGCTTGAAGTAACGGGCGATCAGCTTGCCCTGCTCATAGAGAGAAGCGGCATTGTAGAGCGCTTCTCCTTCACGCCAGGGGTGACCCACCAGAATGGCGCAACGACCCTGCCAGGCCGCGACACGCGCCAGGGCCGCCTCCACCCGTATCATCAGATCGCTGCGCAGCAACAGATCTTCAGGGGGATAGCCGGTCAGCGCCAGCTCGGAGCAGACCAGCAGATCGGCGCCTTGCTGGTCGGCCTCTGCGGCGGCAGCCAGCACCTTGTCACAGTTATCTTCGATGGCGCCTACCGTCAGATTTAACTGGGCAAGCATCAGAGAGAGGGCTTTTGCCATGGCGATGCATCTTGAATTCGAAAATGATGGGGAATGATAAAGAAAAGGCGCTGGCTGTGCCAGCGCCTTGGCTCCCGCAACAACTTCAGGGAGAGCAGGTCAGGTTTGCTGCGTTGGTGACACCGTTGTCCACCAGCAGGGTGCAGGGGCCGCTGATGACCTGGCCGCTGGCTGGCGGTGTCATGGGAATACTTAACGAACTCGGCTTCAGCAGGAAGGTCGTGTTGTTTCCCGAGTAGGAGAAGTTCACCACCAGAGTACTATTCTGTGCAGCCGTACAGGTATAGATGGCCGTCTGGTTATCACTGCTCGGCGCATCCACATGACAAGTGGCCCCGGATGTCGAGGTGCTGATGCCCAAGCTGCTGAAGACATTCTTCTTGCAGGCCTTGGGAGTGGGATCGTTGTTTTTTGTTTTCTCGAGACACTCCACCTTGCCCGTTACCGTCAACAAGGGCTGTGTCACAACGCCAGTGTCTATTTTCACTGCCAGTTCGGTACTGAGTGCCAGGCTTTGATCGCTTGGTGAAATCAGCGTCGCGGTGACCCCTGAATTACCCTGATAGACGGTGGCTTTTACCTTCACGCTCTGCAGCACCTGGCTACTGTCCTTGGTGGATTTCTTGGCTGCCAGATAGCCACGGCTATAGCTGCCGAAGTAGTAGTTATTGAGATCCACTATGGTATCGACCGGCTCATTGCTGACGGTGGCGTAGTCGGTAGCTGCCCCCGTCAACTGGCCATTGAGTGGAGTCATGGACCACTCCGCCAACATGGTCAGGTTGATATCCTGAAAAGGCACCTTTGCCAGATAGCCAGTGACATTGGTATCTATCCCGGTCAGATAGGTGGGGTTCAAAATATCGACATAGATGCCACGGGCAATCAGCTGGCGCGTACCGGTATTGATCGCGATCTCCGTAACCGCATCACCACCAGGCGCAACATTGGCAGGGGTTTGAAGCCATGTGGAAAAATCACTGATCGCAGGTGCTGTTGCCGTCGGGGTCGAGGTCCAGTTCAGGGTCTGTTTCTGCCAGTCGATATAGGTCTTGACCACATACTGGATGTAATTCTGGTAACTGACCTGATTGGCGGCCTTGGCCAAGAAATCCGAGGTGGTAACAATAACCTTGACCAGGTTCCAATCCGGGAGGGGGCGATAGTATCCATCCAGTCGCACAAACCGGCAAGCATCAACATAGGTGCCACTGGCCGCCACGGACAGTACGCTGTTATAGCGCTGTCGACTGGTATTGAGCGGTGCATAGTAGCTGGTAAAACTCCCCCCCGAACCATCGAAATGATCCTTGCAGCAGCTTGTGCAGAGCGCTGGCTGGTTATTGCCGCTGACGGTCCCGGTCTGCTTGCTCTGCTGTGCACCTACTTTCCAGTAGAGCTGGTTGGTGGAAGTACTGTAGGCCTGACCCGGCAGAGAGGCACTCAAGGTTGAACCATAGGTACAGGCGCAGCTTACCGAGCTGATATCTTGCTGGATTTGTTGGGTATTCCCTTGATTTGCAGGCTGATACGTCACTGTTTCAAACTGTACTTCCTTGCCGACAGTGTTGTTTTTGGCCACCACTGTCGGAGAAGGTTTGCTGGTTTCCTGTCTGCTGCCGTTGCCGAGATCGATGGAAATGACGTCCGGCGCCACCCCAGGGGTGTAATTTATCTTCGGCCCTGTCCGAGCGGTATCCAGCCCCCCACTCAACTGTTCCGCAGTCAATGATTCCGTAGGAGAGGCATAACCCGTAAGCGCGACCGAGGCGGTCACTCCTTCGCTGTTGGTCCAGCTCACTGTCGTATTGATCTGCTTTCGCCCAGGGTAGTTCAGCAGATACCCTGCAGGAGCCGTGTTCTGCCATGCAGAAGTAGCTCCGTTCCAATATTGGTTGGTCACTGTCCAGGCCAATGTGTAACTGTCACCAGACTGGCTCTTGGTCGCATTGCCACTCGTAATGGCCGAATAGGCAGTGAGCGGGGCCGTCGCCGTCACCAGGCTGTTGAAATTACGAAATTCCTCAATCTTGGATTCCGCGAGTCGCATGGCAACTTCATACCGCCGCCCATCCTGGGAGGCCGTGAGGGCCGACTTCGACAGCATCACTAGGCCGACCACCCCCACCCCCAACACAACCAGGGTTACCAGTATCTCAAACAGGCCAAATCCTTTTTGCCGTTTCATTTGCTTGTCCTCTACCAGTCGCGCCAGCTACCTGGAACCTGCTTAAGAGTCTGAAAGGCGGCGCCTGTCCTGATATTGCTCAGTGCGGCCTCATCATATTTCGCATCATAGGTACCATTGGAATTGCCCAGCTTGAAGTTGGCAGCCAGAGCGCCATTGACGATGGCTCCGCCGGTGAGTTTGATATCCGCGGTCGTAGTGGCAGGGTCGGAGGCGTAAGCGAACACCAACCCAAATAGCTGACGGTTACCATTGATGGTCAAGTTGCCATCTCGAATGATCAACACAACAGGGGCGGCCTGAGTACCAATATTGGACCCCGGACTACAATCACCGTCGACAATGATAAGCCCGGTTGTCGTCGGCCCCAGACCATTGCAGTTCGTGACTATCTGATTGGCCCTGGATTCGATGTTTGCCCAACCTGCATCATCGTCATTCTCATTGAACAAATACCACACCAGGTCGGTTGGAAAATCGGGGTCGCTATCCTTGATATCCGACTGCTTACTGCCCGGTTGGCTGATGTTGGCACTGCAGCCACCGGCGTAATCCCCCTGATGGCAGGTCTGGCCGGACCCCGTATTCAGATCTACATAATCATTGGTCCAGATGGACAGCGGCACTCCGGGTCCCCCTCCATTGGGATTGGCAACAACGGTAAAATTCCCCCCCACCGCCATGCCACCGGCAACGGTCAGAGGAGCCGCGGGGGTGCCAGCCAGCACGTTATTTTGCACATATTGTGCCTCGACCGCCGCCTGGGCCTGGCTGTCACTCAAATTGGCCACGGAACGAATACGGATGGGGGCAACGAGTGTGGTACTTCCCGCCACCACGGGAAAGGGGGTTATGCATTCGACTGTCAGGGTATAAGCCCCGCCTGCACCAGATGGAGAAAAAGAGTTCCCTGACCAAGCGGGCAGCAAAGAGGGACAAGATGAGCCTTCAGCAGAGAGGCGACCAAAGCCATAGGATAACCCCTGCTCTGCCAAGGCCATCACTTGACGATAGAGGGTTTCATTCAATGTGATGCGACGATCGGCCACCAGCAGCTTACCCACCAGCAGAGTGACTGCCAGCAGGATCAACAGCAGGATCAGTGTGACTGTGAACGTCGTAAAACCGGACTGGGTTCTCATATCAGTATCCGTCATTACGCAGCTTGATATCCCGCTGCAAGTTCAACGTCAACGTCGTGTTGTCCTTGTAGCGACCCGATATATTGAGCTGGATGGCCCTGGCGCCACTCACCTGACTATTCGCCAACAAGCCGTAGGTGAGCTGAGTAACTTCTATGGTGTTATCGGTCGAGATGAGACTGCCACTGTCACAGGCAGGGCTGGCTCCCGTCGCCAGCTTGATTCCCTTTTCGGCACTGCTGTAACTGTAAACACGCGTTTCGAGACTGCTGGATGCGCTGTTATTCAGCACACCATTTTCATTGTCATCATAATTCACTCTAATACAGCGATAGAGCTTGGAACCTGTTGCCGTCTCATCCAGCAGGTCGACACTGGCATCGAAATAGAAGGGGGAAGGTGCTGCACCAGATACCAATCTGGTAGCGGTGGCAGCACTGGCATCATAGCCTGCCCGTTCTATATCGCGGGCTATCATATCGGTGATCGCCTGCATCTCCTGATTGAGGCGACTTACCTTCATGGCGGTACTATTGGCCCTGAGAATGGTCGCGAAAAGCGAGATCACCGTGGCCACCAGCAGCAAACCCGCCACCATGGAAACCATCAGCTCCACCAGGCTGAAACCTGCATGTCGCCTCAGCATGTTGGCACCCCGCTTACATTGCTGACGGCACAGGTACGCACCCGTCCGACATTATTGGTGACGACCCGCATGATATGGCTTCCAGATGAGACTTCAATGTTGCCCGCCGTGAGAGAGCCTCGGCGGGGAGAAATACTGAGGGGTCTGATATTGGTTGCCGACTCACTGTAACTCGCCACCAAGGTGATACCGGGAAACTCACTGGCATCTACCCCTTTGCGCCCCTCGATACTGGAACAAGCATCGGCACAACTGTTACAACTGCCATCGACATGGACCCGGTAACACCAGTTGCTCGCACCACTGTTAAAAAGGAGGAGATTGAGCGTCTGATTGCGTTTGACCGCCTCGGATTTGAGCAGCATGACATCGGTATAGATGGCCTGCGTCGCAGCCCTGACCATCTGCTCCTGTCGCAATGACTGGTAGCTGGGCAGGGCTACGACCAGCAGCAATGCAGCCACCGTCAGTGTCAGCAACAGCTCAATCAGGGTGAAACCGGAAACACATCCTACTGTGCGCGTCATTTAGCTCAAGACTCCTTTCTTTTTGCCCATGCCAGTAGAGCCCAGCGTCAGTACTATTCTATAGTATCAAACCGTTTCGAGAGCACGCCGCCCATGAGAACCAAACAATCAGGTATTACCTTGCTGGAGCTGCTGGTCGTGGTGGCTGTCGTCGCCATCCTGGCGGCTGTAGCCTATCCGAGCTTTACCAATGGACTGCAAAAGTCCCGTCGCGCCGAGGCTCTCAAGGGACTGCTGAGCATGCAGCTCAAGCAGGAGGAATTTCGCATATCCAATGCAAGCTATAGCGGGACACCATCCCAAGTCGGTAACCCGGCAAGCGATTACTACACCTTCACCATCTCTGGCGCTACCGCCACGGTTTATACCCTGATAGCCACCGCCAAGGGCAGTCAGAGCAACGATGCTGGTTGCACCATATTGACCCTCAACAAGGCCGATACCAAGACGCCATCTGATTGCTGGAAGTGAATCACCAGCAGTCAGCCGCAGTGAATGATGCGCCAGAGACGGTTTGCCGCCCCGCCTGATCCAATATCAGCACACCGCAGTTGTCTCCGTTCATGCCCCCCGTTGGCGTCGCGCTGAGGGAGAAAAGACCGCCACTGGCACTGACGGCCAACTGGTAATAGGCAGAGCCACCATCTCTCGGCAGGGTACTGAGCCCGGCCGACGCAAGACTGGCCGAGCCATAGTCTCCCGTCAGGGTGAATTCCCGCTCCATGTATTGGGCCGCCTCCATCAGGGCGGCTCTCGCCTCGGCTCTGCGTGACGCCGCGATATGCTCCTGATAACTGGGGTAGGCGATGGCCGACAGGATCGCCACCACCACGACCACTATCATCAGTTCCAGCAGGGAAAATCCCTTGAGCTGTTTCATTCCAGTTGAATCCAAGACTGCCTGCCTCCCAGCTCGCCTGCCCCCTCCTCCAGCGTCACCGACACATTGCCGCTGGAACCGCTCATGTATTTACGCTCAACCTCACCATCTTCCACCACGCTCGGGGTCGTCGTCAGCTCATCAAACTGCTTGCCACTGGCGGGCACCTTGGTGGAGCCCCCGTTACCGTCCGGCACGTCGACATAGTCATCATCATTGACGGCATTATCGCCATTGACATCGAATACCGAGTAAGTGAGGCGAGCCCCCGAGAAGGGCTCAATCTCCATCAGCCAGGAGCGTCCTCCGAAATCACAGGCGTCGGATGAGGGGATGAGAGTGTTGAAGATCAATCGCTTGTGACGATACATCATTTCTGCCACCTGACGCTCACCCACGCCCTTGGAAAGTCCTGGCGAAATGAGCTTGAGAAACCACCCCTTGCGAGCGCTGTAGTCCACCGCACTGTTGGAAACGACCCGTACATTGAACTTGCGAGTAGTGCCATTGGCTGCCAGCTCGTTGGTGATGGACTGACTCTGTAGCTGGCTGGCCGTAATGGTGCTGGTCTGGCCATCGGCATCCCAGATGCCATATACAGCGTCCACCCGCGGCGTACTCGGCAGGCTTTTATCATCGTTGGTAAAATAGCTTCCCGTCCCGAACAGGACCATCACCCCACCATTGGGATGTCGAAGTGCCAGTGGTCGAACCGTGATGGGCTGGCGTGTCGTCGCCGAACAAGTACCGTCACATGCCTGATACAAAGGCGCCGGAACCTGATTTCTGCCACTCCCGCTCGTCAGCGCTACAGCCCACTGGTTGCTGTTGTTGGCTGTCAAATCGAACTTCCACAGATTGCCCTGCAGATCGCCGGCATAGACGTAATCGATCAGTTTGTCCCCGTCCACATCCACTGGCAAGGGGCTCGACAGGCCATTTGGGGCTGAATTGGAGCCAACCTCTGTGCTCAATTCCTTTATAAGGGAGCCATCCGCCAGATCGATCACAAACAACCTGGCTATCTGGCTCTGGCTGTTATAACCATTGGCCACCAACGCCACCCACTTGTTACCCGCCTTGACCCTTCCCAGGGTCGGCACAGAGAGCGCCACCCCCATCTCGGCATTGCTGCTGGCGTTGAATTCCCACATCACATTGCTGGCCACCATATCGGCAGGGTTCGTCACGTTGATGGCGAACACCGCCTTGCCACCTGCCCCTGTGCTGCCCAGCAGCACCGTCTTCCAGTCACCATTCAGATAGGCATCCCCCACCCTGGGCGAACCATCCACATAGTAGCGGTGGGCATAGCCCGTCTGGGTCAAAGGTGCCAACCCCCCAAGCAGGGATACAGGAACGTAGGCCATGGTCTCTACGCCGTCGCTGGCCCTGAAGCCATGCAGCATACCGTCATTAGCCCCGACATAGAGCATCGGCGGGCGGCCGGTCACCAGAGTCGAACTCAGGAAGGCGGCATATCTCTCCCGCTCGGTTTGAGTCAGCCCGCTGGCCGCGCCATAGCCATAGTCCTGACGCCCCACATAGACGGGATCCGAGTTGATGATATCCCCCAGAATGGTGCTGCGGTCTCTGAAGGATCCCCCTCGCCCCTGCTCGCCGCTGCGATCACCACGTAGATAATCCACTCTTGACTCACCAAGAGAGTCTCCTCCTACGGCGAACAGGGCTCTGTTCGCTATGTTGAGAGCCCCCCAAGTGAAGTCGATGCCACTCCCCCCCTGCAGAGTGAAGATGCGGCGCTCGTCGGGTTCTGGCAGTTCAGCCGCGGCATCCCAGGCTTGTCCCCCCAAAGCGCCGCTGTCGTCGAGCGGGATGGCAATGAGTTGACCTGACCAATCCCCGCTGTTGTAACGGGCTTGATAGATATGGGTATTGCTGTCGAGCCGAGTGGCATTGGCCGTCACCGAGCTAGCCGAGCTGGTACGCGATGCGATTTGGGCCAGTGTATTGCCGAGCGCGGTAGCGAAGGTGGTGGGATCGGCGGCACTGAAAAATCCTCCCTTGCTGTTGACTGCGGCATGCCAGAGGTCATCCACTTTTCTGGCGTCGGAACCGTAAGGGTTGGGCCAGCTAGCTGGCATCCCGTTGGCGGGATTCAATGTGCCATTCACTCCCAATCCCACGGTGAAGTTGACCAGATGCTGCCAATTCGCCGGATCTGCCGTGCTGGTCGGCACCTTGTTGACCAGGTCGGTGCGCAAATCCGTCTTCCAATAGTTGAGGGATACATCAGCCAAGGTGTCGGCCGTTCCGTCCTTGTCCAGATCACCGACCACAGGGTTCGGATTATAAGAACGCCCCTCGCTCCAGTAGCCGTCTGTCATCAGAATGTTGTAACTCTGTCGACAGGTCAGATGCGCTGCAGTACTGCCCGCACTGGTTGCCCAGGGGCCATTGTTGTCCGTGCGGGAAAAATAATTTCCCACATCCTGGAGACTGGTCCGCAGCGGCGTGTAATGGATGCCATTAAACTTGCCGTTATAGAGGTCCGTGAAGAAACCAGTGCGCTGGGAGCCGGTAAATGGCGCCACATTGCGCAGCATGGTACTGCCGCTATTGATGGTGGTGAATCCCACCCGGATGGTATTGCCCTGGGTTGCGAAGGCGCGCCCTATCCCTGCCCTAGCTGCCAGGATCCTGGATCGGTAATAGGTATACCAGTTGGCAAAGTTCTGGATCTCTTCGGCATAAGTGCAGACAGGAGCACTCTTGCAATCGCTGCGGTTGGGCCGGTTGTCATAGGTGCTGCCCGACTTGATCTCAACCCGGGTATAGCTGCCAGCCTTCCTCACGTCGCCACTTCCCTTGTAGGCAAAGTAGATGGCTGGCCAGAATGTCTCTTCCGCATTTCTGTTGTAATCGGCCGAAAAACTGGTGTAGTAGTTTGCCCGCAGCTTGTTGTTCTTGGTCAAATCGCGGCAACCTGCCGTCGTATTGGTCGGGTTATGTGGCGCACAACTTATATTGGCATTCACCATCAGGGATCCATCCGCATTGGCCCAGGGGCGATAACTCAAGGATGGGTTGTAATAGAGTTTGTTGTTTTGGCTCGACCGGCTATAGGCATTGAGGTCATTGGTAGCGGCGAACGTAACCGTGCTGTTGCTCCAGTCATAACTGCCATACACCTCATCGGCTCTTGGATAGATGAAAAACACGTTGAGGTTGGATGGCACCAGCTCTTCCGGCATCACCTCGGAGAGCATCGAACTCGAGTTGTCCAGGGTGAACATGATGTTGGGCTCGGCACGGGTGCCGAGATAGAGGGGCGTCTGGGCGATATCGAGTGCCCCCTGAGCCGTCAGCACTGGCAACAGTCCCAACAGCATCCATGCTGATCTACGCATCCTCGCTCCCCTCCTATCGACTGTAGGTTGACTGCAACAGCACGAAACTCTCGTTCGACAGACCATATCCCCTGGCAGTGATGCGGTAGAGGCGACGCTCACCCTGGGGTTCGTCCGCAGCCAGATTCTCGTTTAGGCTCTGGGTATAGGGCAGCCGCTCTATGAAATACTCGGGTGATGACCCCTGACCACCTGTATTGTGGCTGCGCCATGAAGTGGCCGATGCCAGCGGATCCATGGCAGTGTCTACCAACTCATAGAGTCCATCGCTGTTGTCGAAGGGCCCAGCAGTTCCGCCTTCGATATAACGCTCAGCCCCCCGTAGCGCCGCCTCGGCCGCCTGGAATGCCTGCAGGCTCTCCTGATAATTCCCCGCCATCTTCTCCTGCAGCACGCCCCCACGCATGGCGGCCATCGCCAGCAGGCTCACCACCGTCAGGAAGATGAGGCTCAAGATCAATACCATTCCTCGTTGCCGCATCGTGCCTCCTAGGGAACCCTGTTACGCAGCGCCACCGTGGTTTCGGTTGCCCAGTACCAGTGGCTGTCCGCGCTCTGGAAGGTACCGCCAGCAAAGCTGACCGATTGAGGCGATGAGAGCACACCACCCTGACCGCTGCGAAGCAACAGGGCGATCCCGACACTCATCACATTGTCCCAGTTGCTCACTGATCCCGCTGTCACATAAGTATCGGCGGCGCGATCCCTATTGCGATCCTCACCATAGGTGAGCTGCAGATCGGCTATCCCGTCCACCACAGGCGTACCGGCTGCGCTACCGCTCTTGCGATAGAGGGTCCAGGGACGATCAGCGGCGGGACGGGCAATGTAGTAAAGCCGAGTCTCCAGTCGGTGAAGCAACGAACCCGGGCCAAATCGCTCCTCGGCAGGGGCGCTGTTCCCTCCCCAGGAGCTCACCGTATTGCCTGGGACATAGCTGTTGCTGTTGGAGTGGTTGATATTGAGCTCTCCCCCCGCGGCCTGCACATTGGTGATCTGGAAGACCCTCGCCTTCTGGCAGTCGGACACCATGACGATGTCGCCCTCGCAAAAATCACTGTAAGCAGGCTTGTTGGGCGCACAGTAGTTGGCCTTGGTCGACAGCAGTTGGGCAAACAACTGGGCGGCACTGTTGTTGCGGATCACGGGCACTCCGCTACCGACCGGGCTCTGGATCAGCAGCAGATCACTGCCGCTGCGCGGCTTGGGTTCCCCTGCCCCGAACAACCCGGAGATCGCGGTGGGCAAGGTGCTGCCCAGGTTGTCATAACCACGGATCCGGATGCGAAAGTCATAGGGGGTTGTCGTCGCGCTCAGGGTGCTGGTAATGGTCACCCCTTGCTTGCTGATGCATCCCAGATACCCAGCCAGTCGCAGCTCTTTTTGCATCAGATTGAGAGCGAAGCGACTCTCCTCCTGTACCCGGGCGACCGCCTCAGTGATCAGAAAAGTACGGTGATTGCCCAGAAAGACCTGGATGATGACCCCAATAGTGAACAGGGAGAGCAGCAGGGCAATCATCACCTCGACCAGACCTACACCAGCCTGGTGATGCCTCGATGCGGTCTTCACAACTCTGTCCTCACTATCAAGGCCTGTTGGGCAGGTTCACCCGCCTGACGGCCCCCTTGCCACTGCACCCTGATGGTGGCACGCCCCTGGCTGACCACCACGGACCCGTCCCCCTGCGGTAAGGAGGCGAGTGTTTGCTTCCAGTATTGAAGGTCCGCCACGGCCGCCGTCGCCCCTGACGCGCTCTCACCCAGTGCGATATCGTACTGACCGGCCAGGGCGGCGCTGCGGTTGGCCCGCATCAGATCGCCGATCAAGCTGGCGTACTGGGTCGCTTCGGTCTTGCTCAGCGCCGACTGGTTGCTCTTTAGCGCCTGTAACTGGAGAGTGGCCATACCGAGAATACCCACCGACAGCACCAACACGGCGATCATGACCTCCAGCAGCGAAAAACCGCTATCGCGCGTCACATGCATGTGACCTCCTCAACCGACGGGTGACCTGTCCCATTGATGCTGATACTGCGCCCGCTCACTCCGGCACAGGAGGATGGCGTGAGACTGAAGACATGTCCCTGAGGAGTGCGGCCATCGAGAAAGCCATTGCTGGTGAAACGCAGCATCGCAGTGTCACTGGTCAAGACATCTCCCCCGAGCGAGCCAAACTGGCGGATCAGTTCCCCACCATCCAGACTGCCGTTGCCATTGTTATCACTCCACACCTGCCATCCCCGCTCCCAATGCAAGGCCGTGTTGTCAGCCTGCGCCGACAATAACACGCTGCGATTGCGCCGGACCGCCTCGCTGCGTGCCAGTTGTACGGAAGCCACGAACTGATTCGCCTGCGTCGTCAGGCTCATGTTCCTGATCAAGGAGTGAAAGGAAGGGACTCCCAGCGTCAGCAGGATAGACAAGAGTGCTATGGTGACCATCAGCTCGATGAGC
>RCUU01001290.1_pt1 | contig 12180 bp, 13 predicted proteins | sample 2166211 | NCBI WGS metagenome assembly RCUU01 (sample SAMN09932620, study PRJNA488358) | compost metagenome | feature: garden; material: soil; isolation source: compost soil in phenylacetic acid-enriched culture | place: Germany: Experimental Botanical Garden Goettingen | collected 2016-01-27
TTGAACTGGCTCGCAAGGGAGCCAAAGTCATTATGGTATGCCGTAATCGCCAGCGGGGAGAAGAAGCGCTTGCTGCCGCCAAACAAAAGAGCCACTCCGAAGATATCGAGCTGATGTTATGTGATCTGGCCTCACTGGAGAGCATCCGCAGCTTTGCTGAGGAGTTCACCCAGAAATATCCGATTCTAGACGTACTCATCAATAACGCTGGGGTAGTCACGATTAAGCGTCAGCTTACAAAGGATGGCTTTGAGATGGATCTAGGTGTAAACCATTTAGGGCATTTTCTACTTGCAAATCTCTTGCTTGAGCCTTTGAAGGCGGCAGAACAAGGCCGTATTGTTGTCGTTGCTTCCGGCGCTTACAAAATAGGTTCGCTTCATTATGAAGATCCAACCCTCTCACGCCGCTTTAATCCTGCTAAAGCTTATGCTCGGTCCAAGCTAGCCAATATATTGTTCACGAAGGAGTTGGCCGCACGGCTTCACGGTACAAAGGTGACTGTAAACTGCGTACATCCAGGAGCAGTCGGTACGAATATCGGTGTGAACCGAGAGACAGGCTTCGGCAAGTCCATACTTAAGCTGCTGTCATACTTTTTCTTAACCCCCGAACAAGGGGCCGATACAGCGATTTATTTGGCTACGGAACCGGATTTACAAGAGGTAACCGGTCAATATTATTATCGACGAAAGATCAAACAGGTGTCTCTCAGAGCGCAGAATGAGCAAGAGGCGCAGCGGCTGTGGCATTGGAGCCAGGAGCAGGTCGGCCTAAGTGGATGAACACATTTGGAGGAATGAAGAGATGAAATTGAAGAATAGCAGGATTGAAGATGCAACACCTGCAGACTTACCAGCTATTGTGGATATTTATAACTCTACGATTGCTGGACGCAAGGTAACTGCGGATCTGGAACCTGTTACTGTTGCAGACAGAGAACAATGGTTCCTTGAGCATAACAGCCATCATCGTCCTTTATGGGTACTTAGGCAGGGAGATGAGATTGCAGCATGGTTTAGCTTTCAATCCTTTTATGGTCGTCCAGCGTATAATGCAACAGCAGAAATCAGCGTATACGTGAGTGAAAGGTTCCGTGGTGGCGGGGCAGGCAGAATGCTTCTAACAGAGGCTATTGAGAAAGCCCCTAGTCTTGGTATTAAGAATTTAGTTGGCTTTGTGTTCGGACATAATGATCCGAGCCTCAGTTTACTAGAAAAATTCGGTTTTAAGCAGTGGGGATTATTACCCGGTGTAGCCGAATTGGATGGCATTGAGCGGGACTTAGTAATTGCAGGACGTAAAATATAGCGAGTTTCTAAATAGTTGAAACGCTTACATTTTATTGGGTGGAAGGACGTTATCGGAGCTACAATCAATCCATATTTTTGACCAACGCTGCAAATCTTGAATGACTGTCTCTAGAGCAAGTCCTTTATCCGTTAAGGAATATTGGATTCGGACAGGTGTCTCAGGGAATACTTCCCGAAGAACAATCCCTTCCAGTTCCAGTCCTTTAAGTCGTTCGGAGAGCAATCTGCCGCTGATGGGCAATGCTGCTTCAATCACATTGAAACGTTGCGGTCCTTGGAGAAGCTGGTAGATAATTAAACCTGTCCAACGCCTGCCGATAATATCCATACTTTTTTGTAGCTGGGGACATAAATCAGTGGACTTCATATGGCTCACCTCTTAGTGAACATTATAAACGAAAAGACCAATAATTTAAACAAATTCCAAATTAATTCATTCGTAGAAGGGATGATTGACAGTGGCTAAAAAAAAGAAAATACCTACCGCTCCGCGCCCTGCGGCAAACGATGGTCCAGCTACGCTAAAAGACCTGTTGAGCAGTGATGTTCTAGGAAAGCTAAAGGCGCAGTCTGATGCGTTGAAAGCGGAAGAGAATGATCGCAAGGAAGCTGCCCGTAAAGCGGTTGAGGATCAGCGGAAAGCGGAGCAAAAGCGGCTAGAGAATGATTTTGCACATCTGCTGGAGAACAGTAATCAGGATTGGCATAAATATAAATAACTTCAATGGTCTGTGCTAAAAATAGCTGAGAAAAAGAGATGCCCGATAGGGTGTCTCTTTCTTTTGTATATCACTAGAAAGCTAAGTGTAAAGTTTAATTATTTTAGATTTTAATAGATGAAAGGGTTGACCCTCAAAGTGGGCTTAGGTATAATTTAAAAGGTTGCGAATGAAAATCATTATCACAATATCGTATTTGTAAACTATTAAACAGATAAGGAACAACTCATGAAACTAAAATATTTGTCCCTGCTTCTAATAGTATTTTCATTTATATCTTTATTTATAGGCGTAAAAGATATTTCACCTTTAGATCTTTTTTCTCTTACCGAATCTCAGATGCAAACGCTGCTGATCAGCCGAGTTCCACGCTTAGCTGCACTGATTATAGCTGGTGTAAGCATGAGTATTGCCGGATTAATTATGCAGCAGTTATCGCGAAATAAATTTGTTTCTCCTACAACGGCGGGCACAATGGATTCCGCGAAATTCGGTATTCTCGTATCCCTCATGTTATTCACAGGGGCGACTCCGATGCAGAAACTGCTTGTTGCTTTTGTTTTTGCTCTATTGGGAACCTTTATTTTTATGAGAATCCTGGATCGGATCAAGTTCAAGGATAGTATTTTTATTCCGCTGGTCGGACTCATGTTCGGCAACATTGTAGGCTCGATTACGACATTTTTTGCGTATAAAAATGATTTGATTCAGAATATCTCGTCTTGGATGCTTGGGGATTTCTCGACGATTATCAAAGGCCAATACGAATTAATCTATCTCAGTATTCCACTTGTCATTCTGGCGTATCTCTTCGCTAATAAATTTACGGTAGCCGGCATGGGCGAGGATTTCTCCGTCAATCTTGGCATGAACTACAAAGCGGTTGTGAACGTAGGGTTGGTAATTGTAGCGTTAATCTCTTCTGTTGTTATTTTGACTGTAGGTACGATTCCATTCCTGGGTCTTGTTGTACCTAACATTGTAACGCTATACATAGGAGATAACTTGAAAAAAAATCTGGCGCATACTGCCATTCTCGGTGCGGTGTTCCTCCTATTCTGTGATATTCTGGGCAGGCTCATTATCTATCCATATGAAATATCAATCAGTCTCACGGTAGGCGTCATCGGTAGTGGTCTGTTTATCTACTTGCTGATGAGAAGAAAGGCGAACTAGAGATGAAGACAAAACTAACTATATTATCTATAAGTGCTGTCGCCCTCATCGTCTTGTTTATGACGTATCATGCTTTGGGAAATTGGGACTACGTTCTACCCAGTCGGGGAAGAAAGCTGGCAGCCATTCTGATTACCGGAGCTGTGATAGCTGTCTCTACTGTAGTTTTTCAGAGCATCACGAACAATCGGATTTTGACACCAAGTATTCTGGGGCTCGACTCGCTGTATATGTTAATCCAGACGTTCGGTGTATATGCCTTAGGTTCATCGAATATGACCTTTATGAATAAAAACATCAACTTCTTGTTCTCTGCGTGCCTCATGGTGCTGTTCTCTGGCTTGCTGTATAAGCTAATGTTCCGTAGGGAAGGACAAAATATTTATTTCCTGCTGCTGGTAGGGCTGATCATGGGGACGTTGTTCCAGAGCGCATCTTCTTTTATGGAAGTGCTCATTGATCCGAACGAATTCCTGATTCTACAAGGCAAAATGTTCGCGAGCTTCAACAATGTCAGCAGTGATCTATTGATTCTTTCGACCATTGTTTTAACACTAACTACGCTGTATTTCATGCGATTTGTTAAGTACTTAGATGTTATTTCTTTAGGAAAAGATGAAGCAATCAACTTAGGGATCAATTATGACTATGTGGTCAAAAGATTACTAGTTATTGTATCTATCTACGTTTCAATCTCAACGGCGCTAGTGGGACCAATCACCTTTTTAGGTTTGTTGGTCGCTAATGTGGGACACCAGCTGTTCCGTACGTATAAGCATGCCTATTTGATTCCTGGCACGATTCTGCTAAGTATTATTGCGCTTGTCGGGGGACAGTTTCTGGTAGAACGCGTTTTTGGATTCACTACTACGGTTAGTGTAATCATTAATTTTGCAGGTGGCGTCTACTTTGTCTATCTGCTGTTAAAGGAGAATAAGTCGTGGTAGAAGTTAAACATGTAACCAAACGTTATGGCGGTGTAACCGTCGTTGACGATGTGTCTTTATCCATTAAAAAGGGTGCAATCACCTCGTTTATTGGCCCTAACGGAGCAGGCAAAAGCACGTTGCTCTCTATGATCAGCAGACTTATCTCTAAAGATGCGGGAGAAGTACTGATTGAAGGGAAGGAAATTGGCAGCTGTAAGAGTAATGAACTTGCTCGTAAAATATCGGTACTAAAGCAGTCTAATCATATCAGCGTGCGTCTCACCGTGAAGGAACTCGTTTCTTTCGGAAGGTTCCCCTATTCACAAGGGAAGCTGACACCAGAGGATCGAGGGTTCGTTGACGAAGCGATTGCTTACATGGATCTCCAGGAGATGCAGGATAAATATATTGATCAGCTTAGCGGTGGTCAACGTCAGAGGGCCTATATTGCGATGGTTATGGCTCAGGATACAGAGTACATTCTGCTCGACGAACCGCTCAACAACCTCGATATGAAGCATTCGGTCCAAATTATGAAGGTGCTTCGCCGCTTGGTGGACGAGAAGGGGAAGACGATTGTGCTTGTTATTCACGATATTAACTTTGCTTCTTGTTACTCTGACTACATCGTTGCGCTTAAAAATGGAAGAGTAGCTTCATCGGGTACAGCGGATGAAATTATAGATTCTGCAGTTCTTAAAGAGGTATATGACATGGACATTCCTATTGAAACTATAGGAGGCCGAAAAATCGGTGTCTATTTCTAAAAGTAACTATTTCTATGTGGATATTATTATGACGTTGCGTAAGAAGTGAAAGGCGCCAGCTTCTTATCGCATACGCGAATAATTCAAATAGCTTGACTATAAAAATTAGGGGTGAATACTTTGAAGAAGAACTTATCTTTACTAATCATGACAGTGTTTCTTGCCGTAATTTTGGCGGCCTGTGGCTCCAATAATGCAGCAACTTCAAATAATAATACAGCAGCGGCAGGCAATTCGGAGGCAACTACAGCACCAACAACAGAAGCAACTACAGCACCGACAGAACTTACTTTCAAGCATGCGCTTGGCGAAACAACTATCAAAAGCAATCCGCAAAAAGTGGTTGTCTTTGACTTTGGTACACTCGACACTTTGGACAAACTGGGTGTAGAGGTGACTGGAGTGCCTCAAAGTAATGTACCGGCTTATCTCTCTAAATATAACGATGCTAAGTATGAGAATGTTGGTGGTTTGAAAGAGCCTGACTTCGAAAAAATAAACAGTCTTTCTCCGGACCTGATCATCATTTCCGGCAGACAACAGGATTCTTATGAAGAATTCAGCAAAATTGCTCCTACTCTGTATGTTGCCGTAGATAATGCAAACTACATGGAATCTTTTACGAATAACGTGAAAATGCTGGGTCAAATTTTTGGAAAAGAAGCAGAAGTAGAAGCTGAGCTTGCGACTATCAATGATTCTATTCAAGCACTGAATACAAAAGTAACAGCTGATGGCAAAAAAGCACTTATTATTCTCGCGAATGAAGGAAAAATCAGTGCTTATGGTGCCGGTTCCCGTTTTGGGATTATCCATGATGTATTCGGATTTGCACAAGCGGATGATAAAATCGAAGTATCTACTCACGGGCAAAGCGTATCTTATGAATATGTAGCCGACAAGAATCCGGATTATTTGTTCGTAGTAGACAGAGATGCAGCTGTGAAGAGTGATGGCAGCAAATCTGGTTCAGCGAAGGATGCCGTTGAGAACGATCTAGTGAAGAACACAAATGCTTTTAAAAATGGCAAAATCATTTACCTGGACCCTAACTACTGGTACCTGTCCGGTGGCGGTTTAATCTCTGTTAGCGAAATGCTCAAGGAAGTTGAAGTTGTTCTGTAAGCAGAAAAACTTGGGACTTGAAAAGGCCTGTTGGCAGGAGTAATACTCCTAGTCAGCAGGCTTTTTTTCGTCTTCTTCCATAGATTTACTGGTATATTCATACTAGTTGCTAAATTTATCTGTAACTTTTTATGCGGGCATACGTGGTTAGGTTAAGGGGGGAGTGCATGAAGCGAAATTCACTGGATGAAATATATCAGATGTATGTGATGGATATTTACCGCTATTTGCGCTCCCTTTGTGGTGATCATCACGCGGCCGAAGATTTAATGCAGGAGACCTTTTATCGTGCTTATTTATATTTGGAGGATTGTAAAGACGAGAAGATTAAACCGTGGCTGTTCCGTGTTGCCTACAACGCATTCGTAGATTATAAGCGGAAGGAAGGACGCAGCACCGTTCAGAGCGAGGAGTTCTTTAAACAGCTTGCTCATCCAGATAACACAGAAAGTACACTGCTTCGGCAGGAACGTTGGGAAGAGATGAGGGTTGCTGTAGGTGGGCTACCGGACAATCAGAGGCATGCACTGTTACTACATGATTTTCATGGTCTTAGTTATCTGGAAGCATCGGACATTATGAATGTGGGCTTGTCCCAATATAAGATATTGATTTTTCGAGCTAGACAGAAGCTGCGTGAGGCAGAACGGAGGCGGAATGAACATGAGTGAGGAGTTCAAGGACAAATTAAGAAGATATGGCGAAGGTACTCTTGCAGACGAGGATAGGGATGAAGTGGAGCGCGAGCTGGAGAAGATGGAAGCTTACCAGGCTTATCTGGATGAACTCATGGGTGAAGAAAAGCCAGCTTCAGATGAGGAGAAGAGCATAAAATTCGGAAAGAGTAAAAGAAACAGACCGGGTAAGGAAAAAAAGATTATCCGCCGTGGAAAATGGAGAGCTCGTATATCGAATACTTTAACAGTAATCTCTGCGTGTTTGATATTCTTGATTATCAGCAGTATCCTCACTGCCATATTTTATGGCACTGGAGAAAGAGGTGAAACTTACCGTGATGTCGTTTCTTCTGCTATCGCTGTTTCACAGCCGAATACAATCGTCCATTTGAGCAGTGATTCGGGTCCATTTTTTAATATGAATCTGGGAGGCGGAGTAATTAAACAAATCGGTGATGCTCGGATTAGTGTCGGTGATTATTCGATGAAGTTTCTATTAGGCTGGCCTAGAATCTATAGTTATTCATGGACTTATGAACGCAGCGGTACAGGAGATTACTTTGTCTATCCACAGGGGGAGCAGTCTGCGGAAAATCGTATGGATGATAGCAGTGAGTGGGAGAGATTAGAGAAGCTTCCGGAAGGAACAGTAGCGGAAGCATACTTGTCTTTTGAACAATTTTTTACGACAGATGAATTATTAAAAAAGTTTGAGCCTAAGAATCTAGAGCCTCTGTGGTTTACGGCAGATACGGGTCCGCGGACACGAGAGCCCGTTATAAATGATCCATTAGGATTTCCAAGCACGCCAATTTGGCATGCTGATGATATGAAGGTGACACAAGAATCTAAGAAGAAGTGGGGTTGGTTTGGAAGGGTGACTAGCCGTACCAGTATTTCTCCATCTGTTGAATCCTATGGAGATGGAGAATTGCGGAATGAAAATTTCCTCAAGACACTACGCTTGATGCAGGAGCATAAGTCTATCGCCAAGAAGGTGATTCCGTTCATTGATCTGGATGATTCCATTCGTTATCTGGAGAAGAACGGAGTGAGACTGTATGGTGCTGTCGTAACTGGTCCGGTCAAAGAACTGCTTAAGCTGAAAGAAGAGGGATGGGTCAGTAACATGCATGTCGGGGAAGTAAGGCTGTGGAACTGGCGGGATCGAGAGAACTGAGTCGTGACATCGAGAGACTGAAGTGGGTAGTGATTGTTTATGATTTCACTGTTATGACTTAAATCTCAGCCGGATATGCCCTGTGGAGTGGGGGTATACCCGGCTTTGTTGTCTACAGAGAGCAATATTGAACTAGCAAGGGAGTGGAAGAAGTCACAGAACTTGCTTCTCGCTGAAGCAAATCGTACAATTATTTGAATATTAGATTTATGGATGTGTGTGATAACCAAAGTTGAGTATGATAGATTAGGAGCTGAGATTTATGAAAGTAGGAGTCGTATCTGATACACATATGTCAAGAATGGCTAAGTCTCTTCCCAAGGCGCTTATTGCAGAGTTTCAACATGTGGATTTAATCTTGCATCTCGGTGACTGGGTGAGTATGGGGATCTATGATTTATTGACGAAATTAGCACCGGTAGAGGGGATTGCCGGAAATAATGATGGCGATGAGATCATTGAGCGTTTCGGAGAACGCAAGATTATTACCCTTGAGGGAGTCCGGATCGGTATGGTACATGGACATACGCCGCATTCTCGCAAAGGAACGGACGGAAATGCTCTGCTTGCTTTTGCGAAGGATGAGGTGGATTGTATTCTCTTCGGTCATTCACATCAGCCTCTGCTAAGAGAGGAGAATGGTATCCTGCTGTTTAATCCTGGCTCTCCTACAGATAAGCGGCGTGAGAAATTATATTCCTTCGGAATATTGGATATCAATGCAGGTAAGGTTAGTGCCCGGCATGTGTTCTACGATTCAAAGGAATAAGGCTCAATTGTCCAAATTATTTGGCGTTCTCTCCATGGTGGACGGCTCAGTTACCCTTTACAATGAGGTTAAAACGGGCGAAGCCAGAAAGTGAGCGCTGAGGATGAACAATTATCGTGTAGAACGAGTGGTTTTGGATGATTTAGAATGGCTTATACCGTTATTTGATGAATATCGAGTATTTTACGGAGCAACCTCAGATCGGGACGGGGCACGAACCTTTTTAGCCGACAGACTAAGGTTGAATGAATCTGTAATCTTTATGGTGGTCGAGGGGGAAGGCGACGAGAAACGCGCGTGGGGCTTTACACAGCTCTATCCTTCTTTTTCATCGGTTACGATGGAGCGCCTTTGGATACTGAATGATTTGTTCGTAACCGCTGCGCTGCGAGGGCATGGGCTTGGCTCCAAACTGCTGGAAAGCGCTAGAGCGTATGCGATCTCTACGAATACGAAGGGCTTGTCCTTGACAACGATGACGGAGAATGTGGGCGCGCAGCGGTTGTATGAAGCGCAAGGCTACATTCGTGATGATGAATTTTATACCTATAACCTTTTTTTCTAAAGCAGTTAGAGAGAAAAACAAGTAAGGGGCGTTAAAGTGGAAACAAGTAATAAGTTGGCAATCTTTTTTGATCTCGATGATACATTGTATGATCATCTGGTTCCATTTAAAGAAGCAGTACAGGAAGTGCTCAGCCCAGAGGAGAGTAGCCTGGATTTTGCGGAATTATTCTATAAAGTGAGACATCATAGCGATGTGTTGTGGCCGATGTATTTACGTGGTGAGATTCCACTTGAAGAGACAAGGGTGCGCCGTCTGGAGCTTGCTTTTGCCGAGTATGGTTTGGAGATTGATCGTGAACAAGCTACAGCGGTTCAAGCGGCATATATTGGACGTCAATATACGATTCAGATGATTGATGGCGTACGTGAACACCTTGAACGTTTTATTGCGGACGGTCATAAGGTAGGCATCATTACGAATGGACCGAAGGATCATCAAATGAGTAAGATTCGTGGGCTTGGCTTAGATGAGATTATTCCCGAGGATATGATCTTTATTTCTGATGCTGTAGGTCTTGCTAAACCAGACCCGGAAATATTCGTACACGTAAATCAAAAGACAGGCACTTCGGCAGACAACTCGCTTTATATAGGGGATACTTGGGCTAACGATGTAGTTGGAGCGCTTGCGGCCGGATGGAAGGTTTGTTGGTATAATCCGAGAGGCCGACAACCGGCTACGGATCATCAGCCTAGTTATATTTTCTCTAATTATAAGGATTTTGGAGAGCTTCCTCTTGTGTGAGAGAACAAGAGTGCCTTATGCAGACTGATACCAGAAATCAAAACATAAACCATGCGACGGAAATCGGCGCATGGCTTTCATTAGGGTATGTATTATGAATATTGAAAACTAATGGTTAGGTAGTTGGATACCGCTCCAGTCGCTTACATCGCATTGGCCATGTTTGTTATTACCCACCGCAACCACCGTGCCGTCCGATTTAAGACCGATGTTATGAGTGCAACCCGCCGCAACCGCCACCATATCGCGCCAGTCACTTATATTGCATTCGCCGTGCTTATTCCAACCCATAGCAACCACTGTACCGTCGGATTTAAGACCGATGGTATGATGACTACCTGCCGCTATAGCCACAATACCGTGCCAGCCGCTTACATTGCATTGGTCTTCATGATTTCGACCCACAGCAACCACTGTGCCGTCCGATTTAAGCAGGGCGGTATGAAGGTATCCCGCTGCTACTGCCACGATGTCGCACCAGCCACTCACATTGCGTTGGCCATACCGATTATTACCTACAATTGTCACCGTGCTGTCCGATTTAAGCCCGACGGTATGCCAATCACCCGCCGCAACTGCCACAATATCACGCCAGTCACTAACATTGCATTGGCCTTCATTATTTCGACCCACAGCAACTACCGTGCCATCCGATTTAAGTCCGACGGTACGACGCCAACCCGCGGCTACCGCTACAATATCAGTCCAGCCGCTTACATCGCATTGGTCATACTTATTCCAACCTACAGCTGCCACCGTACCATCCGATTTAAGCCCGATGGTATGCGCATTTCCCGTATGAGCATTACCCGCCGCAACTGCCACCATGTCGCACCAGCCGCTTACATCACATTGGCCATATTTATTATCACCCATAGCCGTCACCGTACCATCCGATTTAAGCCCGACGCTATGACGATAACCCGTTGCTATGGTAGGTAGGGGTTTCACAAGGTTCATAAATCTCGCTCCTTAGTTGATGGTAGATATTTCCGATTTTAGGGTTCATTCATCTTTATTAAACCATAGTTCTTTCTTCTTCAAAAGCTTACGTATGTCTATCAAAAAAGCCTGCTCCCTAGAAAGCCGACTTCGGCTTCTATGGAACAAGCTATTTTCGTTTACTCTGCGAAGCTGTACGTTGGATCTGTCAGGTTCATTCTTTCTTTAATGCCTTTAGTGGCATAGATTTTGTTGTCGTCGGTAATAAAGAAAGCTTCAACATCTTCAGGTAAAGCTTCAAGATATTTCATACCCTCTTCGATTCCCATCAAGAATACCCCAGTGGATAAGGCATCCGCATCTGTTGCATTCGGGCTCATAATGGTAAGGCTTTTGAGACCGTTCTGTGAGGGATATCCTGTGCGTGGATCAAGGATATGATGGTAACGAACATTGTCCTGCATAAAATACCGTTCGTATACACCAGAAGCGTCGATGACCTCATCTGAGATTTTAATGGTTCCTAGCTGTGTGCCACGGCTTTGATCTGGATCCTGCAATCCGATATTCCATTCTGTTCCGTTCGGCTTCTTACCGAGTGCAATAATACTGCTGCCTCCGAGGTTAATCATAGCGCTATTTAGACCTTGCTCTTTCAAATAATCAGCGATACGGTCAGCAGCATAACCTTTACCAATACCGCCTAGATCTAACACCATATTTTCCTTCATCAGCTTTACAGTTTTCGCAGCTTCATCAATTTCAACGTCCTTGTAATTGGTTAGGCTCTTGGCTTTATCAATTTCAGCTTGGGGAGGGACCTTATCTCCACCGCTACCGATATTCCAAAGATCGATTAACGGACCGATTGTAGGATCAAATAGCCCGTCCATTTCCTTTGCGTATTGTATGGATTGTTTAATTACATCCAGGGTCTCGTCAGAAACAACAACCGCTTCTTTTCCTGCCGCCTGATTGACTGCGTAAGTCTCTCCACCTTCTTTGGTGCGGCTAAGCTCCATATCCATTCGCTCCAGCATGTGCTGGATATCATCCATATTTTTCTGTGCTACTGTAGCACCGAACACTTTGATATTCACAACCGTGTCATAAATATAAAAGGTTTGTGAGAGAGACTTTTCCTCTCCTTTTCCGGATGTTGTTGCGCTACCCGTAGTTCCCGCTGTTTTATCGTCTTTATCCTTAGTAATTAGCCAAGCGCCGACAGCTATGACGGCGATGACGATTACAACGAGGATCAGCGTCGTTTT
>RCUU01001291.1_pt1 | contig 12171 bp, 12 predicted proteins | sample 2166211 | NCBI WGS metagenome assembly RCUU01 (sample SAMN09932620, study PRJNA488358) | compost metagenome | feature: garden; material: soil; isolation source: compost soil in phenylacetic acid-enriched culture | place: Germany: Experimental Botanical Garden Goettingen | collected 2016-01-27
CTGTGCTGAGTTGCCGCAACCTGGGCAAGTCCTACGAGGAAGGCCCGGAGTCGGTGGAAGTGTTGTCGGGCCTGGCGCTGGAACTGCACGCCGGTGAGCGCGTGGCCATCGTCGGCAGTTCCGGTTCGGGCAAGAGTACCTTGCTCAACCTGCTCGGTGGCCTCGATACGCCGACCAGGGGTAGCGTCTGGCTGGCCGGCGAAGAACTTTCGGCACTGGGCGAGCGCGCCCGTGGCCTGCTGCGCAACCGCGCACTGGGCTTTGTCTACCAGTTTCACCACCTGTTGCCGGAGTTCACCGCGCTGGAAAACGTCTGCATGCCATTGTTGATCGGCCGCACGGCGATCCCCGAGGCGCGCGAGCGTGCCAGCGCGTTGCTGACGCGGGTGGGCCTGGCCCATCGCCTGGGCCACAAGCCGGCTGAATTGTCAGGCGGTGAGCGCCAGCGCGTCGCCATTGCCCGGGCGCTGGTCAACCGGCCGGGGCTGGTGATGCTCGACGAGCCTACCGGCAACCTCGACCACCATACCGCCCAGGGTATCCAGGACCTGATGCTGGAATTGAGCACCTCGTCGAACACGGCGTTCCTGGTGGTGACCCACGATTTGAACCTGGCCCGGCAGATGGATCGGGTACTGCGCCTGGAAGAAGGCCGGCTGGTCGCCATCTGACCCCCGTTGCGCACGGCACTTCCGCGAATCGGTAAGTGCCGGGTCCATTATTTTTTATACGGTGCCCCGGAATGTTCAGACCGTTATCGATCTTCATAGGTGCGCGCTACACACGTGCCAAGCGCCGCAACCATTTTATTTCGTTCATCTCCATGACCTCGATGATCGGCCTCGCGCTGGGCGTGCTGGCCATGATCGTGGTGCTGTCGGTGATGAACGGCTTCCAGCGCGAGATGAGTTCGCGCATCCTCGGCATGGTGCCCCACGCGACCATTCTGGGGGTCAAGCCATTGGATGACTGGCAGCCGGTTGCCGCTGCCGCCCTGAAAAACCCTGAGGTGCTCGCGGCGGTGCCCTTCACCGAAATGGAGGGGATGATTTCCTATAAGGGCGCGATGCAGCCGATCCAGATCAGCGGTGTCGATCCGGCGCGCGAAGGCCAGGTGTCCATTGTTGCCGATCATATTGTCCAGGGCCGCCTGGATGACCTGAAGCCCGGCGAGTTCGGCGTGGTGATCGGCGAGATCACGGCCCGGCGTTTTCGCCTGAATGTCGGCGACAAGCTGACCCTGATCGTGCCTGAAGTCAGCAGCGCGCCGGGCGGGATCACACCGCGCATGCAGCGCCTGAACGTGGTCGGTGTGTTCAAGGTCGGTGCCGAGCTCGATGGCTCCATGGCATTGATCCACATGGCCGATGCGGCGCAGATGCAGCGCTGGGAACCCAACCAGGTACAAAGCGTGCGCCTCAAGGTCAAGGACCTGTACAGCGCGCCGCAGGTGTCCAGTGCGATTGCCGCGGGCCTGGGTGCGCAGTTCAAGGCCGACGACTGGACCCACACCCAGGGTAGCTTGTTCAGTGCCATGAAGATGGAAAAAACCATGATTGGCCTGCTGTTGCTGATGATCGTCGCGGTGGCGGCGTTCAACATCATCGCCACCCTGATCATGGTGGTGAACGACAAGGGTGCGGACATCGCCATCCTGCGCACCATCGGTGCCACGCCACGGCAGATCATGACCATCTTCATGGTCCAGGGTACGGTGATTGGAATTGTCGGCACCTTGATCGGCGGCGTGCTCGGAGTGATCGCGGCGATCAACGTCAGCGCCCTGGTGGGTTGGCTGGAGCGCCTGACCGGGCAACACATCTTTACCTCCGATGTGTACTTCATCAGCACCTTGCCATCGGAACTGCAGTGGTTCGACGTGGCGTTGATCTGTACCGCGGGCTTTACCCTGAGCTTCCTGGCGACCCTGTACCCGGCATGGCGCGCGGCGCAGATCGAGCCGGCGTATGCGTTGCGGTATGAGTGAGTATCGATTGGGGCCGCTGTGCGGCCCAATCGCTGGCAAGCCCGCTCCTACAGGGGCCAATGCAGAACTGTTTTTGTGGGAGCTGGTGGTGCGGCATTCCGATTGCCAGCGATAAGGCCCTTAAAGCCAATACACATCTAAACCTCAACCGGTATTTCAATCACAAACCGCGTCCACCCATCCGCCGATTCGCAACGAATCGAGCCACCATGGGCGCGCACGATCGACTGGGTGATCGCCAGCCCCAGTCCCGCATGTTCGCTGCTGCCTTCACGGCGTGCCGGGTCGGCCCGGTAGAAACGGTCGAACAAGCGAGGCAGCAGCGCAGGGTCTATACCCTCGCCGCTGTTCTCCACCTCTAGCCGTACCTGATCGCCGATCACGGTCATCCCCACCTTCACCTTCCCGCCAGCCGGGGTAAAGCGCAGTGCGTTGTCTACCAGATTCGATAGCGCGCGCCGAAGCATATGGCGGTCGCCGGCGATGCGTGCCTGCCCGGATCGCTCAAGCTGCACCTGGGCATCCTCGGCCAGCGGCGTGAAATACTCCAGCAAGGCATCGGTTTCCTCGTCCAGGGCCAGGGGTTCGCGATGGGGCACCAACAGGCCATGGTCGGCCTTGGCCAGATAGAGCATGTCGTTGACCAGTTGCGCCATCCATTGCAGCTCTTCGAGGTTGCTGTGCAGGGCTTCGCGATAATCGTCAAGCGTGCGCGGGCGGGTCAGGGTGACCTGGGTGTGAGTCAGCAGGTTCGACAGGGGCGTGCGCAACTCGTGGGCGATGTCGGCGGAAAACGCCGAAAGACGCTGGAAGGCATCGTCCAGGCGCCCGAGCATGGCATTGAAGGCCTGGGCCAGTTCAGCCAGTTCGACCGGCATCTGCGCGTGCGGCAGGCGTGTGGTCAGCGAGCGCGCCGATACGCTGGACGCCACTTCGCTCATGCGTCGCAACGGGCGCAGGCCGCTGCGTGCGGCCCAGGCGCCAAGCAGGGCGGTGGCCAGGGCCGAGAGGCCGACGGTCAGCCAGATCAACTGCTGCATGCGCGAAAGAAAATGCTGGTGGTGAGTGATGTCCAGCAGCAGGGTCAGGCGCACCGAATCCTCTTTGCCGGGCTGCAACGGCGCGTTGAAGCTGCGGTAGTCAGTACCGTTGATATGCAGGGTGCTGATGCCCGGGTCGGGGGGCGGGATCGGCAGGTTGGCCTGGCTGTCGAACCAGAGTTGGCCGTTGCTGCCGCAGATGCGCAAGGCCAGGTCGGGCTGGTGGCTCAGCTCGGCTTGCAGGGCGGGCAGGCGCTGCGCCAGTGTGCCACGGTCGTCGACACCTTCCAGCAGCTGGCGCAGTACCGGCAGCTTGCCGGCGAGCAGTTGTTGGTCCAGTTCGATGAAGTGGGTTTCGCTGGCACGGCTGAACAGTATGCCGGCCAGCAGCGAGACGACAGCGGTGCAGGCGGCGAACAGCAGGGCCAGGCGGCTGCCCAGGGACAGGCCACGCATCAGGCGCCGCGCTCTTCGAGCACATAGCCCATGCCACGCACGGTATGGATCAACTTGTTTTCATGGGGGTCATCGATTTTCAGGCGCAGGCGGCGGATCGCCACTTCAATCACATTGGTGTCGCTGTCGAAATTCATGTCCCAGACCTGGGAGGCGATCAGGGACTTGGGCAGCACTTCGCCCTGGCGCCGCAACAGCAGTTCCAGCAAGGCAAACTCCTTGGCGGTCAGGTCAATGCGCTGACCGGCACGCTCGGCTCGGCGGCGAATCAAATCCAGGCGCAGGTCGGCCAGGCTCAAGGTGGTGTCCTGGGGTGGGCTGCTGCCCCGACGCAGCAGGCTGCGGACCCTGGCCAGCAGTTCGGAGAAGGCGAAGGGCTTGACCAGATAGTCGTCGGCACCCAATTCCAGGCCGTGCACACGGTCCTCGACGGCATCGCGTGCGGTCAGGAACAGCACCGGCATCTCCAGGCCCGCGCGGCGGACGGCTTGCAGGATTTGCCAGCCATCGCGCCCTGGCAGCATTACATCCAGTATCAACAGGGCGTAATCACCGGTCAGCGCCAGGTGTTGGCCCGTGGTGCCGTCGGCCACCAGCTCGGCATTGAAGCCGGCTTCGCTCAGGCCCTGGCACAAGTACCGGCCGGTTTTCGGTTGGTCTTCGACAATCAGCAGTTTCATGGGTGGCTCATGTGTATGGCGTGCAGGCGTTATACCGTGTGGGGGTGGGCGGCGGTGCAAGCTGACAAAGTTGTAATCTTTTCGTCAGCTGACTGCCAGTGGTGGTTATCTAGAGTGTCGCACAGCCTGATTATCGTTTGATGGAGCGTACGAAGATGAACCGCATTGCTATGGCCGCCGTGCTGATGGCCCTGAGCCTGCCTGCGTTGGCATCGCCCGAGGAGCATTACAGCTTCGGCCAGCCAGCACCGGCTGCCAAGGCCACCCGAACCGTCGAAGTCACCCTTGGTGACAACTTTTTCGAACCCAAGTCATTGGCGGTCAAGGCCGGGGAGACGGTGCGTTTCGTGTTGACCAACAAGGGCAAGTTGCCCCATGAGTTCAACCTGGGCGATGCCGCCATGCATGCCAGGCATCAGCAGGAAATGCTGGCCATGCAGCAGGGCGGCATGGACCACGCGGCCATGGGCCACGGCAGCATGGCCAAGCCTGGCCATGGCATGAGCCACGACGAGCCCAATACCGTCACGGTGTCGCCCGGCAAAACCGCCGAACTGACCTGGACCTTCACCCAGGCCAGCGGCATCGAGTTCGCCTGCAACGTGCCGGGCCACTATCAGGCCGGTATGGTCGGTACCCTGAAAATCGACAAATAACGCGATGGGTCCCATGCATGGCGTAAACCCGATAAACTATTCCGGTTTATCCAGCCAGGTTTTTGCCATGCATCCCGCAGCCGAACACTCACCGTTGGGCAAGTCCAGCGAATACATTTCTACTTACACGCCGTCCTTGCTGTTCCCCATCCCACGTGCGGCCAAATGGGCCGAATTGGGCTTGAGCGCCGAAACGCTGCCTTACAAGGGGGTGGATTTCTGGAACTGCTTCGAGCTGTCCTGGCTGCTGCCCTCGGGCAAACCGGTGGTGGCTATCGGTGAGTTCAGCATTGCGGCCGAATCGCCGAACATCATTGAATCGAAATCCTTCAAGCTGTACCTCAACTCGTTGAACCAAACCGCGTTCGAATCGGTGCAAGCGGTCGAGCAATGCCTGGCAAAAGACTTGTCGGCAGCCGCCGGCAAATCGGTAGGCGTGCGGGTGCGCACCCTGGCTGAAGTCGAGGCCGAAGGCGTGCACGCCTTGCCGGGTGTTTGCATCGATGATCTGGATGTGAGCATCAGCAACTACGAGCAACCGCAGCCCCAGCTGCTGCGCTGCGATGCCGAGCGTGTGATCGAAGAAAGCCTGCACAGCCACCTGCTCAAGTCCAACTGCCCGGTAACCGGCCAACCGGACTGGGGCAGCGTGACCGTGCACTACCGTGGCGCTGCGCTGGACCACGCGAGCTTTCTCGCCTACATCGTCAGTTTCCGCCAGCATGCCGACTTTCACGAGCAATGCGTGGAGCGGATGTTCCTCGACCTGCAGCGCCTGCTCAAGCCAGAGGCGCTGACCGTTTACGCTCGCTACGTGCGCCGGGGTGGTTTGGATATCAACCCATACCGCAGCACCGAGGCAGTCACCGAACAGAATCTGCGCCTGGTGCGTCAGTAACGGATTTACAGGGATCCTGCGCTGGCATTCGCGTAGCAGCTGCCGCAAGGCTGCGTCAAAAGCCCAAAGGGCTTTCATATCCGTACGCAGCCTGGCGGCAGCTGCTACAGGTATGTATGCCGCCATTTCGTGGCAACTGCCGTAAGGCCGTCGCAGTGGCGCGGATTGGAAGAGTGTGTCGCTGCCGAGCGTGTGCCTGGCAGCGACTTCACTTCAGATACCCATATTCCCCAGGGCTTGAACGATATTGCGCAGGGTGCCGGCCAACACCGGATGGTCCAGTTCCAGGCGCTCGACAGCCAGGTTGACCCCGTCGGCAAGGTTGGTGTCCTGGGTGGCGCTTTCGAGTTGAAGCTCCGCCTCGATTTGCGTCATCAATTCTTGCAGTTTCTCGCGCTCCTCCAGGGAGAGCGGTGGGTTTTGCTCCAATTGCTCGCGCAAGGTGTTCAATTGCTCTTGCAGTTCGCGGGCAGGCATGGCGATCTCCCTCTGGTAATAGGCACAGCCATGGACCCCGGCACCACGCCAAAGGTCCATTACTGCCTACAGATTAATCCACTCGGGCATAACCTGCATGATCCTGATCAAGGCAGCTGCTCAGGGTTTCTCGCCTTTGGCGCGGCGCAGGCCGATGTCATGCAGGCAGGCGTCCAGTTCAGTGAGTTGGTCGATCACCGAGTGTACGCCCAGGTTAAACAGCTGCAGGGTGGTTCGCGCCCGTTTCAGTTCGCGGGTTTCGCTGCTCAGTTGTGCCTGACGCAGGGTAGGGCACGATGCCAGGCCAACGGTCCAGAGCCCGGCATTGAGGCCGGCCTGCAGCAGGCGGGGTTCGTTGCTGACCAAGACGCAACCCTCCAGGCGCGACACCTTCAGTGCCATCAATGCCTGCCAGCAACTGTCGGGGGCTGGCCAGCGGGCCTGCTTGTGGCCATTGTTGTGGGCGCCGAGCCAGTCGGGCAGGGGGCTGGTCAGGTGGCGACAGGCAGCCTCGGGCAGTTCTTCTACCCAGGCGCAAGGTACACCCTGCTCGTGCAGTGCATCCAACATGGGCAGCGCACCCGGCAAGGCTTGGGCGGGGCCCTTGAGACGGCCGTTGGCACGGGCGGCATCGACCAGGCAGCCGTTCAGGCCGAACAGCAGGGCGGTAAAGGGGGTGGGTTGTGGCATGGCAACGTCCCATAAATAACCAGTAACCCTACCCGCCGTGGATGACAGGGAAATGACCGCGAGGTGACAGTCAAAAAAGTATTACATCCTGTGACCAGGCGCCGCTAAGCTGCCTAATTGGCAGGAGAGGCTTTATACTTGCCGTTTTTTAGGTCGTACGGCCTCGTGCCTGCCTCGTCAGTTCAAGGAGTTAATGTATGCGTATGATCGGTGCAGGTTTGATCGATCGTCTGGCCCAGGCTTGTCTCTGTGTTAGCGTGATGCTGGTACCCGTTGCCGCCCAGGCCGCCGAGGAAGACCCTTGGGAAGGCGTCAACCGCGCAATTTTCAGCTTCAACGACACCCTGGACACCTACGCGCTCAAGCCAGTGGCCCAGGGCTACCAGGCCGTCACCCCGCAGTTTCTCGAAGATGGCATCCACAACATGTTTCGCAACATCGGTGATGTGCGCAACCTGGCCAACGACGTGCTGCAGCTCAAGCCACACGCCGCCGGCGTGGACACCGCACGCCTGATCTTCAACACCACCTTCGGCCTGTTCGGCTTCTTCGATGTCGGCACCAAGATGGGCCTGCAGCGCAACGACGAAGATTTCGGCCAGACTCTCGGCTACTGGGGCACGCCAAGTGGCCCTTACGTGATGCTTCCGCTGTTGGGCCCAAGCACCGTGCGTGACGGTATCGCCCTCTACCCGGACAGCTGGACCGGGCCGTACCGTTACATCGATGACGTATCGGCCCGTAACACCATGCGTGCAGTGGACGTTGTCGATACCCGCGCCAGCCTGTTGTCGGCGGAAAAGCTGATTCGGGGCGACAAATACAACTTCATCCGCAATGCCTACCTGCAGAACCGCGAGTTCAAGGTCAAGGATGGGCAGGTCGAAGACGACTTCTGATCCGCAATCCAAGCGCAAAAAAGGCGGCCTACGGGCCGCTTTTTTGTATCAGGGCGTTTTGGCTTTATTGCATGGCGATCTGTCGTGGGATGCGTCCTACAATTGGTTTGAGCCGCGGAAATTGTTATAGCGCCGTGGCATTTGCACGGTAAACAACGCAAGCGGCCATCGGTGCAAGCTTGAAACGCCCGGCGGATGGGAGTACCGTCAGCGCCTTAACAGGGCACCTCTGTTTTATTGCCAGTCAGGGCTATTTGTCCTACAACTCAATAACAGAGAGGCTAGAAGTGAATTCCAGTAAGTGACTCGTCGAGCCACCTACGCCAACCTATTTCTGGCGCCGTTTGCCCACATGCACAAAACCAGTGCCACGCTGCTGATAATCGATGATGACGATGTAGTGCGCGCAAGCCTTGCGGCCTACCTTGAAGACAGTGGCTTCAGCGTTCTGCAGGCGGCCAATGGCTTGCAGGGTCTCGAAGTATTCGAGCGCCAGCGGCCCGACCTCGTGATTTGCGACTTGCGTATGCCTCAAATGGGTGGCCTGGAGCTGATTCGCCAGGTGACCGAGCGCGCGCCCGACCTTCCCGTCATCGTCGTCTCCGGCGCAGGTGTCATGAACGATGCGGTCGAGGCCTTGCGCCTGGGCGCAGCCGACTACCTGATCAAGCCTTTGGAAGACCTCGCGGTGCTTGAGCACTCGGTGCGCAGGGCGCTTGACCGTGCCTACCTGCTGCAGGAAAACCAGCGCTACCGCGAGAAACTCGAAACCGCCAACCGCGAACTCGAGGCCAGCCTGCACTTGCTGCAGGAAGACCAGAATGCCGGTCGCCAGGTACAGATGAACATGCTGCCGGAAAGCCCCTGGGTGGCCGACAGCCTGCAATTCGACCACGAGATCATTCCGTCGCTGTACCTGTCGGGCGATTTTGTCGATTACTTCAGGGTCGATGACCGGCGCATAGGCTTCTACCTGGCCGACGTCTCCGGCCATGGTGCTTCTTCAGCCTTCGTCACCGTGCTGCTGAAGTTCATGACCACGCGGTTGCTGTTCGAGTCCAAGCGCAATGGCACCATGCCGGAATTCAAACCTTCCGAAGTGCTTGGGCACATTAATCGCGGCCTGATCAACTGCAAGCTGGGCAAACATGTGACAATGGTAGGTGGTGTCATAGACGAAGAGGCCGGTGTGTTGACCTACAGCATTGGCGGCCACCTGCCGCTGCCCGTGATGTTCACGCCAGGCCAGGCCCGTTACCTGGAAGGCCGCGGCCTGCCGGTCGGCCTGTTCAATGAAGCCACGTACCAGGACCATGTGCTCGAGCTGCCACCGCGCTTCAGCCTGACCCTGCTGTCTGATGGCATATTGGACCTTTTGCCCGGTGAGACACTCAAAGATAAAGAGGCGGCCCTGCCTGAGATAGTCAAGGCCGCGGGCGGCAGCCTGGATGGGCTGCGGCAACGTTTTGGATTGGCTACGCTTGGGGAGATGCCGGATGATATCGCCCTATTGGTGTTAAGCAGGAATCTTGAATGAGTACCGGTAGAATCCAGTTCGCCGAACAGAGCGGCACCTTCGTTCTGAAATTTGTCGGTGAAGTGCGCCTTACCCTGTGTTCGGCATTGGATGCGACGATCGACAAGATCTTCACGGCGATGAACTTTTCAGCCATCGTCATCGATCTCACCGAAACCAATAGCATCGACAGCACGACCCTGGGCCTGCTGGCCAAGCTGTCGATCCTGTCCCGGCAAAAAGTCGGGCTGCTGCCGACTGTCGTGACCACCCACGCGGACATCACGCGTCTGTTGCAATCGATGGGCTTCGACCAGGTGTTCAACATCGTTGATCGCCCGATCCCGTGCTCCGAGTGCCTGACCGACCTGCCATCGCAGGACCAGTCCGAAGACGTGGTCAAGGCCAAGGTGCTTGAGGCACACAAAATTCTGATGGGTCTGAACGACTCCAATCGTGAAGCCTTCCATGACCTGGTCAACGCCCTGGAACGGACGTAACCAGCGCCTGAAACCCGGGCACAAAAAAGGGCGGCTTCGTGAGAAGCCGCCCTTTTTGCGCTTGCGTTCTACTTAAGCCTTGGCTTTGATCAGCGCTTCGAGTTTTTCCTGGTCGCGGGCAAACTGGCGAATACCCTCGGCCAACTTCTCGGTGGCCATGGCATCTTCGTTCGACGCCCAGCGGAACTGCGCTTCGTTCAGGCTCTGGCGTGGTTCGCCAGCGTTGCCGGTGGTCAGCTTGCGCGCAAGCTTACCGTCATCCTTGGCCAGTTGGTCGAGCAGTTCGGGGCTGATGGTCAGGCGGTCACAGCCGGCCAACTCTTCGATCTGGCCGATATTGCGGAAACTGGCGCCCATGACCACGGTCTTGAAGTCATTGGCCTTGTAGTAGTTGTAGATGCGCGTGACCGATTGCACGCCCGGATCTTCCGCGCCCACATAGTCAGTGCCAGTGGCTTTCTTGTACCAGTCGTAGATGCGCCCCACGAACGGCGAAATCAGGAACACCCCGGCGTCGGCACAGGCCACGGCCTGGGCAAAGGAAAACAGCAGGGTCAGGTTGGTCTGGATGCCTTCGCGCTCCAGTTTTTCCGCCGCACGAATACCTTCCCAGGTCGACGCCAGCTTGATCAGCACGCGATCACGGCCAACACCGGCCTTTTCGTACAGGTCAATCAGTTGCTTGGCCTTGGTCAGCGAGGCTTTTTCATCAAAGGACAGGCGCGCATCCACCTCGGTGGAAATCCGCCCCGGAATCACCTTCAAGATACCGCTGCCCACGGCCACGGCAAAACGATCACAGGCCAGGCCCACATCGCCGTTGCTGCCTTGCACGGCCTGGTTCAACTGCTCGGCATACACCGGCATGGCCGCGGCCTTGAGCAGCAGGGAAGGGTTGGTGGTGGCGTCGACCGGCTTGAGACGGGAAATGGCATCGATGTCGCCGGTGTCGGCAACAACAGTGGTGTACTGTTTCAGTTGTTCGAGCTTGGAAGTCATGTGCGTGCTCTGTCCTGTGCGGTTTGTTCGACATTACCCGAGCGCCGCCCGCCGCTCAAGGGTTGCGGGCGGCAGCACGAGGTAAGTGGATATGATTTTGATTCACAATCCAGGCACAGGTTCAAAAGCCCGCGATTAACGACCTTCGAGGAGTTGCCCGGCTTGGTCGAGCAACGCCAGCGGATCCTTGCTCTTGTGGATATCCACTGACAACAACTGGCGGAACTTGCGTGCCCCCGGGAAGCCCTGGCCCAAGCCCAGGATGTGCCGGGTGATATGGTGCATCGAGCCACCGGCCGCCACATGCGCCGCAATATAAGGCCGCAACCGCACCAACGCCTCGCTGCGGGAAATCACCGGCGCCGTGCTGCCGAACAGCTGCTGGTCCACATCGGCCAAAAGATACGGGTTGTGATACGCCTCACGCCCCAGCATCACGCCATCGAAGGTCTGCAAGTGCGCATGGCACTCATCCATCGTCTTGATCCCGCCATTGAGAATGATCTCAAGATCAGGGAAATCCGCCTTCAACTGCGCCGCCAATTCATAACGCAACGGCGGAATATCCCGGTTCTCCTTCGGCGAAAGCCCCTCGAGAATCGCAATCCGCGCATGCACGGTAAAACTGCGGCAACCGGCCTCACGCACCTGCCCGACGAAATCGCACAGCTCGGCATAACTGTCGCGCCCATTGATACCGATGCGGTGCTTGACCGTCACCGGAATCGACACCGCATCGCGCATCGCCTTCACACAATCGGCCACCAAGGCCGGATGCCCCATCAGGCAAGCGCCGATCATATTGTTCTGCACCCGGTCGCTCGGGCAGCCGACATTCAGGTTGACTTCGTCGTAACCGGCCTCCTGGGCCATCTTCGCGCACGCCGCCAGGTCGGCCGGAACACTGCCACCCAACTGCAGCGCCAGCGGGTGCTCGGTTTCGTCATGGCGCAGGAAGCGCTCGTGATCGCCATTGAGCAGCGCACCGGTGGTGACCATCTCGGTGTAGAGCAGGGCACGGCTGGAGAGCAGGCGCAGGAAGTAGCGGCAGTGGCGGTCTGTCCAATCCATCATCGGCGCCACGCTGAAGCGGCGGGAGGGTTCTGGGCTTACGGTCGGGGCGATATTCAGGGGCATCAGGGGCGTCTGCGTTGGAGCGGGAGGGTTGCGATGTCGAGCAAGGAGCAAGGGAGTAGTTTATCAGCAAAGACCAGTGCATTGCCGGCGTCTCTTCTCATCCAAGGTTGATGAGAAGGATTATTTGGACCAATTTAAAGACCTGAATTGGAGTCTTAATCATGCAAAGCGTATTGGCCGATGTAGTGGTCAACAATTCCCGGACACTAAATTGAGTTTTTCCTCAGCGACCGCAG
>RCUU01001293.1_pt1 | contig 12158 bp, 12 predicted proteins | sample 2166211 | NCBI WGS metagenome assembly RCUU01 (sample SAMN09932620, study PRJNA488358) | compost metagenome | feature: garden; material: soil; isolation source: compost soil in phenylacetic acid-enriched culture | place: Germany: Experimental Botanical Garden Goettingen | collected 2016-01-27
CCCTGGTGGATTACGCCAGCAGCCAGGCCAAGCTCGGTGAGCCGATGGGCCTGGAGGAATTGTCGGGACTGATCGACGAGGAACGCCCGAAGGCCTTCTACGACCACATTCGCAACAAGGACTACGGCCTGTCGCCGGAAATCCCGGCCGATAAACGCACCCTGAACCAGTTCCGTCGATTCACTGGCCGCGCCGAAGGCTTGTCGATCAGTTTCGAAGCACACTTGCTGGGCTCGAAGATCGAGTACGACGAAGAAGCCGGCACGTTGATCATCAAGGGCCTGCCCACTTCGCTCACCGATCAGCTGAAGCGTCGCAACTGATGCTCGGCGGCGTCCTGAAAAAATTCCTGCTGATCCTGCTGGTGGTTGTGGCTTACCAGAACTGGGGCAAGATCGAGCGGGTCTTCAACCCTTCGCAAGTGGTGTCAGAGCAGACGCAGACCAAGGCCAACGTCGTGCTCTACGCCACCGAATGGTGTGGTTACTGCAAACTGACCCGGCGGTTTCTCGATCAGAAAGGCATTCCGTACAAGGAATTCGATATCGAGAAGGATGCCGTCGCGCGCAAGGATTACGAGGCCCTGGGTGGCGGAGGGATTCCGATCATCGATGTGAACGGGACGCTGATTCGCGGGTATGACCCGGATGCGATTCTGGCCGCGTTGAAATAACCCTGTAGGAGCGAGCTTGCTCGCGAAAAAACCATGGGCGCCGCTGGGCATCCGGTTTTACGCGTTATCGTTCACGATCTTCGCGAGCAAGCTCGCTCCTACAAAGGTCAGATGGCTTCGATACGGAAACCAAACCGCGGGAAGTGCACATGCACCACGCCGCCACGTTCGTCCTTGCGCCGCACAATCAACTCTTCGCTGCCGGCAAACAGCAGCTCTCCCACGACCGGATCAACGCCATAGTCCGTGGCCGCGATGACCACCTGCTGACCCGCCGTGAATCCGTTGGGATCGACGAACCGCTCATCCGGCAATGCCGCTGGCGTGGACCTGCGCGCCACCTCCAGTGCCTCTTCGGACGTCATCTCGCTGGAGGCGCCATGACCAAAGCCCAATACCCGAGCGTGCCACGCATTGACTGCCGGGTAAGCTTCGACCAGCGGAGCCGTCACCGGTGTGGCCTTGAGGAACCAGAGGCAATGGGCCAGGGCAAAGTCGGCAATCGACGGCTCACCGAACAGGAAATCACCCTCTTCACGCTGCAACTGCAGCTCCAGCCGCGACATGATCGTTGGCCACTGATGCCTGGCCTGTTCAGTAGACAATTTTGTCGCGCTACCACCACTGAACAAACCGGCACGGTCGGCCAGAAACGCCTTGATCGCTTCCGGCGATAAATTGCCAAAGCGCACCGCTATCGATTCCGGCTGGAACACCAGGCTGACCGCGTGCTGGAACACAACAGAGTCGGCCCAGGCTGCAAACGACGCGGTGATCATTTCCTGACCTTGCGGAAAGAACGCCGGCAAGGCTTTTTCCTGTTCCAGTCGCCGGGCAATCAATGCCGTATCGCAATAAATATCTGCACCGACCTGCAACACCGGCGTCTTGCGGTAGCCACCGGTCAACGCCGTCAGGTCCGGTTTTGGCATCACTGGCGAGATCTTCACCGAGCGCCATGACAACCCCTTGAAGCCCAGCAACAAGCGGGCCTTTTCGGCAAAGAGGGACGTCGGGTAATGATGCAGAATCAACTCGGACATGCTCGGCTCCGCCGCACAAATTAGGAATCCGCAGCTTAGCGCGCAATCGGTTGGCAGCCTACAGATGTGCCTGATGGGAGCCGATCAACCAGATTGATAAGACGCGACCAGACATTCCTTGGCGCTTTTGCGCAGTTTCTTGATCAGCCGTTCCTGGCGCAGCGCTTCGCTTTTGTCGCGACAAAGTTCGGTATAGACCAGCGCCATGGCCGGGCTGGACAGAAAGAACCGTGCCCCCTTGCCACTTTGATGCTTGGCGAAGCGGCGCACGGGATCATCGCTGACCCCGCAATACAGCGAACCATTGGCCGCGCGAACGAGGTAGACGAACCAGGGCTTGCTGACGGGAGACTCGCTTGGGGTGGTCACGGCACGCTCAAGACTTGAAAGGAAACGAGCCGCGATCTTATCAGCGACCGGCCTGAAATGCCTTCAGCCCCTTCAATGCCTGAGCGCGAACGGCGTTGCGCACCAGTGGCGTCCAGCCCAGCAGCAGACCTTTGAAACCCAATGCCTGTCGTGACCAGGTCCAGAGATCAAAGCTGTCGTGATGCTCGCAAATCCTGCCGTCACGAAAGACGAAGCGCGCCTGGATGTCGTTGACCACGGTGTTGCCGGTCTGGCTGAACAGGTAGGTCGCCACCCAATGGGCGCCACCGGTGCGCCCGTCGGCGTGAACATGATCAAAGGTCAGGGAAAAATCCTTGGCCCGAGTAGTCAGCATGCGCCACATGTCACCGGCATCGCGACCGCGAAGCTCACCGAACGCCGGGTCACTGAACACCACATCATCGGTGTAGCAGGCAGCCATGGCTTCGGCATCCAGGCGCTGGAACGCCTGGTAGAAACGGGTGATCAAGGCGCTATGGGCTTCACTCATCTGCGGGTTCCCCTGGGTTTGCATAGTGACTTCGAAAGAGTGCCTGCACGATAGTCTGCAAATGCATCGAACACTATCGGCATTCACGACGAAAATAACGCGATGACTATTCACATCATTCCGCTGTCCCGGGCGTAGGAAAAAAGATCAACGTCTGTGCAAACACCTAACCGGTGCATGGCCATTTTCTTTTGTTTACTGATGGTCGACACGCTGCGATTGAAGTGAACGGCGATTTCGCTGACGGTCATGCCACTGGCAAGCATTCGGACCACTTCGTACTCCTTGGCTGACAAGGATGATTCGTGAAACTGATCACGGGTGTTGGCCAACAGCGTGCGCAGGGACTTGCTGAGGTAATGACGCCCTTCCTGCACCGCATTGATTGCCAGGGGCAACTCCGTCGCCGATGCGGTTTTGGCAACGATGGCCATCACCCCTTGCGCCAGTGCAGCCCTCGCCGTCACCACACTGGTAAACATCGTCACCAGAATGATCGGCAAGGCCGGGTAATGGCGCTGAATCGTACTCAACATTTTCAAGCCATCGGCCTGCTGCCCTCCCGGCATGGAGAAGTCGGTGATCAGCAGTTCGCAGGAGGTACTTGAAAGCAGATACATCAAGTTGTCGACACCGTCGGCCTCGCCGACGATCACGCATCGTCGACTGGCGTTGACGAGTATGCGCAGCCCGACACGAACGACTGAATGGTCGTCAGCAATAATGACTCGCATTGTGGGAAACCTCCTGCGGGTGGCGCAAAAGCGCGGAAAGTAGCGTCCTTCCTGCACCGCCCACAACGCCTCGAAAAAAACTCTGACGCCGCGTGCCCAATGTATTCAATGGGCTAACTTTTTGCCCATCTAACAAATAGATGGTTCCTACATTGCAGCGCGCTGAAGACTACGCAGGAGGACCACACTTAAAAAGATTCCTCATCAGAAAAACGCTGCGTAGTACGCAACACTCTTTCATACACGCCCGCTCTCTTTTCGTATTAGTTGCATTCCTCCAACGCCCCCTTGCTCGCTAAGTTGTCGCCTGCCAAGCAGTCCGGCCCCTCTGCCCGGAACTGCGCTCACTCTTTGCCTGACGACCCATTACATGAAGAAGACGCCTACGCCCCTGAGCACTGCCTGCTTGTTCACGGAATCCCTGCGTTACCTGTATTGCGAGCCATGCCAACAGTCTTTTATCCGGGAAATTCAATGAGCGACATCAAGGCAATATTTTTGAAGCAGTTGCGCCGCCTGACCCACACGGGTATCGGTGCGTGCGCGCTGATATGGACCGTACAGGTCCACGCCGACGGCATGGTGCCTGATACCTCCGTGATCATCGTCAATGAAGCCAACGGGGAAACCGCCGTATCCGTGACCAATACCGACGCCAGCCTGGCATTGCTACACGTCACCATCGAAAACATTCCCGAAGACACCGAACCCCTGGTGTTCGTGACGCCACCCTTGGCACGCGTTGAGGCCTCCAAGACACAGTTGGTGCGCTTCATCCTGCAATCGGAAAAGCCCCTGCTCACCCAGCGTTTGAAGCGGGTGATTTTTGAAGGTATCCCCCAAGGCAGACCGGTTTCCGAAGCCGGGCATGCCCGTGTGGGTATGACGGTACGCCAGAACCTGCCGATCATCCTTCACCCCGCTGGCCTGGCGCCCAACCGCACACCATGGACCGACCTGAAGTGGTCGCTGCAGGAAGGGCAACTGACCGTACGCAACGAAACACCTTATGTCGTACGCCTGGCTCAGGAAGTACAACTGCTGCCTTCCGGAAGCGCCGCGATGCTACCGCGAACCTACGTACTGCCCGGTGAGCAGATCAGCGTTTCGGTCCCTGCAAAAGCTGCCACCCAGGTTCGAATCTATCCAGCGACGGTCTATGGCTTTGCCGTGCCTCCCTATGACGCGCCGCTCGCCTTCCAGGGCGGACATCATCGATAGCGCCGTGCAGGAAAAAGCAGGCGTCGACATTTCAGCGTGACGGAATCCGAAGCGGATCAAGCCGACACCCTGGCATAACCCAAGTGAATCTCATGAACGCCGTATTGAAATACCGTGATGGCGAAGCCATGCCTGCGATTCGGCCGGCCAGCCCTCCCCCTCATCTGTCGCGAGTCCGGACCGGCATGGTGTTGCTGCTTGGCAACATGCTGATAGGGCTCGAAGCCAATGCCGACGACCTCGATGCTGCTTCGTTGCTGACTTCGTTCGACCAGAAAACGCTGAGTCAACGTGGTATCGACCCCAGTCTCGCAACCCAACTATTGGCCGCCCCTAGCTTCACCGCTGGCCGACATCCGATCACCCTCACGGTCAATGGCCAGCGTCGCGGCCGGGTCGACGTCACGTTCAACCGGGAGGGCGACTTGTGCTTTGACCGTTCCCTGCTTGATGCGGCAAACCTGAGCGAGCCATCGATTCCAGCCAACGACAAAGGCTGTTTCGATGTACTCGCCACCTGGCCGCAGGCCCGAATCGAACAGGATCCGGCCAATCTCGGCCTTTCATTGATAGTGCCCACCCAGGCGATACGTCCGGTGGTCCGGGATATCTCCGGTTATCAAACCGGTGGTATCGCCGGGTTACTCAATTACGACATCAACAGCCTCCACAGCCAATACGGCAATCGATCGAACCGCTACCTCTCAGCCAACACCGAAGTCGGCTTCAATGCCAGCGACTGGATTGTACGCAGCCGTCAGGTACAGAGCTGGCAGAACGATGTGTCGCGCACCACTCACCTTGCGGCTTACGCGCAGCGCACCTTTGCCAGCCACGAAACAGTGCTTCAAGCCGGTCAGGTCAATCTCTACAACCCGGTACTGGCCGGCGCGCAGATCACCGGCGTCCAGCTCATGACGGAGCAGGCGCTCCAGGTCGAAGGCCAAGGCAATCCCATCGAAGGGATTGCCCGCAGCCAGGCCCAGGTCGAAATACGCCAGAACGGTTCGCTGATCCACTCGACCGTGGTACCGGCCGGACCGTTTTCCCTGAGTAACGTACGTCGGCTCGACAGTCGCTCCGATGTTGAAGTCACCGTCAAGGAAGCGGATGGCAGCGAGCAACGCTTCACGGTCCCCGTTGCCATGCTCGGCGTTGGCCTGCCGGCCCCCGGTTTTTCGTTGGCCACCGGCCAGGTACGCAGTCTCGGCGATGCCCGGAGCGGTAACCCCTGGGTGATCAGCGGTGGCTGGAGTGGAGCACTCAACCCGAATGTCCTGCTCAGCACCGGTGCTACCGGCACCGCCGATTACCGCGCCGCGGGCGCTGGCCTGAGCCTGCTGCCAGGGCCCGGCACACAGATCCAGACCACCTTGCAAGCGGCCGACACCAGCACCCATCAAGCCGACAGGGGGCTTCAGGCCGATCTGAATGTTTCGCAACGCTTGGGTGAACAGTGGTCGATCAATGCCGCAACTTCGCACCGGACCTTTGGTTATCGCGAACTGTCGGAGGCGGTGTTTGACACTCGATCGGAACGTAGCCAGTCGCGTTACCGCGATCAGCAAAGCTTGTCACTGACCTGGTCAACTCCCGGGTTTGGAGCGTTCAGCAGTGGCTTCAGCCGCTCAACGACATTCGATGGGCAAAACAGCAGCCGCGCCCTGGCGTCCTGGGGCACCCGGATTGGCGACGTGTCGGTGTCGGCCACCGCGCAATGGCAAGTCAGCGGCACCCAACGTAGCGACGACAGTGTTTACCTGAGCCTCAGCATTCCACTGGGTGAACGTCGCCGGGCGCGCACTTGGGTACGCAGTTCCGCTGGCGAATACCGCAGCGGTGTCGGCTTGAACGAGCAGATCAACGACCAGTTGAGCTACCGGGTCGGTGTCGAGCACGACACACGAGACAAACAAGTGCAGTCCTCCGCGGGGGTTTCCCTGCTGCCGCGCTACAGCCAACTGGACTTGAACTACACCCGCTCCGATGCCGAACGCTCCAGCTACCAGATGGGCGCGCGTGGCGGTGCCGTTCTGCACGGCGACGGCCTGACGTTATCGCCATACGCCGTACGGGACACCTTCGCGCTGCTTTCGGTTGGCGACGAAAGCGCCATCAAAGTCTCGACCCCAAGCGGTCCGGTCTGGACCGACTGGAAAGGTCAGGCCGTTGTGCCTCAAGTGAGCGCCTATGGGCGCAGCCCGGTAGAAGTCGACACCCGCTCGCTGCCGCGCAACCTCGATATCAACAACGGACTGGCCGTGGTTTCCGCCGGACGCGGGGCCGTCGACAAGGTCGAGTTCGGCGTCACCTTGACCCGCCGTGCCCTGCTCAAAGTCACCACGGACGACGGTACCCCCCTGCCCCGTGGCGCGACGGTAAGCAGCGCAGACGGTGAGTTCATCACGCTCGCTCAAGAAGGTGGATTGGTGTTTCTGCCCAACGCACTGACCACCCGCGACCTGTGGATAACCGCACCAGGGCTGGAGCGCTGCGCGCTGCGTTTCGAACTGCCGGCCAAGGCCAATACCCAGGTGTATTACGAGACCGCCGACGCCCGGTGCCGCACACTTTGAGGATCTCCCCATGAAGCTGTCCCACCCTCTGCTGTTAACACTCGGCACGTTGATGTTAAGCGGACTGGCGCCGCACGCCTGGGCCCTCGCCGATGAATGCAAGCTCACCCTGAGTCAGCCGGTACTCGATTACGGTTTGACGAATCGGGCTATACGCGCCAATGGCTCCGCAGAGCGAACCCTGGGCGAGCGCCGCCTGAGCCTGAACCTGAGCTGCCCCCAACCCACTGACATGACCCTGTTCTACCGTGCCATGGCCGCGACCGCCGAGCGCTTTCGCTTTGCCGAGCACGGCAGCTATGCCGTGCGCATGAGTGACGCCGTGCTCGATGGGCAACCGGTGGACCTGGGCCTGATTTCTGCCATCGGCCAAGCACCTGAAGCAACCACTTCGAGTCTGCTTTGGCAACCGCAGCAGGCCATCGTTCCGGTTCGGGGCGGTGTGGCGGCGCAAGGGCAAAATCTTTCGGCGCAACTGGAGCTGACAGCCTGGGCGTCGGACAAGGCGTTGCAGGTACGTGACGCCGTAGTCTGGGAAACCACCGGCCTGTTCGACGCGGTCGCGACAGGCCTCTCAAGGGAGATAACCCTGCGCGCCCGTTTCGCCCCCACCGCGTGCAAAGTGGAACTGTCCAATGGCGGCCTGGTGGATTTCGGTCGGCTCACGAAAAACGATCTGAACCCTGACAAAAGCACCCGACTGCCGCCCAAGGATTTGACCCTGCGGGTCGACTGCGACGCCCCGATGGAATTTGCCCTGGTCATGCATGACAACCGCCCGGGCTCGGCAACGGACAACAGCGAGATTTACTACGGACTGGGTCTGGATCACCGCAGCAACAAGATCGGCCTGTACTCACTCAATGTCGATCCCGCTAACGCCAGCGCCGACAGCTTCGCACGCCTGTATCAAACCTACTCCACCACCCAGGGCGCGGCCTGGAGAACCTCCAGTTCGAACCCGATTCCGTTCGCCCAGAGAAGCTACCTGGGCTTTACGGACAGGGCCAGCAGCACCGCAGGCCCGGCCTTAATCCAGAACCTCACCACCACGGTGACGGTCGAGGCCGTCATTGCCCCCACCAATAGCCTGGACCTGAGCAGCGCCGTTCACCTCGACGGCTCGGGGACGATCGAGATTTTTTACCAGTAACACCCACCCTGCCTTGTTGAAGCCGCGGGGCACTTACGCCCCTCGGAACATTCAAGGCCAACAACTAAAGAAAGGAAGTTTCACCCATGAAAAAGTACTTCGCAGCACTTGCTACTACAGCTGTAATCAGCACCGCCCCTCAGGCCTTCGCGGTGGACAATACCCTGGAGGTCAAAGGCACTATCATTCCAGTCGCTTGCACGCCGGTCTTCTCCAATGATGGCGTCATCGAACTAGGCAAGATTTCGTCCAAAGAGCTTAATCCAGACACCCATAAAAAGGTCAGGGAAAACAACATTCAACTGGTCGTAACCTGTAGTGCTCCACAAAGGTTCTCACTGAATCCAATTGACAATCGACGCGAGACATCAACTGGTGATTGGTTTGGCCTTGGTCTGACCACCAACTTAGAAAAGTTGGGCTACTTTTACCCCGAAATTCTGAGTGTCAAGGACGGTGCAACACCGCTGGACCCAATCGACTCAATAGACGAGGCAAACTGGTCGAAAGCAACCTCTGCCAAACCGGGACGTTACTTGTCCGTTGCCGCTATTGGCGGCACCTCACCGATTGATGCAGAAGTTGTCACCTTTGATTTTAGGGTCGATACCTATATCGCCCCCGCCAACGGACTGACCCTGGACCAGGACGTCACCATTGACGGCTCCGCAACGTTCGAAGTGGCGTACTACTAAGGGCCAAGGCACTGAACCGTTCGTTGCCTGAATGAACGGTTCAGTGCCTAAACTTCTACGAGAAAAAGGAATTTATCGATGAAGCGTATTCCCATGGCTCTGACCACCGGACTGCTGATGGGCATGGCGACTGCAGCCCTTGCGGTGCCCCCCAATGAACTCTTGGTCAAAGGCACGATCACCCCGGTCGCCTGCATCCCGATTTTCTCCAACAACGGACTTGTCGACTACGGAAAAATTTCCCGAAAGGACCTGAACGTCGACACAAGGACGCAACTGCGTGACGAGTTCCTCGACCTCGACATCAGCTGCAACACCGCGGCTCCTTTCGCATTGATCATGCGCGATAACCGCGAAGGCTCGGCCATCGTCAACAGTGAGATCTACTACGGCCTGAACGTCGACCGCAGCGGCAACAGGATCGGTCTGTACTCGTTGCACTTCGATCCTGCCCGCACCGTAGCGGACGCTCTGCCGCAAGTGTATCGAACCGACTCCACCACTGGCGGGCGGGGGTGGAGTACATCCAGTTTCAGCCCCATACCGATTGCCGCCAATAGCTGGCTGGGCTTCACCGATTTGGCGGGCAGCACCGCAGGTCCTGTCGAGATCAAGAACCTGAGCAGCCGGGTCACCCTCGTCGCCGTCATTGCCCCCACCTCAACGCTGGACCTGAGTGACGATGCAATACTCGACGGTTCCGCAACCCTGGAGGTTGTCTATTTATAGGCATCTGTCACGGTTGAATTCTCTCGCTGCTGACTTGCACATACAGCGCCCTCCCGGCCCCGAGACCGGCGATGATCGCACCCAGGCCGATGACACCGAAGATCCAGCCCACCGCCGTCCAGCCACCGGTCCAGTCATGCACGATACCGACCGCGAACGGCCCCATGGACGCCAGGGTGTAACCGAAGCCCTGGGCCATGCTCGACAGGTTCGCCGCGACATGGGAGTCCCGCGAGCGCAGCACGATCAGGGTCAATGCCAGACTGAACGTGGCACCCTGCCCCAGCCCCAGCACGATCGCCCAGCCCCACAAGCCTTCGATCGGCGCATACAGGCAACCGAACAGACCACCGAGGGTCAGGGCCATAACAATCACGATCGCCAGGCGCTGGTCCTTGCCACGTGTAGCCAGCCAGGGCGCGGCGAGGGAGCTGACCAGTTGCACGATCACCGAACCCGACAACACCAGTCCGGCCTGGGTCGGGGTCAGACCGCGACCGATCAGGATCGACGGCAACCAGCCGAACACGATGTAGGCCAGGGACGATTGCAGGCCCATGTACAAGGTCACTTGCCAGGCCAGCGGATCGCGCAGCAATCCGCGAACCCGGTAGGCGACGTTGTGCGCGCCGTGTTTCTGGCCGACTTGCGGCAACCAGAACAGCGCGGCCGCTAATGCCGGAATGACCCAGAAGCCGAGGCCCATCGCCCAATTCTTGTCGAAGTGTTCACTCAACGGCACGGTCGCACCCGCCGCCATCGCCGCGCCCAGGCACAGGGCCATGGTGTAGACACCGGTCATGGTCCCGGCCTGTTTCGGGAAATCGCGCTTGACGATGCCCGGCAGCAACACGCCGATCACGCCGATGCTGGCACCGGCCAGCACACTGCCGGCAAACAGGCCGATCTCACCGAACGAACTGCGCAGGATGATCCCGCCCGCCAGGGTCAGAAGAATGCCCAGCACCACCCGCTCCGCACCAAATCGCCGCGCCAGCACGGGTGCCAACGGCGCAAACAGGCCAAGGCAAAGCACCGGCAACGTGGTCAGCAACCCCGCCGCGGACGCCGACAAGCCAAGGGACTTCGAGACCTCGCTGAGCATCGGCGCCATGCTCGACAGCGCCGGGCGCAGGTTCAGCGCCACCAGAATCAGGCCCAGCAGCAACAGCCAGGGCCGGTGCAGAACCGGGTGAGCTTGCTGGACCTGTTCGTCATCGGCCTCGGCATCGATCAGCAACTCTTCCAGCTCGGCCGAACGTTTGGGGGCTGTGGATAACTCACTGCGGTGCATGGACTTCTCGGTTTCAAGGTTCATTGATCAACTGCCTCGACAGGGCCTTGGCCCGTTCCGGGTCGCGTTGCTCGACGGCATCGAGCAACTCGATGTGCAGGTCGAACACTTCCTGACGGCGCGGGACGATGCTCAGGGTCTGGCGCAATTGCGCGCCGACGATGCTGGAGAAATAGCGATACAGCTCGCTGAGGGTCGGGTTGTGCGCGGCGTCCACCAGGCGGCGGTGAAACACCAGATCGCAGGCGATGTAGGTGTCGAGATCGCCGTGGTAGTGACTGCCGCTGACACCCAGCGCCTCGCGCAATGCCACCAGGTCTTCATCGGTGCGGCGCATGGCTGCCAGGCCGATGGCCTCGACTTCGAGGATGTGCCGGGTTTCCCGGGCCTGCTCAAGGGAGCAACGGGACAGCGCCTTCAAGGTATCGAGCGGATCGACCACCGCCCGCAGGTAACTGCCGTCGCCCTGACGGATTTCGATCAACCCGGAAAACGCCAACACGCGCATGGCTTCGCGCACGGTGTTGCGGCTGATGCCCAGTTCCGCCGACAACTCGGGCTCGGTGGGCAAACGCTGGCCAACAACCCAGATGCCCTGGTTGATACGCTGGCGCAATTGGTCCAGGGCCTGATCGACCAGGGATCGTTTTACCAACGGAGAGATTTCTGACATGGAATTCGCCCTCTCATCCAATCATAGGATGAATTTTCTGACATGGTAGTCAACATATTCCAAGAGGGCAACCGTTCAGAATTGGCGCGTGATCAATGGAGTCGATAGCACAACCCCCTGTGGGAGCGGGCTTGCTCGCGAAGGCGGCTTAACATTCAACGAGTATGTTGCCTGACACTCCGCTTTCGCGAGCAAGCCCGCTCCCACAGGGTTTTGCATTCGGACGTTAAATCGCGGACAAAAATAAACCCGGAACTCAGTCCGGGTTTATTTCAGTGCCGGGGCTCGATCAATGCAGGATCTGGCTCAGGAACAGCTTGGTGCGATCATTCTGTGGGTGATCGAAGAAGTCGTTCGGCGCGGCCTGTTCGACGATTTCGCCCTTGTCCATGAAGATCACGCGGTTGGCCACGGTGCGGGCGAAGCCCATTTCGTGGGTCACGCAGAGCATGGTCATGCCGTCTTCGGCCAGGCCGATCATGGTGTC
>RCUU01001294.1_pt1 | contig 12153 bp, 15 predicted proteins | sample 2166211 | NCBI WGS metagenome assembly RCUU01 (sample SAMN09932620, study PRJNA488358) | compost metagenome | feature: garden; material: soil; isolation source: compost soil in phenylacetic acid-enriched culture | place: Germany: Experimental Botanical Garden Goettingen | collected 2016-01-27
AAGAGGTAAGAGGTAAGAGGTAAGAGGTAACAAGTAACAAGTAACAAGTAAGAATTTAGAAGTAGGAAGTAATTAACTTTGCAATTTTGCTTTGAGACGTGGAGAGTGAGAATTAAGCTGGATTGTTGCAGTAATAATACTTTGCTGGGCTCTGTTCTGCGGTGTTAACTAGTTTGAAAATAACATGTGCAGGAGCTCAACAGGAATTCTACTCAACACATAGCGATATAATGTTATAACGATGTAAAAAGAAATGTCCTTTTGCAAGAGTTCTGGTCGAATAACTGCTATCCGTTGGGTGTATGATGACAATATGATGTAGAGTTGATGGGTTACCTGATGGGTTACCAGGCGAATACCGAGCATACCGGGCAAAGAGGAAGCTATATTGCAAACTTACATAAAGTTTAGGAGGAACGATATACGATATGGATATTTTAGTAGTTGGCGGCGGCGGACGTGAGCATGCGATTTGTTGGGCACTTGCCAAGAGTCCGAAGGCTGGAGTCATCTATTGTGCACCAGGGAATGCCGGAATTGCAGAGGTTGCTCAAATTGTGCCGATTCAGGTGAATGAGTTCGATCGGCTGACCGAGTTTGCCAAAGAGAAAAACGTCGAGCTTGTTGTGATTGGACCCGATGATCCGCTAGTGGATGGTATTGTTGATGCTTTTGAAGAGAAAAATATTCCGGTATTCGGCCCCCGCAAAAATGCGGCATATATCGAGGGCAGCAAAACCTTTATGAAGGATCTGCTCAAAAAGTACAACATTCCTACGGCTGCGTATGAGAAGTTTGATGAATATGAGGGGGCTCAGGCGTATTTAAATAATCAACCGCTTCCAATTGTAATTAAGGCAGATGGCTTGGCGGCTGGTAAAGGGGTAACCGTAGCGTTTACCCGTGAGGAAGCTGATGAAGCTCTGAAGAGCATTATGGTGGATAAAGTGTTTGGCGATTCGGGCAGTCAGGTCGTCATCGAGGAATTCCTGGAGGGACAAGAAATGTCGATTCTGGCATTCGTTGATGGCGAGACGGTGCGTCCAATGTCGGCAGCACAGGATCATAAGCAGGTATTTGATGGCGACCAGGGACCCAATACGGGCGGCATGGGGACGTATTCACCGCTTCCTCATATTGCAGACAGCATTATTGAAGAAGCCATTGAGACCATTATTAAGCCTACTGCAAAAGCGATGGTGTCTGAAGGCCGTTCATTTACGGGTGTACTGTTCGCCGGATTGATGATTGCCCCTGACGGTAAATTGAAGACGATTGAATTTAACGCGCGTTTTGGTGATCCCGAGACACAGGTTGTTTTGCCGCGATTAAAGAGTGATCTGGTTGATATTTTCCTTGCAGCCATTAACGGGACTCTAGATGAGGTCGAAATAACCTGGAGCGATGAAGCCGCAGTATGCGTAGTGCTAGCTTCCGGCGGTTATCCGGCTGCTTACCCGAGCGGACTTCCAATTCAAGGACTAGACAAGGTTAAGCGGGATGGCGGGCTTGTGTTCCATGCAGGAACCGACGCTAATGAAGCAGGCGAGCTGGTGACAAAAGGCGGACGGGTTCTGGGCGTTGTAGGTCTGGGAAGCGACATCGCCGATGCAAGAAATAAAGCGTATGCCGCAGCTGAGCTTATTACTTTTGAAGGTAAGCATAATCGCACAGATATTGCTGCTAAAGCATTGGTATAATGATAACGTTTAAAGCAACCGTTCGAATCGCCTTAATCGCCCTAACCGCCCGATAAATTCGGGCGGTTTTGTGCAATTGAAATCAAAAATGGAGTCATGTTCGTATGTTACATTTTGTGGTGAAAGGAGAAATGCCGGAATGTATGAGTGGAACGAGATGGTCCAGCTAATGGTTGACTGGGTGGATGGGCATCTGGATGAGACGCCTTCACTATTAAAGATGTCCCAACAGCTCGGCTATTCACCTTACTATTGCACGAGACAGTTCCATTCACTAACAGGGATGACTTTACGCGACTATGTCAAAATACGACGGATTAGCTGTGCCGCCTTGGAGCTCCGCGACACGGACGACCGACCGGATATTGGATATTGCTGTAAGGTGCGGCTTTTCGTCTCAGGAGGCTCTGACAAGATCGTTTGTTAAGGCGTTCGGAATAACTCCGTACAGCTATCGAAAGACGAAGCAGCCGATTCAGTTAGCAGTTCGGCAGGAAGTGTTCTCTCCTTATCATTATTTGAAAGATAACGACGAGGTAATGAAAGCAGTGGAGGCTCTCGCATGGAATTTTGATCCTGAATCAATCGGTTATGAATGGGATGCGGAAAATAAGCATAGCTATCAGCGGCATTTTTCCGAGGATTATGGCTATGCGATACTTCGTCCAGTGAAGAAAAAGGTGTAGAGTTTTCGGATAATTGACTTCCTTTTGGTGAATGGTAACAGGGAGAGCTTTTACTTATACTTCTGTTACGAACAAAGGGAGGGCGATCGAAGATGAGCAGCGAAAACTACGATATGGACCCGATCTCTCGAGAGATCGTAAATGTTGAAGGTGTATACACGGATGAAAACGGACGCGAGGCTTATTTGCACAAAGGCGAGGCGTTTCCGGCCGATCTCATCATGGGTACGACGGAATGGAAGCTTACCGAGCTTGCCCAGGTAAAGCATGCAGACGGTGAAACAAGCCGTCATCTCATTCCGAAAAAGAGACCCAAGGACCAAAATCACCAAAATGAGCACAGCTGAATCAGAATTAAATGGTGTTATGATGAATGCTTAAAGGGACCCCTGATCGCAATAATATGCGAGAAAGGGGCTTTCTTATTATATTGGGATGTCGGCGTTCAATCCGCTATAATGAATAAATGTAGTGTTAATTATCGGGAGGGCAAGTCATGACAACGACTACTACAGAGGGAATTCATCATATTACAGCTTTTGTGAATGACGTACAGGAGACCGTTGATTTTTATGCGGGAGTTTTGGGATTACGGTTAGTGAAGAAGACGATCAATTTCGATGCTCCTGAAATATATCATTTGTACTTCGGGAATGAGCTTGGCGAACCGGGTACAATTGTTACCTTTTTCCCGCAGGAGAATGCCCGGCAGGGAATTCTTGGCGGAGGCCAGGTGGGTGTGACAGTCTATGCTATTCCAGCCGGCAGTTTGTTTTATTGGAGAGAAAGACTTAAGAAGTATGAAATAAAATGTATGGATACGACACGCTTTGGCGAGGATTTTGTTCGTTTTACCGACCCATCAGGACTGTTGATCGATTTGGTTGAGCGTGAGGAGGGGAAAATAAACACCTGGTCCTTTAGCGGAATTCCGCAAAAATATGCGATCAAAGGCTTTGGAGGGGCCTTGCTGTTTAGCAGAGACAGCTCGAAGACGGCTCTTGTCCTTGAAAATGTGCTTGGTCTCGAACGTATAGACACTGAGGATGGATTGATTCGTTATAAATCCCGCGGCAATCTCGGGAACATTATCGACCTTAATGCCGAGAATATGGAGTCCGGACTGGGAGGTGCCGGAACGGTTCATCATATCGCCTGGCGAGTGAAGGATTATGATGAACAGCTGCTGCTTCACAATCTGCTGGATGCGATTGGCTTTCAGCCGACTCCGGTTGTTAACCGTCAATATTTCAAGGCGGTATATTTCCGTGAGGGCGGCGGAATATTATTCGAAATTGCCACAGATCCGCCGGGGTTTGCTACGGACGAGCCGGAGGAATCGCTCGGTGAACAGCTGATGCTTCCGGATTGGTATGAATCGGAGCGGATCGCCATTGAAAGCATGCTGAAGCCTTTTGAGGTCAGATCTTTAGAATAGAGCTTGAAACCTGACAAATTCAGGTGTACCTTAAAAACAATGAAACAAGATCATAAGATATTGAGATAGAATGCAAAGTGAGGAGAAAGTGATGAGTCAGAGTGAACGGCAAACGGTAGGAATGGAAGATATCGTACGTGCACATCATGTGTTAAGAGAGGTTGTAAGACGAACACCGCTCCAATTGGACGCGACATTATCAGCGAAATACGAATGCAATGTCTATCTTAAGCGTGAAGATTTACAGATGGTACGTTCGTTTAAAATTCGCGGGGCTTACAATATGATTCGCAGCCTTGGTGAAGAGGAGCTTGCCAAAGGCATTGTATGTGCGAGTGCGGGTAATCATGCTCAAGGCGTAGCTTACTCCTGCAATGCTCTGGGGATTCACGGCAAAATCTTTATGCCGAGCACGACGCCGAATCAAAAGGTTAAGCAGGTGAAGCGGTTTGGAGGGTCCGCTGTAGAGATTATTCTTACAGGGGATACGTTTGATGATGCTTACGCGGAGGCTGTAAAGACCTGTGATGAGCAGGGCATGATTTTTATTCACCCGTTTGATGATCCTAAAATTGTAGCCGGCAACGGAACCATCGGTATGGAAATTATGGAGAGCCTGGATATTCCAGCGGATTATGTGTTTGTTACGATTGGCGGCGGAGGCTTAGTCTCGGGTGTGGGTACTTATATTAAAAGCATGAGTCCTCAGACGAAGCTGATTGGAGTGGAGCCATCCGGTGCAGCCTCGATGACGGAGGCCATCAGACAGAAGAAGGTTGTAACGCTCGAAACAATCGATAAATTCGTGGACGGGGCTGCGGTTAAGCGGGTTGGTGATCTGAATTATGAGATTTGCACTCGAGTATTGGACGAGACCGTCAAGGTTCCGGAGGGCAAGGTATGCACAACGATCATTGGACTTTACAACGATAGTGCGATTGTCGTAGAGCCTGCAGGGGCGCTTCCGGTAGCGGCATTAGATATGTATAAGGATGAAATTCGCGGGAAAACAGTGGTCTGCATCATTAGCGGCGGCAACAACGATATTGATCGGATGCAGGAAATGCAGGAGCGCTCGCTTATATATGAAGGCTTGAAGCATTACTTTATTATCAATTTCCCGCAGCGTGCAGGAGCGTTACGTGAGTTTTTGGAGGATGTGCTCGGGCCAAATGACGACATTGCCCGTTTTGAATATACGAAGAAAAACAATAAAGAAAACGGACCTGCTCTGGTAGGCATCGAGCTGAGCGATAAAGCGGACTACGAAGCGTTAATCGAACGGATGGAAGAAAAGGGCATTGCTTATACTGAGCTGAACCGTGACCTGAACTTGTTTAACTTATTAATTTAATATCCGGACTTATCTAATTGTAATAAAGAGAGCCTTGACCTCCTTTGGGGACTGACCCCATGTGAGTGTCTAAGGTTCTTTTTATGTTTATTTCGGTTACCCACATAGTAATCCACATATGGAATTAAAATTCCACGTTTTTGTCCGTAAAAATGCACTTTTCCACAATTAATCCACAAAAACGCTGAATAAATCCACAAAGTTATCCTAGTAGTGCACAACTTATGCACAGTGTTATCCACATAACAAGCAATGATTTCATCTTTTTTTGGAATTAGACTTTACAATACTAAAATACTAGTGTACTATTCAACTATAACACTAGTACGTTGAGAGGTGACCAAAATGACAAAAGAAGCGGTAACGATGGATAACGAGAATCAGGTTGTACTATCCGTGAAGGAAATAACGAAAGCAATCGGTAATAAAAGGCTCGTTGATCGGCTTTCATTTGATATGTATCGCGGTGAGATTGTCGGGCTGCTAGGTCCTAACGGGGCAGGGAAGACGACAACGATTCGAATGATGGTTGGTCTGATCGGCATGACGGAAGGCGATGTTGTGATACAGGGGAAAAGCGTACGTAAGGATTTTGCCGGGGCAATCTCCCATGTAGGCGGAATTATTGAGAACCCTGAGTTTTATCCATATATGACGGGTTATGACAACCTGAAGCAGTATCAAAGAATGGCGGAGGGTATTACGGAAGAGCGTATCAAGGAAGTTACGAAGCTGGTAGGTCTGCAGGATGCTATGAATAAAAGGGTGAAGGCTTATTCCCTTGGAATGCGTCAGCGTCTGGGAATCGCGCAGGCACTGCTGCACGAGCCGTCCATTCTCATTCTCGATGAACCGACCAACGGTCTTGATCCGGCGGGAATTCGGGAAATGCGCGACTATTTGAAGCGGATTGCCGGCAACGAAGGAATTTCGATTCTGGTATCCAGTCATTTGCTGGCCGAGATGGAGCAGATGTGTAATCGGGTGGTCGTTATTCAGGAAGGTAAGCTTGTGACCGTCAGAACACTTGGAAGCGGAAATGGTCAAGGAAGTAGCCAGGCAGACAGTGGTGAAAATACAGCTATTGATGGAGATAAAATCAACATTAAGCTTCGTGTAGACGATGTTGCCCGCGCGAAATCACAGCTGGTGCAGATGGAAAACATTCGGCTCGTAGCTATTTCGCCCGAAGAGAAGGAAGTAACTGTTTCGGTACGAGACAACGATATTCCGCAGCTGGTTAACGCATTGGGTGCCGGAGGCATTGGCTTGTATCGCATGGAAGAGATCAAGGAATCGTTAGAGGATGAATTCCTGAAATGGACGGGAGGTAATCGCATTGCGTAGCTTTGGAAAATTGGTATGGAATGAATGGCTGAAAATGTCCAAAAAGCGGAGTTTCTTTATTCCTTATGCTGTAATGGCTGTATTTGTATTAGGCTTTATCTATTTAATCAAGTCAATGGCCCCTGCGGACGAGGTCATTACGGGCATCGAAATGTCCAAAGAGATTATTTCCGAGAGTGGGCTCGGGCAATTTATCGTCTTTCTGGCGATGATTGCAACGGCAGGCGCGGTAGCTCAGGAGCATAGCCTTGGCACGATCAAATTTCTATTAATTCGAGCGCAGAGCCGCAGTACCATTCTTGCTTCAAAATATGCGGCGGTCATCCTGTACACCTTGTGTATGGTGGTTTCGACTCTGATAGTTGCGTTCATAGCTGGCGGCATCGCATTTGGTTTTGACGCAACAAAGACCGGATGGGGCGACCTGCTGTTAGCTGCGCTCAGCACTTGGGTATACATGCTCGTATATGTCACCATTACGTTCATGATCGGAGTCTTAACTCGCTCGACAGGAACCGCTATAGGAATAGGCATGGCGATCGTTCTTTTGCAAGGGGCGATTGTAATGCTGCTGTCCAAATATGATTTTATCAAATATGTGCTGTTTACGAACACCAGTCTATCAGTCTATTGGGGCGACGGGAATCCGCCGGTGCAGGGGATGACATTAGCCTTCTCCGTGATCGTGCTTGCCGCTTATATGATCTTGTTTCTTGGAGCGAGCTTTGTTACGTTTAGAAAACGGGATATTGCCTGAAAGTAATATATTTGATGGCGGAAAGGAGCAACCCGATTGTGAGTATAGAATTTGACAACAACCTGCCGATATATTTGCAAATTATGAATTATATCAAGCGTGAAATTGTGACCGGTAAGTTGAAGGCCGGGGATAAAATTCCGTCAGTACGTGAGTTGGCTGCAGATCTGCAAATAAATCCTAATACTGTGCAGCGCACATTCCAGGAGCTGGAGAGGGAGGCCGTTGTGGAGACAAAACGTGGTTTGGGAAGATTTGTGACAAGTGAGGAATCGAAAATTATGACGATCAAAAAGGAAATGGCCGGAGATCTACTGGATCGCTTTATTGTAGGGATGCAGGAGTTAGGCTTTTCAAATCAGGATATTGCGGCGATTGTCGCCGAGGCGACTCAGAACAATAACAGTGACAAGTAAGGAAGACTATACTTTGAAGGAGACCAGACAAGATGGAAAGTATACTACAGTTTCAAGGAGTATCTAAATCCTACGGTTCCAAAAAGGCGTTGCAGGACGTATCCTTCAGCATTGGCGCTGGTAAAATAGTCGGTCTGCTGGGAAGCAACGGAAGTGGAAAGAGCACGCTGATGAAAATTGCAGCCGGCCTGATTCCGGTATCTGTTGGCAGCGCTAAGGTGACCGGTATCCCTGTCGGTCTGGATACGAAATCCATGGTATCCTTTATGCCTGATCGACCTATTACAGAATCGTGGATGAAGATTAAGGACGCTATTCAATTTTACCGCGATTTCTATCACGATTTTGATGACCACAAGGCGCATCAGATGCTGGAGTTTATGAATTTGAATGAACGAGACAAGATATCGACGTTATCCAAGGGAATGGGCGAGAGATTGCAGCTGACGCTGACCCTATCACGCAATGCCAAGCTATACCTGTTGGATGAGCCAATCGGAGGGGTTGATCCGGTTGCCAGAACTAAAATTCTGGATGCCATTGTAGAGTTCTACAGCGAGGATAGCAGTATGATTATTTCTACACATCTGGTGCGGGACATAGAAAGAATCTTTGATGAAGTGATTTTTATTCGGGAAGGATCTATTGTCATGCATGAAGAGGTAGAGGATTTGCGGATGAAAAATGGAAAAGGCGTTGACGACATGTTCAAAGAGGTGTTTGCGGAATGATGAAGCTTCTGAAATACGATTTCAAAAGGCATAGCAATACTTTATTGGGTAGTCTCGTTGTGCTCATTATTATTCAGGCAGCACTCTCAATTATAGGAACGGTGAAAAGCTGGGACCCTGGTGTCGTGATTGCGCTAAGCATCTTTTTATATGGAATAGTGTTTGTTTTTATCAGCTGGCTGGCATGTAAAAACTACGATACGAGCATAAAATCCTATGCCCGCAGGCTGCTTCCGGTTCGTCCAGTATGGACTGTCATTTCCTCCCTGGTGTTAAGCTGGATCGCTATACTGGTCTTATTCATGATTTTTGCTATTCATATTTATGTATATTGGCAATACGGATCTGTTCCATCGGAAATAACGAATGACCTTTCAGGAATTAGGGCTGTAGATGTAATTAGTGGAGTTGCAGCTTCATTCTGGTTGTACAGCTTATGGATCATAACGATTTTCCTGGCGATAACGATTGGTGCTGCTGTAAGTATTCGAGGCAAGCTCGGAGCATGGGTGGGTATACTAGCCTATTTTATTTTACAGAATGTCTGGTCATGGCTGGAGGAGATTTTTTTCGGTTCCTTAGCCAACATCGATCGATTTGGAGCATTTACTATTGTGGAAGGTACTGATTATGTGGACGCGGCCTTCGGACCCGGAGTGTTGGAGCTGACATGGGGTCCGTTTATATTCGAGCTGGTGATTATGGCGCTTATGGTATGGGGAATTACGTTATTACACAGAAAAAAACTGGAGATATGATATGAAAGGCTGTCCCAGTAGGATCATCTACCGGGTGACAGCCTTATTGATTCTTATTTGGATTTACTTTTATTACGTCCAAAAATGAACTTCTGCCCCAGAATACCGATTACGAAAATGATAAGACTGTCCCATGGAGACACTGTGAAGGAAGGCATGATTTGAGTTAGAAGCAAGCCTACAGCTACTACAGCGACGGCAATCCCGATATAAATGCCTAGCGCTTTAATATCGAATTTTCGCGGGAGCAATTGCTGCTGCTCCTCCTCTGCACTAGTGTTCCTTCGGGAACCGGGGCCCAGATAGCGAATGACCAATTCCACCAGAACGATTGACAGAGCGGCGATCAGAAGCAGTGAAGCGCTGCTTATTTGCGTATACTCTAGCTCACCGCCAAACCATTTGCTGAAAAAACCTGTGATCATGTAGATGAAGAATACCCACGTAAGTGCAATCCAAGGAATCATAGTATAGTACATGATTTTATCCTGTGTGCTGCGGGGCTTCCGCATGGACACGTCTTCGGCCAGCTCCTTGCTATACGCAGTCGCGTCAGGTCCAAATAAATCTGAGGCTAAAATATTCTTCTCCTGATTTTTCACAATTTTGCGGGCTAGTCCTAGAAGAACCTCTTCTCCCTTGGCTTCAGTTAACGTACTGGAACCGGACCTTATATACATGACCATTTCCCCGAAATAGGCCTCATTGACCGGATTCATTTGCTGCCTTAACTGCTTTGTCTCTTGAATCATTTCATGAATGTACAATGAAATTCCCTCTCCTCCCAGGCTGATCAATCATGACTCAAAATTGCCAACGCATCAATAGATTACCGATTTTCTCCAGTAGTATACTGCAAATTTTATTGTTTTCGCAAGGGACCAGGGAAGTGACTGCATATATACAGGCCATAGGCAAAGACTATTTAGCCTATAGAAAATACATATTATAACAATTGGGATACTCCGGAATATGATATAGCTACAAGTACTTTGGAATTGGGAGGAATGATCATGGAGAGTAACCATGAGCTTGAAGTGAGCACCCGCTTTAATGCAGTAGCCCGTGATTACGATAAGCAGCGGCGTAAATTGATTCCTTGCTTTGATGCCTTTTATAACATGGCAGTATCTTTGGCGCAATCCAAGGCTCAGTCACCTCGAATTTTAGATTTAGGAGCAGGAACGGGATTGTTGTCTTCTCTGCTGCTGGACAAATATCCCGAGGCTCAGATGAGAATAAGATAAGTCTGTACCGGAACGCCTATTCCAATCTTAAGGCAGGTGGAGTGTTCGTAAATGCGGATCAGGTGCTTGGTCCTACGCCGTTTCTGGAGTCACTCTATATAAAGGATTGGAAGCAAAGGATAGAGTCCAGTGACTTATCCCTCGAAGAGATCAATGCCGCGTATGAGCGAATCAAATTGGATAAAATGGGAACTCTGGAATTTCAAATGAGCGCTCTGAAAAGCATTGGATTTTTAGATGTGGATTGTGTGTACAAGAATTACAATTTCGTTGTTTTGTACGGAAAAAAGGGTGAATAGTTTGTAGACTTCGTGAACGAAGAATAAAAGTGCCCCTCCTCAGACGAAACTACAGCCAGCATGTGTAAAAGGAGGATGGGAGCAGTGGAGAGCTTTGAATCTGAATTAACCCGCAGATACCTGCTGAACAGTCATTCCCGCGGTAGTCTGGAGGAGGTCATTCCGGAAGAAGAAGGTATGGAGGCAGCCCCGGAGCTGTTTGGTATGGAATCGGACCAGGAAGCGACCCGTGATTTTCTGAGAATGTATTACGAGTAACAGGATCACACGAATCAATAATACTGATTGACACCCCGTATCTTATGATGCTAAGATAAGTTTATCAAATCACATTAAACTTATCGGAATTAAAGTATATAGATGGCTGTAAGGTACGGGGAGGATTTCAGTTATGGAACGACAAATAATTATTCAGCATGGACAAGAGGAAATCGCGGCGAGCATTCACTACGCAGCTCCGGCCAAGCAAGAGGGACGATGCAAGGATCGCCTTCCGTTGGTCGTTATATGCCACGGCTTTGTAGGAAGCCGAATCGGTGTTGATCGTTTATTCGTTAAGACAGCGCGTGAGCTGGCGGAAGAAGGGTTTCTTGTTGTTCGTTTTGATTTTATCGGATGCGGCGAAAGTACAGGAGAATACGGCAATGAGGGTATAGAATCTATGGTGGCACAGACGCGCACCGTTCTTGATTATGCACTTTCAATCGGCGATATTGATCCAACACGAGTAACCTTGATCGGACATAGTCTGGGTGGCGTAGTGGCTCTTTTGACATCGGTTCGGGATCGTAGAGTTAAAAACCTGGTGTTATGGTCCTCCGTGGGCTACCCGTTTAATGATATCGTGAAAATTACCGGACGTGAAGTATATGATAACGCAATTAAGCACGGTAAGGCAGATTATCTGGGATATGATCTTGCGCCTGTCTTCTTCGAATCGCTCGGAACCTACCAGCCTTTTCAAGAATCCATGAAATTTACCGGCAATGTATTGGTAATCCATGGAACTTCTGATGATTCTATACCCGTGGATTATGCATTTTTGTTTCAGAAGGTGTTCTGGATGCGTCCGGAAGGAAGATGCGATAAAGAGATTATTTTTCAGGCGGATCATACGTATTCCTCCGGCGAGCATCGCAGACAGCTGCTGGAGAAAACGAAGGGATGGCTTACAGGACTCGAAGGAGTGCAAAGTGATTGGCAGCATTGGATGATATAAGTCTTATAATGGCATAGCATTGAATGAAATAAGGGTATAACGGTATAATGGCGCTTTCATGAGAATATTATATAAATTACGGTTATTTGTGATAAATTGTAAACTGGTAAATAATATCCCGTCGGTGATAAAATAAAGATGTAACTAAATTGGCGTCGGGAGGTAGGTTCTATGACTCAGCCTTCATTGTTTATCGCACAC
>RCUU01001295.1_pt1 | contig 12146 bp, 14 predicted proteins | sample 2166211 | NCBI WGS metagenome assembly RCUU01 (sample SAMN09932620, study PRJNA488358) | compost metagenome | feature: garden; material: soil; isolation source: compost soil in phenylacetic acid-enriched culture | place: Germany: Experimental Botanical Garden Goettingen | collected 2016-01-27
AGCTGCCGTAAGGCTGCGTCAGGGCGTTACACCGAGTTGCCTGCGACGCAGCCTGGCGGCAGCTGCTACAAGGGGGCGGCGCTGCCAGAATCAAGGCTTGCGGTTTTTCATCGCATTCAACTGCGCCCCGGTACGCTCGATCTGCGCGCGGATGTTGTCCATGTCGCGGCGGCCCTTATCCAGCAGGCTCTTGGCCGAACTGTGGCCGGTGATGCCACGGGCCAGGGCCACACCGCCGATGGCGATCTGGATCAAGCCGAACAAGCCGCCACGGCGCAGGCCCTTGCCCACCATGATGACGCCACCGGCCACGGAGCCTGCGCGCTCCCAGCCATGAACGTTGTGCTCGACGTTGCTCTGCAGCGGGGTGGTTTCGATTAGCTCGCGGTCGCTCATGATCATTCTCCTGGTGTGGGGCGCATCGATATTAAGCAGACTGCCCGTACGCCGGGCTGTTCCCTCGGCGTGCGTGTTGGATCATTTGAATTTAGGGCCTGAGCGGGTGTTGTTGCCTTTGGCCATGCGGTCGTAGAGCACGACATTGACCGTAGCCGCCAGGTTCATGCAACCGGTGGTGGGGATGTAGATCGTATCTTCGCACCAGTCGCGCACGCTTTGGTCCAGGGAGCCGTCTTCAGGGCCGAAAATATAAATGGCCCGGTCTGGGTGAGTATATTCGGGCAAGGGACGTGCGCCATCGACCAGCTCGACCGCCACGGGCGTGCAACCGAGGGGGATGATCCTTTGCAGGTCATCGATGCCAATCAAGGGAATGTCATAGTGGATGCGCTTGGTGTCGGTGACAAAGTCACGGGCACGTTCATAGCGCTTGCCGGTGTAGAACACCGAGTTGACGCCGTAGCAGCCTGCAGCGCGCATCACCGAACCGACGTTCTCCGGTGATTTGGGGTTATACAAACCAATGCAGCTGTACCGTTTGTTTGCCACGAGCCGGTGCCTTCACGAAAAAAACCGCGATTATAAGGCTTGCCGGCGCGCGGCGGTCGGTCAATCGTCTTTCTTCATCATCCCGGCCAGGGCGGCGAAAGGATTATGCGTGGCCTTGGCGATTTTCGGCGTGCTGAGCGAACCTTCGGCGTAGTACTGCTGGTCGGTGTAGCGCGAGTGCTCGTTGTCGTGGCAATACAGGCAGAGCAACTCCCAGTTGGAGCCATCCTGGGGGTTGTTGTCGTGGTTGTGGTCACGGTGATGGACGGTCAGCTCACTCAGGCGCTTGCCGGAGAATTCACGGGCACAGCGGCCACACACGTGCGGGTACATCTTCAGCGCTTTGTCGCGATAACCCATTTCGCGGTCGCGCTGGGCGTCGGCGAGAATGCGGTCGAGCTTGGCGGTATTGGATGGGGGTGTTGCCGAACTCATGGGTTCACCTTTATTGGCTTGATACGGTTATGCCTGCCAGTTTAGCGCGTTGCTCAGCCTTTGAGTTTTTCCGCGATCCAGATGGTATGGCGGGTACCCTTGTTGCCGTGGGCGAACACTTGGACTTCTTCGGCCTTGAACCCGGCCTTGCGCAGTTTTTCAGAGAATTTGTGGTCCGCGCTGGCCGACCATACTGCCAATACGCCCTTGGGGCGCAAGGCGCGAGCGCAGGCATTCAGGCCGCCGGCCGAATACAGCCAGCTGTTGGCTTTCTGGGTCAGGCCTTCGGGGCCGTTGTCGACGTCGAGCATGATCGCGTCGAAACCCTGGGGTTCGGCCTGCAGGACCTTGGCCACGTCTTCCTGACGAATGGTCGTACGTGGGTCCAGCAAAGGCCGGCCGGATTTTTCGCCCAACGGGCCGCGGTTCCACTCGACCACGCCGGGCACCAGTTCCGCCACCACCACCTCGGCGCCCTTGCCCAGATGCTTGAGCGCCGAAGCCAGGGTGAAGCCCATGCCCAGCCCGCCGATCAATACCCGTGAGCCCGGCCGGCCGGCGACCTTGCGGCAGGGGATTTCGGCCAGGGCGTCTTCGGAACCGTGCATGCGGGTATTCATCAGTTGCCCGCCGTCGCCGCCCTGGATCTTGATGACGAAATCCTCGCCATACTCGAACAGGCACAGGGCACCGCCGTTTTCCGGAATCGGGGTGGTGTCGAGCAGAACAAAACGTTTCATGGATTTCTCAAGGGGAGAGGGCAACTTTGCCGTGTTGGGAGTAGCCTGAAGGCAGACACTGTTCGTCTGGCGATGGAGCCATAGATGAAACGTTCGATTATATCGGTGGTTGTCGTTGCGGTGCTGGCAATTACCTTGGCACAGGTGGTGGGCCTGCCTCCGCGTACCGGCAGCGGCCCGCCCGCGGGCGCGCCCGGTACCCCGACACCCACGCCGTATCCGCAGGTGGTGGCGCCAAGCGTGCCCAGGGCGGGAAGTATCAACAAGGGCTCGCCGCTGTTGCCGCCAATCAAGATGCCGGTGCCGCCACGGGACCAACCGTTGCCAGGGTTGGAACCGCGCCAGGAGAAGCCCAGGGTGCCTGAGGGTTAGGCATAGGCGGCTCGGGCCTCATCGCGGGCAAGCCCGCTCCTACATGGGCGTGCGCCGCCCTTTTGTAGGAGCGGGCTTGCCCGCGATAGCAATGTAACGGCTTACACCAACCCCAACACCTTGAACACAAACCCATACTCCAACGCCACATCCCGCAACCCCTGGTACCGCCCGCTCATGCCGCCATGGCCGGCACCGAGCTCGGTCTTGAGCAGCAGCAGGTTGTCGTCGGTCTTGTGCGCGCGCAGTTTGGCCACCCACTTGGCCGCCTCCCAGTACTGCACCCGGCTGTCGTTGTAGCCGGCCACCACCAGCAAGGCCGGGTAGGCCTGTGCGGTGACGTTCTCATAGGGCGCATAGGTCTTGATGCGCTTGTACACGGCCGGGTCCTGGGGGTTGCCCCACTCGTCGTACTCGGTCACGGTCAGTGGCAGGTCGGGGTCGAGCATGGTGTTCAGAACATCGACGAACGGCACCTCGGCAATTGCCGCCTTGAACAGCTCCGGGCGCTGGTTGAGCACGGCTCCGATCAGCAGGCCGCCGGCACTGCCGCCGCTGATGACCAATTGCTCGCGACGGGTAACGCCCGTCGTGATCAAGTGCTCGGCGCAGGTGATGAAATCACTGAAGGTGTTGGCTTTGTGTTCCTGTTTGCCGGCCCGATACCAGGCCTCGCCCAGTTCACCGCCGCCACGCACGTGGGCGACGGCAAAGCCGACGCCCCGTTCGAGCAGGCTCAGGCGTGCATGGGAGAACCACGGATCGAGGCTTTCGCCATAAGCGCCATAGCCATACAGGTACAGGGGGACGGGCTTGCCCTGGTCTTCGCGACGGGTCACCAGGCTGATCGGCACGCGGGTGCCATCGGTGGCGGTGGCCCAGAGTCGTTGGCTGACATAGGCATCGGCGTCGAAAGGTCCGAGCACGGGCGTTTCTTTCAGGACGTTCTGTTCGCCATTGCACAGGGTTAGCTGGCGCACCTGGGCCGGGCGGTTGAGCGACTCATAGCGCAGACGCACACAGGTGCTGACGAACTCAAGACTGTCTTGCACATACAGGCTGTAGGCCGCGTCGGGCAGTTGCACGCGGTAGGGCGCCAGGCCCTGGGGATGCACTTCGATGATCGGCAGACCGCCTTCGCGCAGGCTCAGCGTCAGTGCCGAGGCATTGAGGCTGATGCCTTCGAGCATGACATCATCGCGGTGGGCGATCAGCCGTTGCCACTGTTCGCGGGTCGGCGTCTGGCCCTGGTCGGGCACCTGGAACAGGGCAAAGTTGATGCCGTCCTGGTTGCTGCGTACAAACCAGGTCCACACGCCGTCGAGCTGACCGTGGTCAGGGTAGTATTCGTGGTGCTCGACCCGCGGCGCCATGCAGGCAAAGGCTTTTTCCGGGTGCTCGGCATCGAGTGTCCACGCTTCGCTGGTGGTCTTGCTGTTGAGCAGCAGGATCAGTTGGCGTTCGGAACTCGAGCGATAGCAGTGCAGGAAGAAACGTCCGTCGGGCTCATTGAAGACTTCGTGCACCGCAGTGCCGCCCAAGTGATGACGGTACAGCTTGTGCGGACGATGGGTGTCATCAAGCTCGGCAAAGAACAGGGTCTGGCTGTCATTGGCCCAGGTCATGCTGCCGTCGCAGTCGTCGAAGGGCAGTTCGCGAATAGCGCCGCTGACGAGTTCCTTCACATACAGGCGGTAAACCTCGTCACCGCTGGTGTCGAGGCTGTAGGCCAGGCGCTGGTGGTCGGGGCTGATATTGAACGCACCCAGCGACAGGAAGCCCCCAGCAGCCAGCTCGTTGGGGTCGAGCAGCAGTTCTTCGAGGCTTTCATCGACAGTGACCGAGTCGTCGGCCGGACGTGGGCAGCGATAGTGGCGTGGATACTCGTCGCCTGCGGTGGTACGGGTGTAATACAGGTAGGGGCCCCAGGGTGAGGCCAGCGACAGATCGGTTTCCCGAATGCGCGCGCGGATTTCCTCGAACAGTTGCTCGCGCAATAGCGCCTGGTCAGCCAGTTGTGCTTCCTGGTACAGGTTTTCGGCCTTGAGGTAGTCGAGCACTTCCTCGTTGTCGCGCGCTTGCAGCCAGGCATAAGGGTCGGCTCCGGCTGCCAGGCGGGCAGTCGGGGCACTTGGGGCGTTGGCGGGTGAGGACATGCGAGGCTCTCTTGGCTGGGAATTGCCGCCGGGCCCAGGGCCGCTCGGAGGCTGGCAACGGTAGGGGGCGCCTGCGCGGCGAAAAGTCGTTATCATAAGCCCCTCTTTGCCTACCTTGCCACGGACGCCATGACCGAGAACGATTATCTGCTCGCCTGGGGCCTCTACGCCTTCGCCGCCCTGGGCTGCCTGTTGGTGTGGTGCCTGTTGACCCGCTGGATGTGGCGTTGGCTGCGCGAGCCGCTGTGGCTGCTGATGGCGGTGCTGCTGCTCACCCCGACCGTCATTGATCCGGTCAAGGAAAAGTTCGCGCCGGCAGTGGCCATCACCGCCCTCGATTTGCTGTTCAAGGTTGGGAATAACGCATGGCGGGCGATTTCCGACCTGGCCATGTACGGCATGATCGCGTTCGGCCTGTATGCCGTGTTCTGCCTGCTGCGCTGGCCTGCGCAAAAGCGCGCCCGCGAGCGCCGCGAGCAGGCCGCCGCCGCAGCCGCACAACAAGATGCCTACGAACCCATTGCCCAGGATGAGCCCTTTGCTGCCGACGGCAATGATCGTTACGGGCGCAAACCACCGGCTCCTCCGGCCGGCGGTCGCATGCGGGTCGAGCCGCGTTTGTAAGTTTGTCGCCTGAAGCGAGAGTCCGAGCATGTGTGAATTACTGGGCATGAGCGCCAACGTGCCGACCGATATCGTTTTCAGCTTTACCGGGCTGATGCAGCGTGGTGGCCGCACCGGCCCGCATCGCGATGGCTGGGGGATCGGTTTCTACGAAGGACGTGGGCTGCGTGTATTTCAGGACCCGGCAGCCAGCAGCGAATCGGAAGTTGCCAACCTGGTGCAACGCTACCCGATCAAGAGCGAAGTGGTCATCGGCCACATCCGCCAGGCCAATGTCGGCAAGGTCTGCCTGTCCAACACCCATCCCTTTGTCCGCGAGCTGTGGGGGCGCAACTGGTGCTTCGCCCATAACGGCCAGTTGGCCGGTTTCCAGCCCGAAGTCGGCTTTTACCGACCGGTGGGCGATACCGACAGCGAAGCGGCATTCTGCAATTTGCTCAACCGGGTACGCTCGGCGTTTCCCGAACCGGTCGAGGTTGATCAACTGTTGCCCGAGTTGGTTGCAGCCTGCGCCGAGTATCGCGGCCAGGGCGTGTTCAATTGCATGCTCAGCGACGGCGACTGGCTGTTTTGTTTCTGCTCGACCAAGCTGGTGCATATCACGCGTCGAGCACCTTTTGGCCCGGCGCGCTTGAAGGATGTGGATGTCATTGTCGACTTTCAGGCAGAAACCACACCCAACGATGTGGTCACGGTCATCGCCACCGAGCCCTTGACCGAAAACGAAACCTGGAACCGCTACGAACCCGGGCAATGGAGCCTGTGGCGGCGCGGTGAATGTGTCAGCCAGGGCCGGACTGAATAGGGAAGGGCGTCATGCTGCGAAGCTACCTGCGATTGGTGTTGTTTGCCTTGGGGCTGTTGGTAGGTGTGCAAGTGCCTGGCCTGATCAATGATTACGGCCAGCGGGTCGAAGCGCACTTGAGCGAAGCTCGCCAAGGCCTCAAGGGCTTCAACGATACCGCAGTGCGTTTTTTCAATGGTGACCTGCAAGCATTGGTGGCGCATTACCGGGCCAGCGAAGACCCGGTGTTCCGCAGCGATGCCGACAGCATCTCCGGCCTGCTTGGGCGAAATCGCTTGTTGGAAGCCGAATGGCAGGCGTTGCAAGGCCCCTGGTATGCGCGCGCCTGGCACGTGATAGCCGCGGCCGACCCGCAACTGCGTGAAGAAACCCTCAAGGGCTACAGCTACCAGATCTTCCTGCAACCCCAGGCCATTGCCTGGGGCCTGGCCTGTGCGCTGTTGCTGGCCTGGTTGCTGGAAAGCCTGGTGTTGGTGATCGGCTGGGTGATCTTCGGCGGTCGCAGCAAGGCCGTGCCGGCGCGTATCGAGCGTTAGGCGCCAGGTTCCGGGGCTCTGGCCAGGATGATCTGCCCGGGCCCGGCCTTGCTGGCGTAGTCTTGCAGCACGCTGTGGCACAGTGCGACCACTTCATCGACCCATTCCACCCCGACCTGCCAGGACACCACGACCTCCAGGCTCGGTGGTTGCTGCTCCATTTCCAGCAAAATCAGCTCGCCACGGGCCAATTCCCCGCAGACCAGCGCCGGGGGCAGCGCGCCGATACCGAAGCCGTCGCGCAGCAACCGGGTGATCGCCGCTACCGAGTTCACGCAGTTAAGCCGGGGTGCATTGACCCCATGGGCCTGCAGCAGTGCGAGGATGTCCTGGTGGGGGCGTGAGTTTTTCGAGAAGGTGACGATGCGTTCCTGGGCCAGTTCGGCAAGCGAGGCGTAATGGCGGTTGTGGATCGAGTGGCTGGCGACGATCCAGCCCATGGGGTAGGTCGCCAGTTCCTGACTGCGGATCGATTCCTGGCGCAGCAGGTCGGTTTGCAGGATCAGATCGAGAAAGCCTTTTTGCAGCTGATCGCAGAGGTTCAACGCCGTATCGGCGATCAGTTCGATTTCCACCTGCGGGTAACGCTCCATCAGTTCCGAGACCAGCGGGCTCAGCCAGGTATGAATGACCGTGTCCATCACGCCGATACGGATACGCCCGCTTTTTTGCCGGGTGCTGTCGAGCGACTGCTTGAGCGCCTTGGCGGTGTCGAGCATCTGCTCGGCGTAGTCCAGCACCTTTACGCCTTCGGGGGTCAGGCGCACACCACGTGAGTCGCGCAGGAACAGCTTGACCCCCAACTCGCCTTCGAGCGCGGCAATGCGGCTGGAAATCGAAGCCTGGGTGGTGAACAGCTTGTCGGCGGTCAGGCGAAAGCTCTTGAGCCGGGCGACCCAGACGAAGGTTTCGAGAAATTTAAGGTTCATGGTGCACTCGCTCAGCGTGACGCAATCAAATTTTTCTTATGCCAGACACCCATTTTTTCTCGTTGGACGCCTGTGGCCCCGGCGCCCAAAAATGTGCTCCAGGCCACGATGAACTTCGTCGGCCGTAAAACAATACCAATAAGTTGAAGTGGAGTAGTCCCCCATGAACAAGTCGGGCGTGCTGGAGCAGGTCGAGGCAAGTGCCGTCAACGGCCCCTTTACCTGGTATCGCAACATCGGCAAGCAGGAGCGGCGGACCTTCTGGAGCTGCAAGATCGGTTACGGTCTGGACGGCATGGACACCCAGATGCTCAGTTTCGTCATCCCGACCCTGATCGCCATGTGGGGGATCACCACCGGCCAGGCTGGCCTGATTCATACCAGCACCCTGATCGCGTCCGCCCTGGGCGGCTGGATCGCCGGGATTCTCTCGGACCGCATTGGCCGTGTACGCACGCTGCAGCTGACGGTCCTCTGGTTCGCCTTCTTCACCTTCCTTTGCGGTTTTGCCCAGAACTACGAACAATTGCTGATTGCCCGCACCCTGATGGGCTTCGGCTTTGGCGGCGAATGGACTGCTGGCGCGGTGCTGATCGGCGAAGTGATTCGCGCCCAGGACCGCGGCAAGGCGGTGGGCATGGTGCAGTCGGGCTGGGCATTGGGCTGGGGGCTTACCGCCATTCTCTACGCCGTGCTGTTCTCGCTGCTGGACCCTGAAGACGCCTGGCGAGCACTCTTCCTGCTGGGCCTGGTGCCGGCGATCTTCGTCATCTTCGTGCGCCGCCTGGTCAAGGACCCTGAAGTGTACCGCGCTGCCAAGGCTAATGAATCGGCTGAAGCACCCTCTAAATTCTACGAGATCTTTGCCCCCGGCATGCTGTTCACCACCGTGCGCGCTTCGCTGCTGACTACCGGTGCCTTGGGTGGCTACTACGCGATCACGTCCTGGTTGCCGACCTTCCTCAAGAACGAGCGTGGCTTGAGCGTGCTGGGCACCGGTGGCTACCTGGCGATGGTGATCTTCGGGTCCTATGTGGGTTATGTCATCAGTGCGTATTTGACTGATCTGCTGGGCCGCAAGAAGAACTTCATCCTGTTTGCGGTCGGCTCTTTCATCATCGTCCTGCTCTACACGCAAATGAAGGTCAGCGACGGCGTGATGCTTTGGCTGGGCTTTCCGCTGGGTTTCTTTGCCTCGGGCATTTTCAGCGGCATGGGCGCATTCCTCACTGAACTGTTCCCCACGCGCATTCGCGGCTCGGGGCAGGGGTTCTGCTACAACATTGGCCGCGCCCTGGCCGCCTTTTTCCCGCTGCTGATCGGCCTGTTGAGCCAGAAAATACCCCTGGGCCTGGGCATTGGTGGCTTTGCTGCAGTGTCGTACGGCGTAGTAATCCTGGCGGCGCTGAGCTTGCCGGAAACCCGTGGCAAAGAACTCGAAGCGCGCTGATATGAACGAATCGCGATGCATTGCTGGCGTCATGCTGCGCCAGCAAGGACTTCCAACCTGTACACAGGAGCAGCAACCGTGAGCCGCCTGTTATTGAATTGCGATATGGGTGAAAGTTTCGGCAGCTGGACCATGGGGCTGGACGCCGAGGTCATGCCTTTTGTTGACTGCGCCAACATCGCCTGCGGTTTCCATGCCGGCGACCCAGGCATCATGCGCAAGACAGTCGGGTTGGCCCTGGCCCACGGCGTAAAGATTGGTGCGCACCCGGCGTACCCGGACCTGGTCGGTTTTGGCCGTCGTTCCATGGCCTGCACAGCGCAGGAAATCGAGGACTTGCTGCATTATCAGGTCGGCGCCCTCGATGGCGTCTGCCGGGCCCAGGGTGGTCAGGTGGCCTATGTCAAACCCCATGGGGCGCTGTACAACGACATGATGGCCAATCCCGATATTTTACGCACCGTGATCAAGGCCGTTGCCGCCTATGACCGCCGCTTGCCATTGATGCTGATGGCCACCCGCGACAACACGGCCGCCCAGGCGCTCGGCGACGAGCAGGGGGTAACGTTGTGGTTCGAGGCATTTGCCGATCGCGCCTACGACGCGGCGGGCCGCCTGGTGTCGCGGCAATTGCCGGGCGCTGTGCATCACGACCCTGAACGCATCGTCGAACAGGCCCTGCGCCTGGCCATGGGCAAGCCCCTGGTGGCCAGCGATGGCCGCGAGCTGGTGCTGGCAGCCAATACCCTGTGCGTGCACGGTGACAACGCCAGCTCGATCGCCGCGGTACAGCGCATTCGTGACGCCCTCGACCGGCAGTACAGCGCATGAAGGCACGCATAGAAGTAGTGGCCATCGATTGTCTGATGGTGCGGCTGTTCGATGCCATCGATGAAGCCAACATGCCCTGGATGCTGGCCGCGGGCCAACGGCTGCGCACGGTGTTCGCCGAGGCCTTGATTGACCTGGTGCCGTCCTATACCACGTTGATGGTGCATTACGACATGACCCGGCTATCGCCCCGTGCCGCGCGCGAACGTATCGGCGCGGCGTTGGAGAACGTGCAGCCCGATACCGGTGAAAGCGGGCGCTGCCATGAAATACCGGTCTGGTATGACCTGAGCGTTGGCCCCGAACTGGCCTTGCTGGCCCAGCGCAGCGGCGAATCGGTGAAGCAAGTGATCGCTCGTCACAGTGGCCGCGAATATCAGGTGTTTGCCTTGGGGTTCGCCCCTGGATTTGCCTTCATGGGGCTGGTCGACGAGCAATTGGCCGCCCCACGGTTGGCGACACCGCGCAAGCGCGTCGCCGCCGGCAGCGTGGGCATCGCCGAGCGCCAGACCGCGGCCTATCCAGCCGTATCGCCCGGTGGCTGGAACCTGATCGGGCGCACGCCGAGCAAGCTCTTCGACCGCCAGCGAGAAGGCTACAGCCTGCTGCAACCCGGCGATCGGGTCTGTTTCGTGCCCGTCAGCCATGACGTATTCATCAGCCTGGGCGGAGACGACACGCCCCTGGAGAGCCAGGCATGAGCCGCTTGTTGATCGAAGCCAGCACACCGCTGTGTTTGCTGCAGGATGCCGGACGCTTCGGCGTGCGCCATCTGGGCGTGACCCAGGGTGGTGCGCTGGATTGGGTGTCGATGTCCTGGGCCAACTGGTTGTTGGGCAACGTCCTGGACGCTGCCGTGGTCGAGGTGACCCTCGGTGGCCTGACGCTGGTCGCCGAACAGGATTGCGTACTGGCTTTGGCGGGTGCGGACCTTGGGGCAGCACTGGATGGGCAACCGCTCAAGCCCTGGTGCAGCTTTGCCATGAACCAGGGGCAACGGTTGCAATTCACACAGCCTTTGTCCGGCGCGCGTGCGTACCTGGCGGCCCCGGGCGGCTTCGAGGCCCCCAAGGTACTGGGTAGCTCGGCGTGTATGGTGCGAGAGGAGTTGGGTGGCCTGGACGGGTTCGGCAAGGCCCTGGCCAAGGGGCAGTCATTGAGCTTTACCGGCCGGCCGCCAGCGGTTCGCCACCTGTCCTGTGAATTGATCCCGGACCTTGCCTGCAAAGCGCCGCTGGATGTGGTGCTGGGCGCGCAGATCGGCGAGTTCAGAGGGCAGAGCCTGTTCGATGTCTTCAACTCGCCCTGGACCCTGGACACCCGCGCCGACCGCATGGGCGTGCGCTTGCTCGGGCCTGAATTGCAGTACCTGGGCAAGCCGATGATTTCCGAGGGGATTCCCTTGGGAGCGATCCAGGTACCGCCGGATGGCCAACCGATCGTGCTGCTCAACGATCGCCAGACCATTGGCGGATATCCACGGCTGGGGGCGTTGACGCCATTGGCGCTGGCGCGGCTGGCGCAGTGTTTGCCGGGTGAGGTGGTGCGCTTGAATCCGGTGGTGCAGGACACGGCACATCAACAGCACGAGCAGTTTCTGCAGCAGTTTTTGGGGTGAGATTGGTAGTGCCTGGGCCGGCCTTATCGCGGGCAAGCCCGCTCCTACGGGCGTGATCATGTAGGAGCGGGCTTGCCCGCGATAGGGCCGGTGCTGCCCCCGATCACTTCGAAAGAAACCGCATCCCTTCCTCCAACCCGCGCAAGGTCAACGGGTACATCTGGTCTTCGATCAAGTCGCGCACGAGTTTGGTCGAGGCCGTGTAGTTCCAGGTGTCCTTGGGGTAGGGGTTGATCCAGATGAGCTTCTTGAATTTCTCCTTGAAGCGTTGCATCCATACATAGCCGGCTTCTTCGTTCCAGTGCTCGACGCTGCCGCCAGCCTGGGTGATTTCGTAGGGGGCCATGGCCGCATCGCCGACGAAGATCACTTTGTAGTCGGCCCCGTACTTGTGCAGCAGGTCCTGGGTCGAAGTCCGTTCGGAAGTGCGGCGCAGGTTGTTTTTCCACACCGATTCGTACACGAAGTTATGGAAGTAGTAATACTCCAGGTGCTTGAATTCGGTCTTGCAGGCGGAAAACAGTTCTTCGCAGACTTTCACGTGGGCATCCATCGAGCCGCCGATGTCGAACAGCAACAGCAGCTTGACGGTGTTGCGCCGTTCCGGACGCATCTGGATGTTCAAAAGGCCCGCATCGCGGGCGGTATGGTCGATGGTGCCGTCGATATCCAGCTCTTCGGCCGCACCCTGGCGGGCGAACT
>RCUU01001296.1_pt1 | contig 12145 bp, 14 predicted proteins | sample 2166211 | NCBI WGS metagenome assembly RCUU01 (sample SAMN09932620, study PRJNA488358) | compost metagenome | feature: garden; material: soil; isolation source: compost soil in phenylacetic acid-enriched culture | place: Germany: Experimental Botanical Garden Goettingen | collected 2016-01-27
TGTACGCCAAGCCCGAGGCCATTCGCAAGGAAGTGGCGCGCATCCTGGCCAGCTACGGCCATGGCACCGGTCATGTGTTCAACCTGGGCCACGGCATTACCCCGGAAGTCGACCCGGAGCATGCCGGCGTATTCATCAATGCCGTTCACGAGCTGTCGGCGCAGTATCACGGCTGATTCGAAGCTCCCCGAGCGCAAAGGTTGCGAATCGGGGAGCTAGACAGGTTTATTCCTACATATAGGCAAACTGCTTTTCTCTAAAGTCCGGACTCCCCTTGCGCAGAAGGCGCATTCGCTTCCAGTAAATGCGCCCTTGCGCATTTCACCAGCAATGCGTTCGGAGTTCGTGATGAATACAACAAAGACCCTGCGAAAAAGCGTTGTCGCCACAGGTGTGTGGATGGCGATTGCAGGCACAGCTTTACAAGCTCAAATGGCCAATGCGCATGGCAACCTGGCAGATCCACCTTCTCGCGCGGCGCTCTGCCATGCGAACCAGAAAAACCTCAACACCAACTGTGGTGGCGCTCAGTACGAACCGTGGTCGGTCGGTGAGGCGATAGGGCGTTTCCCAGGTGCTGGCCCTGTTGATGGAAAAATTGCCAGTGGCGGTGCGCGTGGCGACTTCGGCGCCCTGGATGAGCAATCGGCCAACCGCTGGCACCTGACCCCGGTCACTGACCGTAACATGCAATTCGACTGGCATTATGAAGCCCCGCATCCGGTTACCTCGTGGGAGTACTTCATTACCAAGGCGGATTGGAACCCCAACGCAGCGTTGACGCGTGCCGCTTTCGATGCCACCCCGTTCTGCGTGGTAGATGGCAAGCATCAGATACCCGCTGCTGGTACAGGTACCAACCCCAAGCACAGCTGCACATTGCCGACTGACCGCACGGGCCAGCACGTGATTCTTGGCGTCTGGAAAGTTGGCGATACCGACAAGGCTTTCCATAGCGTTGCTGACGTCGATATACAGCTCGATGGCGGCCCAGCCCCTGAGTGGCCGCGCCTGGCTGAAATCAGTGCCAATCGTGACCTTGAAGTTGGCGATAAAGTCACTGCACGCGCATTCGATGCCAATGGCGAGCGTACGTCGCACCATGTGAGCATCACGGTCGATAGCGCCGAAGAGGGCATCGCTGCCAACTGGGCCTACAAGCTGGCCAGGCAGATCAATGAAACCCAGACGCTGGTACGTGCCGGTCAGATGGACACGGACGGCAACATCGAGCCCGTGCAGGGCTCCAACAGCATCTTCGCCAAAGCCGAAAGCGGCCTGACCAACTACATTCTGGACTTTGAAACCGCCGCTGGCGATCCGACCACGATGCACCTGCACGATGTGAAACCCGAGTACACGATCGTGGAAGGCAAAGGTGGCGTGGATTTCTCCGTCATGACCAACAAGGCCTTGACCGTGACGGCGCGGCTGTTCGACAGCAACAACAAGCAGGTCTCTTACTCGCGCCAGAACGTTAACGGTACGGAACCGTTCGCGCTGAATGTTGTGAGTGGTGAAGGTATGCACACCCTCAAGGTCGTGGGCGTAGACAAGCTTGATCGGGTGCTGCTCCAGGACCAGAAGACGCTGCAGCTCAAAGCGGCGGGCGATGCCTCCTATGACTTTGTCTTCCCTGAATCGCTCTCGAACTACAAAGCGGGTACCAAAGTACTGCAGCCCAAGAATGGCAAGGTCTACGAGTGCCAGCCATTCCCTGCCTCGGGTTATTGCGTGCAGTACTCCGCAGCCGCTGGCCAGTTCGAGCCAGGCACTGGCTCTCACTGGAACATGGCCTGGACCGAGAAATAAGGCATCAAACCTGGCCCTTGAGGGGGCCAGGCTCTTCGAGTACTCCAAATGCAAGTACAAAAGTATTGCTGGCAGCAGATCCTCCTGCACTGGGTCTCTGCAATGGTCATCCTTTGGGCGCTGATCAGCGGTTTTTACGTGGCGCACATGGATGTCACCCCCGCCACGCTCCACCGGGTCGCCTTCATCAATGTCGCCATGACTACGTTGTTCATCCCCGTATTCTTGCTGCGCTGGCTGTTGCGTATGACCCGTCTCAAGCCACGAAGCCTGCACGATGATCCAAAGGGCCAGCGCATTGCACATGTCGTGCACGAGGGCTTGTACTGGACCACGGCGATCGTATTGGCGTCCGGCCTGCTGATGATGGACAGGGCTATAGACGTGTTCGGTTGGTTCTCCATCGCGCCACTGCTGAGCGAGCCGGTCTGGCACCGCGTCTGGTTCTACATTCACATTGCTGCCTGCCTGCTGCTGGCCACGGGGGTAGCGCTGCATATCGCTGCCGTGGTGTTGCATGAACTGAGCGGGCGACGCGTGTTACGGCGGATGCTGCCCTGACCCGGATGAAGCGCACTTCGCATTTGATCTGGCTGGCGTGCGTGGTGGCAACGCTTGCCTGGCTGGCATGGCGGGAAAGGACTTATCCCGTCGCTGCCCCGCCGGTGGTTCCGGCAGTGCCGGTGGAGACACCCCAGCTGCCGGCAAAACCGTTGCCGGCGGCCACCGTGGCGTTGGCGTTCGGCTTCCAGGCAACGCGCCCGCAGCAGTCGGGCCAAGCGGATGTCGCCCTCAAGGCCAGTTTTGTTTCCAGCCAGGGCGAGGCTCGCGCCTTGGTGAAAAGCCATGGCGGTGAGGCTATCTACCGCGTCGGTGACCGCATACCGGGCCGCGGCGTGTTGCGCCGCATCGATGTGCGTTCGATCGTGTTGTGGTCCGGAGGCCGCGAGGAAGTCGTGTCGATGTCCGCGCCCGCTCCAACCGTGTTCCTGCCTGCAGGTGCTGCCGTTCGCCCGCACCACACTCCCGCCCCTTCATCCCGCCTGTTGCGGGAGGTGCAATGACACTCAAGCGATATCTGCGCGTCGCCTCGTTCGGCGCCTGTCTTACCCTGAACTGTTCCCTGGCGCTGGCCGAGGCGCCCACCTGGCAGCTGGCGATGAGCGATGCCGATGTACGCGAGGTGGTACGCGAAGTGGGCGCGATCCTTGACCAGACGATCATCCTCGACCCGCGCGTGCAAGGCCGTATCACAGTCCTTTCCAGCGAAGCGCTGGATCGCGAAGGGATCCGCCGGCTGTTCTACTCGGTGCTCAATGCCCAGGGCTTTGCCGCTGTGAACGACGGCGACCGTTTGCTGGTGCTGCCGGCCAGTGAGGCCAAGGCCTGGGCCAACCAGCAGGTGGAGGCGATACCGGCAGCGTTCACGACGCGTGTTTTCAACCTGTCGGGCAGTGTGGCTGCTGACCTGGCCGGGCTGTTACGGCCGTTGGTTTCCAGCAGTGGCTACATCGGGCCGTCCAGTTCGGCCAATGCCTTGGTGGTGACCGACTCCGCAGCCAACCTTGATCGCCTGGAGCACCTGGTTCTGCAACTCGACAGCGGCCAGCGGCATGACCATGAGCTGGTGAGCTTGCGCCAAGCCCGGGCCGATGCGGTGTTCCCGGTGGTCGAAGCAGCCGCCGGAGGGCCCGACAGCGGCGTGCGGGTGCTGGTTGATACGGGCGGTAACCGCCTGCTGATCCTTGGCCCGGCCAAGTCCAGGCAACGCATGGCGCAACTGACACGCTCGCTGGATGTACCAGCACCCGCTACCTCGCAGAACTGGCGGGTGGTGCGCCTGCAACACAGCAATGCCGAGCAGCTTGCCGAAGTGCTGGGCGAGGTGGGCAAACGCCTGGATGGCACGCTGGGCACAAACACTCCGGGCGTCGACATTACCGGCGAAGCCATCGTCAAGGCCGATGCCAGCCAGAACGCGCTGGTGCTGCTAGGCGAGCCGCAGACGTTGGCCAGTGTGGAACAGATCATCCTGCAACTGGACCAGCCGCGGGCGCAGGTGCTTATTCATGCGGCAATCGTTGAAGTCAGCGGCAGCATCGAGGAGGCACTGGGCGTGCAATGGGGCATGGACAAGGGTGGCCTCAAAGGTGGCATTACCTACAGCGAAAGCGGCGCTACATTGGCCGACCTGCTGGGCAAAGAGGCCAAACTGCCGGGGGGCGCCGCCCTGGCCATCGGCTCTGATCGTTTTGCCGCCCTGGTATCGGCTTTGGCCAGCAACAGCCGCAGCAATCTGTTGTCCACGCCTAGCCTGCTGACGCTGGATAACCAGGAGGCGCAGATCCTGGTTGGGCAGAACGTGCCGTTCAAGACAGGCTCTTACGTGACCCCCGGCAGTGGTTCGGAAAACCCCTTCACCACGGTCGAGCGCAAGGACATCGGTATCAGCCTGAAGGTGCGCCCGCACATCAACGAAGGCAACAGCCTGCGCCTCGAGGTCGAGCAGGAAAGCTCGGAAATTGCGCCCAGCGCGGCCGAGAATGATCTGATCACCAACAAGCGCACGCTCAAGAGCACCATCCTGGCCTCCGATGGCGAGATCATCGTGATTGGTGGCCTGATCAAGGACAGCGTGCGCCAGGTGGAGCGCGGCGTGCCGCTGCTCAGCCGTATTCCCTGGGTGGGTGGCTTGTTCCGGTGGCGCAGCGACACCCAGGAAAAAACCAACCTTATGGTGTTCCTGCGTCCGACCATCTTGCGCAGCCAGGCCGAGCGGGTCGAGGCGGGGGGGCGTGCCTACGAAGGGTTGCGCAATGCGGATGATTCGACCTTGCCGGACGATGCCCGGCGGATGTTCGATACGCGGCGTCTGCCTGACGCGCACCGGCCACGCCCATGAGCATCGCCCTGCCGTTCAGCTTTGCCCGACGTCACGGCATCCTGCTCGACCGCCAGGCAGCCGAGCCTGCTTTGCTGATGCGTGAAGGCGCTTCACTGGCCGCCATGGCTGAGGCCTGCAGGCGAGTGGGCAGTACCTGGCCTCTGCGTCGCGTGAGCGACGCCCACTTTGCCGAGCGCCTGGCCCAATGCTACGGCCCAGGCCAAGATGCCGCGCAGGCGGTGGTCCAGGGCCTTGACCAGGAAATCGACCTGTCGCGGTTGGCCGAAGCCTTGCCGCAGACCTGCGACCTGCTTGAGCAACAAGACGACGCGCCGATCATTCGCTTGCTCAACGCTTTGTTCAGCGAGGCGGTGAGATCGCGGGCCTCGGATATCCACCTGGAAACCTTCGAGCAGCAGCTGCGCGTGCGCATGCGCATCGACGGCGTCATGCGCGAAGTACTGACGCCGCCGCGGGGACTTTCTGCCCTGCTGGTTTCGCGCATCAAGGTCATGGCGCGCCTGGATATCGCCGAAAAGCGCGTGCCCCAGGATGGCCGGATCAGCCTGCGTCTTGCCGGCCATGAAGTGGACGTGCGGGTGTCGACCTTGCCTGCCGCCCATGGCGAGCGGGTAGTGCTGCGCTTGCTGGACAAGCAGGCAGTACGCCTCGACATCGATCACATGCAGATGCCCAGCTCGGTGCGGGCTGGCTTCATGCACATGCTGGAAAAACCGCATGGCATTTTTCTGGTCACCGGGCCCACCGGGTCCGGCAAGACCACGACGCTGTATACCGCGCTGTCATACCTAAACCAGGTATCCCGCAATATCCTCACCGTCGAGGACCCGATCGAGTATCACCTGCCCGGCATCGGCCAGACCCAGGTGAACACCAAGGTCGACATGACCTTCGCCCGTGGCCTGCGCGCCATCCTGCGTCAGGACCCGGACGTGGTCATGGTGGGCGAAATCCGTGACCGGGAGACTGCGGACATCGCGGTGCAGGCCTCGCTGACCGGCCACCTGGTGCTGTCCACCCTGCATACCAATAGTGCGCTGGGGGCCATCACGCGCCTTGCCGACATGGGTATCGACACCTGTTTGCTTGCCTCATCGCTGGCCGGGGTGATGGCCCAGCGCCTGGTGCGGCGGCTCTGCGACCACTGCAAGGTCGTCTATGAGGTGGACGAGGCCACGGCCAGCGCTTTGGGCCACCCCGCCGGGTTGCCGTCGCAGCTCTACGAAGCGCAGGGCTGTAGCGAATGCCTGCAGGGTTACAGCGGGCGCCTGGCCTTGCACGAGATGGTGGTGGTGACGCCCGCATTGGCCCAGGCGATCCACGCCCGTGCGAACCTGGCTGACATGTCCGAAGTGATCCGCGCGGCCACACCAAGCCTGTTCCAGCATGGCGTCCAGCGTGTCTGCCTGGGGCAGACCAGCCTGGCAGAGCTGCTGCGTGTGACGGGGCAAGGCTGACATGCCGATGTTCCGCTACCAGGCCCAGGATGCGCAGGGGGTGCGCCAGCGAGGAACGCTGGAGGCACCGGGGGCGCGCCAGGCCCGGCAAACCTTGCGCGAGCAAGGCTTGCTGGTGCTGAAGCTGGCCCCCGTAGGGACATCGCCAATGGCCGGCTGGCGCACAGGTAAAGGCATGAGCCTGGCCCAACGCTCGTTGCTGACCCGCCAGTTGGCGACGCTGCTGCATGCCGGGGTGCCGTTGATCGAGGCCTTGCAGGCAGTCGCCGGCCAGAGCACCCAGCGCCAGGTACGGCTGGTGCTGGGAGGTGTTGTTGAGCGGGTTGCCGAAGGCCTCGCCCTGGCCCAGGCTCTGGCGCACTACCCTCAGGCGTTCCCCATGGTTTACCGGGCCACCGTGGCCGCCGCCGAACGCGCCGGCCACCTGGCGGGCGTACTTGAGCGCTTGGCCGAGCATGGCGAGAACCAGCAGGCCCTGCGCCAGAAAGTACAGCTGGCCATGGTTTACCCGGTGATCCTCCTGGTTGTTTCGTTACTGGTGGTGGGGTTTCTGCTCGGTTATGTGGTGCCCGATGTGGTGCAAGCCTTTTCGCGCGACCAGGCGCAGCTGCCGCTGGCAACGCAAGTGCTGATCGCCCTGAGCGATGCCACCCAACATTACGGCTTGGCAGCGCTGGCGCTGTTGGTGGTAGCCGCTGCGCTGGTTGCCTGGGCACTTCGCCAGCCGGCACTGCGCAGGCAATGGCATGGCTTTTCACTGCGCCTGCCGGGCTATGGCGAGTTTGTCCGCGCCAGTGAAGCGGCACGGTTCATCAGTACCTTGGCAATCCTGGGGCGCAGCGGGGTAGCCCTGGTCGAGGCAATGAACATCGGCGCAGCGGTGATCGGCAACCAGATCCTGCGCGAGCGTTTGCTGCAGGCCGCCCGCGAGCTGGGCGAGGGCTGCTCGCTGGCCAATTGCCTGGCACGTAGCGACACCTTGCCGCCGCTGATGCTGCACATGATCGCCAGTGGCGAACGCGCCGGTGAGCTGGACACCATGCTTGAACGTGCCGCAGATCTTCAGGCCAAGCAACTGGCGGGGCGCATCTCGTTGCTGGTGAACCTGTGCGAGCCACTGATGCTGCTGGTGATGGGCGGCATCGTGCTGTTCATCGTGCTCGCGATCCTGCTGCCGATTCTCAACCTCAACCAACTGGTCAACTGATATGTCCATACGTTCAGCACGCCGCGCGCAACGCGGCTTCACCCTCATCGAAATCATGGTGGTGGTGATCATTCTTGGGGTGCTTGGTGCGCTGGTGCTGCCCAACGTGATGAGCCGTCCTGACCATGCCAAGCTGACCGCAGCCCGCACCGATATCCAGTCGATCTCTACCGCGTTGGAAATCTACCGTCTGGATAACGGCCGCTACCCGACCACCTCGCAAGGCCTGGAAGCCTTGGTGACGCGACCAACCGTAGCGCCACTCCCGCGTCAATGGAGTCCCCAAGGCTATCTCAAGAGCACACCCATCGACCCCTGGGGCTCGCCTTACCGGTTTGCAAGCCCAGGCACCCGTTCGGCCCAAGGCTATGACCTTTACTCCCTGGGGGCCGATGGTCAGCCGGGTGGTGAGGAGATGGATGCCGATATCGGTAACTGGTCTGAATGAAACAGCGCCGCTCTCGAGGCTTTACGCTGCTGGAGCTACTGCTGGTCATGCTGCTGCTGGGCATCGTGATGAGCATGGCAGGTGTCATGTTCGGGCGTGACCCGCAACGTATGGCCAATCAGGAAGCCAGCCTTTTTTTCCAGTTGGTACAGCACGCGCGGCACCAGGCGGTGCTGGAAGGATTGGCACTGGGTATCCGCATTGATGCCCGGGGCTATCAACTGCTTAGAGCCACCGGACACCGCTGGGAGATTGCGGGCAAGCATCGAGATATCGACCTGGACCTGCACGTGGAGATCGATGGGGTTCCGGTGCCTCCCGGTGTGCCTGGGATGGCACCGCAACTGGTGATGTACGGCAACGACGAGCACACGCCGTTTGCCCTTCATTTCGGGGTGAACGATGTACGCCTTGTTTCTGTGTCGAGTGATGGCATCAATGACCCCAGTTTCCTGCGCTGAACGCGGCTTCACCTTGCTGGAAGTGTTGGTGGCGTTGGTGATCTTCGCGGTACTGGCCGTGGCGGTTACCTCGGCCAGCCAGCATGTACTGGTGCAATCGCAGGGGCTTGAGAAGCGCTTGCTCGCCAGCTGGGTCGCGGACAACCACTTGATGGAGATGCGCCTGCAACCTGCACCGGGTCCTGGCGAGCGCACCCTGGATGTCATGTTCGGCCAGCGTCGCTGGACCCTGCAGGAAACCCGCCGCCGCCTGGGTGAGGGTGCCCTGCTGGAAGTACACGTACGGGTAGGCCTTGCTTCGGACCGCCAAGTACTGCACCAGGCCACGGGGTGGTTGGGGCTGGTCGATGCGCCACGCTAGGCCAGGCAGGTTGACCGGTCAGCGGGGCTTCACCTTGATCGAGCTGCTGCTGGCGATCGCCATTTTTGCCTCGCTGGCGGTGGGCAGCGCACGCGTGCTCGATGTGTTCATGCGTGCCGAAAGCGCACGTCAGATGCAGGCCAATGAGCTGCGAGCGTTGGGCAGGGCCATGAGCCTGATGCAACGCGATGCCCTGCTGGGTTATCAGCCTGCGAGTCTCGGCAAGGGCGGTTACGGTGTACTGCTGCACGGCGCACGGGCGCATTGGTTGGCCAGGGAGCAAGACAACCAGGCGCTCAAGCGTAGCGAGTTGAGGGTTGTCGAGTATTGGCTCGAGGAAGGCGTGCTGTGGCGTCAACGGCGCACGCAGGGGCAAGACCAGCCTCGGCCGCAGCGCTTGCTCGAAGGTGTACGCGAGCTGCATTGGCGGGTGCATGTGCCCGGAAGCGGCTGGCAGGCACGCTGGCCCATGACCCAGCGGCGGCCGGTGCCCCCACAGGCGCTGGAGGTGACGCTGTCGACCAAGCGGTTTGAGCAGGTTCGGCGGGTACTGCCACTGGGGGGCGCCAGCCAGTGAGGTGGCAACGGCAAAGGGGGCTCGCATTGGTTACCGTGCTGCTGGTCATGGCGCTGCTCACGATGCTGGTAGCCGGCATGTTGCACAGCCATCAACTGTTGGTTGGCGGGGTTACCCGGCAGATCGAGGGTACGCGTTTAATGCGCCTGGCCCAGGCAGGCGAGCAGCAGGGTCTGGTGATCCTGCGCCGCGAGCTGGGTGAGGTATTGCAGGTCACCCATGATCGGCAAGCCTGGGCCCAGCCCAGGGCGTTGAACCTCGATCAAGGGCAGGTAAGCCTGCAGTTGGAAGACCTTTCGGGTCGGCTGAACCTGGGAGCCCTGATGGCCGGAAAGGCACCCGACCCGTTGCTGCTCGAACGCTGGGAACGCCTGTGCCATTCATTGCAGCTGGAGCCACCGGCATTGGACGGGCTCGTTGGCCAGCCGATGCTCGACCCAACGCAGTTGCGCGCATTGCCGGGGGTCACCGCCGAGGTGATGACGCGGTTGCAGCCGTGGGTGGTGGTATTGCCCAAGGAGGCGCGGCTCAACATCAATACGGCCCCGGCGCGCTTGCTGGCGGCGTTCGCTGAGCTGTCACCGACGGTAGCCGCGGAGCTCGAAAGGGCGCGCCCCGAGGCGGGATACCCCACCGTGGAGCGCTTTCTTGCCCAGCCCCAGCTGGAGGGCCAGGGCCTGGACAGGCGTGGGCTGGCAGTGAGCAGCCGCTGGTTTCGCCTGGAGGTACAGGCGGAGCTGGCAGGTCGGCGCATGTACTTGTACAGCGATCTGGAGATCGATTTGAACACGCACCAGGTTCGTGTGGTGCGGCGTGTGTTTTCGGCAAGGCGGGAGCCAAGTGCAGATGAGTGAGAACTGGTTGTACCTGTTGCCCGAAGGCATTGCGGCAGCTGATGCGCAGTGGCCGGTGTGGTTGCGTACGGGGGACGGCAACCTGAGCAAGGCGCGCCTGGGTGAGCTGGTCTCGACCCTGTCCGGCCCAGTGATCGTGGTGGTGCCCATGGAAATGCTGGGCAGCTGTGAGATCGGCCCTGTACCGGGTAAACGGCCGAAACCGGAAACACTGGCGTACGCCGCCGAGGATCAGTTGGCAGCGCCGCTGGAAACGTTGCACTTGGTGTTTGGTCCGCCCTGTACGCAAGGGCATCGCCGCGCGTTGGTGATAGAGCTTCAGGTCATGGCCAACCTGGTGGCTCTGCTGCAAGCCCAGGGTATCGACCCGCTTGGCATCTACGCCGATGCCGACCTGCTGGGGGCCGGGCAGCCCTGCGCATTGTGGTTCGAGGGCCGCTGGCTGCTGGGCGGCCCGAATGGCCTATGTCTGGTCGCCAGTCCGCAGGCCGCCGAGGTCCTGGCGCAGCAGTTGCCGCCGATGGCATGGCAGGCTGAGCTTGCTCATGCAGGGGAGGCGCTCTGCAACCAAACTGTCGATAGCGCCGTCCACACCTTGGTACAAGGGCGAGCCACGGCCTTGGACCTGCGCCAGGGGGCATTCCGCAGACGCGGGTCGGCCTTGCCTTGGCCCGCCTTGGCGGGCGGGGTGCTGCTGGCATTGGCAATGGTGTGCCTGGCGGATCATCTGCGTATCGCGTGGTTGACGCAACGCACGGCACAGCTGGATGCCGAGAACGTTCAGGTATTTCAGCACTGGGCGCCTGGGCAGCCTGTCACTGGCAACCTGGTTGCGCAGGTCAGGGCGCTGGAGTTCCGTCCCCAGGCAATGACCACTGTCGAGGAGCTGGCAGTATTCAGCGAGCGGTTGGTTGAAGCCGGGAACATCACCGTTGAACGGGCTGTGTTCAGCCCCACCGAAGGGTGGCGCATGGAAGTGGTAGCGCAAGGGTTCGCTGACCTTGAGCGCTTGCGTCAACAGGCGCCTGCGGTGCTGATGGACCAGGCGCGCCAGGCCGGGCAAGGCGTGCGGGCGACCCTGACTTGGCTGGGGGCTCGATGATGCGGTGGTTTGGGCAGGCCTGGCTACGCCAATGGCAATCGATACCCGGCGCCCGGCGGGGAGTGATTTTGGCCAGTCTCTGGAGCCTGGCCTTGGTCGTTCTCTGGCAAGTTGCCTGGAGCCCCGGCAAGCAGCGCTTGCAGCAGGCCGAGCTTGATCATGCGCGAGCCCTGGAGCTGGCCGGGCACCTGCAGAGGGTTTCGACAGGCCCGGCCATGGCCCTGGACGCTGTGCAGGCACTGACGCCCGCCGGGCTGAACGAGCGAGCGCTGGCTGCTGGGCTGCGAATCACCGGGCTGCAGGCGCGTGCCGCTCAGGTGGACGTCAGCCTGGAGGGAGAGCCTGCGAAACTGCTGGTTTGGCTGCACGCGCTGGAACGTGATGGCGTGCAGTTCCGCAGTTTGCAGTTGCAGGTGATCGGCGAACAGTTGCAAGCGCAGCTGGCACTGGAGCTGGATGGAGCCTGAGCCGATTAAGATTCGCTTCAGCCAGCTTGGGTAGGCTGTTCCCATCGAAAACGAAACAGGACCTGCCACCATGAAAGCTCGCTACCTCGCCCTGATCCTTGCCCCGCTGTTCAGCACTGCCGCCTTGGCTGCGGGCTATACCGGCCCCGGTGCCCAGCCGGTTACCACCGTTGCCACGGCCAACGATGCCGCCGATGACACCCCGGTGGTGCTGCAGGGCTTCGTGACCAAGAAGATCAACAACGACGACAAGTACGAATTCAAGGACAACACCGGCACCATCAGCGTAGAAATTGATGATGAAGACTTGCCGCCGACGCCGTTCAACGACAAGACCAAGGTCAAGCTGACCGGTGAGGTGGAGAAACACCTGATGAGCCGCGAGGTTGATGTGGATATGGTTGAGATCATCAACTAATCCAAGGGCTTGTTCGCGGGCATGCCCGCGAATGCCTCACACCGATTTGGGTGGTAACTTGCTCAGGTGCAACGCC
>RCUU01001297.1_pt1 | contig 12139 bp, 11 predicted proteins | sample 2166211 | NCBI WGS metagenome assembly RCUU01 (sample SAMN09932620, study PRJNA488358) | compost metagenome | feature: garden; material: soil; isolation source: compost soil in phenylacetic acid-enriched culture | place: Germany: Experimental Botanical Garden Goettingen | collected 2016-01-27
CTTCAAATTCACGTCTACCTCACTACCTTGTCATCTCATACCCAGAAAACGACAGGATTCTTATTCATATATTATCTGAAATATACACAAAATGCCATCACTGACCGCGCAAAAAAAGGACGATTCCAATTTATGGAGATGTCCTATTAGTATTGCCTTTTATTTCAATTTATTAACCTGCCGAAATTGTTCTTCGTTTAACTGCTCCAGTAGCCACCACCAATACTCCTAAAGCGATCGGCAGGACGGAATGTGTGGATGGGAGCAAAAAGGACAGCATTGTCCCTAATTTTGCATCCTGAAGCATCATATCACCTGCTGTGAAGGCTAAAATATAAGCGCCTATAAATACAAGAATCGGAAATCTGTGCAGCCAGCCTACAATTAACCCACTTCCCCATACTACAATCGGAATGCTGAGTGCAATCCCGATGACAATTAAAGCCAAATCCCCTTTGGCTAGACCAGCAATCGCCAGAACATTATCCAGACTCATAATAAAATCAGCCACGAGAATCGTTCGGATTGACTTCCATACGGTGGATGATTCCGCAACCCTGAGCTCCTCCTCTTCTTCCAGCAGCAGTTTGAACGCAATCCATAGCAGCAGAAACCCTCCTCCAGCTTGGATATACGGGATTTTCAGCAGTAATACCGCGACAAAAGTAAGCGCACAACGCAGGATAACAGCTCCCGCGGCTCCCCACCATACAACAGTCTTCCGGTGCTTCTCCGGAAGGTCCTTACTGGCCATCGCGATAACCATCGCATTATCTCCACTCAGCACCAGATTGATCATCAATATTTCACCAAGGAGCAATAATGATTCCATTCGCTCTTACCTCCCCGAATCACATGTAACTACATGTATGTTGGGAAGTGACAAGCTATGACTTCCTGTCCAACTTTTTTTTGAGGATGAAAGCATGTATGCCCCTTTTTTTGCGTATACAAAACTAAGCATATCTTCGTGCTTATCTAAACAAACTTTAGGGGTGACTACGCCTTGAATACGTCCATATGGGAGTTTGTATTATCACTGCTCAATATTATTTTTCTAGATCTCATTCTGGCGGGAGACAATGCTATAGTTATCGGACTTGCAGCGCGTAATTTGCCGATCAGTACTCAAAAAAAAGCTATCATGCTCGGGACCGCAGGTGCCGTCGTATTACGCATTTTCGCAACGATTCTGGTCGTTTGGTTATTGAAAATCCCTTGGTTACTGCTGGCAGGCGGGATTTTACTTATTCTAATTGCTTATAAGCTGTTAACAGATGAGAGTAATTCAGCGAATATCAAGGCTGGCCAAAGCCTATGGTCTGCTGTGGGAACTATTATTCTAGCCGATGCTGCGATGGGACTGGATAATGTCATCGCCATTGCTGGAGTTGCTAAGCACAATATCTCTCTAGTTGTCATAGGACTGCTAATTAGTGTCCCAATCGTAGTCTGGGGAAGTACTCTCTTTATTAAATTAATCAACAAATATCCATGGATTATTTATATTGGTTCCGCAGTCTTAGGGTTTACAGCATCAAGCATGATTACAGATGAGCAGCAGCTGTCACCCTTCTTTGAACAGCACCCATTTCTGAAAACTCTGTTTATATTCGTGATCATTGTTGGTATCTTAACTGGAGGACATTGGAGACGCAAATCAAGCCATCAAAAATCAAAAAAACTGCCACAGCCGTAGATGTTGCTACGAGTGTGACAGCCCTTTGTTTATGTTATTAGAACCATTCTTCCTGTAATCCAGCCTGAGTACTTACTACATCTCTAGGCTTCTCATCACCATACGGAGTGATCAGCACGGTCTCTGTGGCTTCGATCGCTGCGTCCAGTAATGCAGAGTATCCGGGCAGCGTAGCTTCAATCTTATCTACAATCCGTAAATTCGGGTTCGTTGTAGGTGATTTAGGTACAAATAAAGTACAGCAGTCCTCGTAAGGAAGGATAGATAAATCATAGGTGCCGATATTCTTAGATAGCTCCACAATATCACTTTTGTCCATCATTACCAGCGGACGCAGTAGAGGAAGTTCTGTAGCACGGCCAATCACGTTCATGCTTGGTAGTGTCTGGCTAGCGACCTGCCCAAGACTTTCCCCGGTTACGATCGCGAGTGCCCCCTCACGTTCAGCCAACTGTGTAGTAATCCTCAGCATCGCTCGGCGCATCAACGTAATAATCAGATTATCCTGACCTATTCCAGTAAAAGACGTCTGCACCTCTGTAAAGGGTACTAAATGTAGTTTGATGACTCCCGCATATCGTGACAATACCCGCGTAAGATCAACCACCTTTTGCCGAGCAAGCTCACTCGTATAAGGATAACTATAGAAATGTACGCACTCCACCTCGAGTCCACGGCGCATGGATGACCAACCGGCTACAGGACTATCAATGCCTCCGGAGAGCAGCAACATCGCTTTTCCATTTGTACCTAGCGGAAATCCACCAACCCCTGCAATATTTTCGCAGAATATATAGGTGTGGTCTTGGCGAATTTCAACCTTCAGCTCCAATTGAGGTGACTTTACATCCACAGTAAGTCCGGAATATCCTTGCAGCAATGGTGTCGAGACTAATTTATTCATCTCCATGGAGCCATAGGGGAACTCCTTCCACACTCGTCGTGCGTTCACCTTAAACGTTGTACCCGGTACGGGAGCGATAATCTCTAAGAAATGACGGCTGACAGCCACAATATCCTCGAGTTCTGACTTAGCCACCTTCACTGGACTGACAGAAGCAATACCGAATACATTCTTCAGTGCTTCTACCAGTTCAACAGCAGGTTCTCCGTTTAGTTCCACATAAATTCTTCCGAATTCCTTGGTTAGAACCACCTTTGGATAAGGTTTAATCATTTCCTTCACATGCCGAAGGACCGTTTTCTCAAATCTGGCACGGTTCTTGCCCTTTAATGTAAACTCCCCGAAACGCAAAAGCAGCATATCGGCATAATCTATACTATTGGCACTGCCTTTAGCAGATTCCTGATTTATCACACTCATTAGTTACTTCATACCTCCTTCAGCAATCTTTAAAGCTCGTACCGCAGTAATTAGTGCGTTCTCAAGTGCCGCCACATCTTCTTCAGTGTGACTATCTCCGAAACTGATACGGATGCCTCCCGAAGCTACAGAAACATCTTTCCCCATTGACAACAGAACACGACTAGGTTCTGCCAGTCGGGAAGAGCAAGCCGACCGGGTAGAAACAGCCATCCCTAGTTCCTCCAGCTTACGGGCGAACACTTCCCCTTTCATGCCAGGGTATGAGAAATGCACAATATGAGGGGCTCCATCCTCTCTGCTGTTTATAACAAATTCAGGAACGCTGTGCAAGAAGCGTAACAGTCGATCTCGAAGTGGAAGCACTCGGGCATGGAAGGTTTCACGCTGCTCACCACTCATCCGCACTGCTTTGGAAGATGCAACAATTGCAGGTACATTCTCGGTTCCAGCACGTTGCCCCTCTTCATGAGAACCACCGGAGAGTAAAGGAAACAGCTGGATTCCTTCTTTAATATAGAGAAGCCCCGCTCCGCGTGGGCCGCGAATTTTGTGAGGAGACAAGCTGTAAAGATCCACTCTCCATCCTTTAAGGTCAACAGCAAGCTTACCATATCCCTGAACGCCATCTACATGAAATAAAGTTCGTGGATTTACGGATTTAATCAGCCTGCCAATCTCCATCAGTGGCTGCACGGTGCCAATCTCATTATTTACATGCATCACACTTACAAGCACCGTATCACGCCGTACTGCAGCAGCTACTTGCTCTGGATCAATCCACCCGTTACTGTCCGGCGCTACAAAAGTAATCTCCCAGCCATTTCGCTGCAGTTGCAGACAACTTTCATACACAGAAGGATGCTCTATTTCCGTAGTTATTAGATGACGTCCTCTTGACTGATACTGCAAAGCAGCACCTTTAATGGCTAAATTGTTACTCTCCGTAGCCCCAGATGTAAATAGGATCTCCTTTGGTTGTACAGATAACGCAGCCGCGCATACTTCTCGTGAGCGCCTGATCAGCTTGGCCGCTTCACTGCCAGCACGGTGTAAGGAGGACGGATTAGCATAGTGCAGCTTCATAATTTGTTCCATCGTCTTCACCACATCTTCATAGGGTGGTGTAGCGGCGGCATAATCCCAGTAAAGCATATATCGATTGTCTCCTTTACTTCATTAAAATGAAAAATAATTCTTGTTTACATTTCGAAAAAGGATCAAACGGTGATCCCGAATACCAGCCATGTGGTTTAAGGGAAATACCGTTTGATCCTTTATATTATACAGCGTATTGCGCGCGAGCGCGTTCTATTTTAGTAAGATAGGACTGCGTCTCTTTTGGAAGCAGTGAAAGTTTCTCGAATAATTCCTGATCATTGCTTACCCCAAGATTAATTACCCTTCCAGGTCCTGCGTTGTAAGCCGCTAATGCCATATTTTCCTGTCCGTCAAATCGCTTCAACTGATAAGACAGATAACGTACACCACCATCAATATTTTGAGCCGGGTCAAAAGAATTTGAAACCCCTAAACCACGTGCTGTTCCATCCATTAACTGCATTAATCCTTTAGCTCCAGCCGATGAGACAACGTTTGGATTAAAAGAAGATTCTGTATCGATTACAGCTTTTATCAAATCAATAGGTACCCCGTATTTCGCGCTCGCCGTTTCAATTAGATCATTATAACTCGAAGGTGTAGTGTTTGTTATTTCCCCGGAAATTACGCTATCGATGCTTGCAGTAGTCCCGCCGATCTGTTGCCATAACAGGCTACTTACAGAGGATGCGTCCGGAAGTGATGTCAAGAAGCTTGTTTCCCGGCTATCGGAGGAGTCAGAAGACAAGGCTTGAAGCATTGCTGCAAATTGAGAGGCTGACGCGCCCGACCTTTCCGTTTCATTCGCTGCGTTGCTCTTGTCGGTTGCACTCTTTAAGCTTATCCATTTAAGCTGCCCTAACCCGTGGGTTACAGCGGGATTAATCTCCATACCGGCGCACTCCTTTTATCCTGTTCAATCCTATATTTGTCTTACATTAAATTTCGATGAATTACCGCTTAATATTACATTTTATCCGCGATAATTGCTATATGCTGGAATGAAAAAACAGACTTCAGACCCTGATATTTAGGTCTAAAAGCCTGTTATTGTTCAAACATTTCGGTTCGTTTTTAACGAGCAAAGGGGATCATCACAAAGTAACTAAGTGTAGATACAATCCCTAACCCCATTGCCCATGCCCCAAGCGTTTTTTGCTCTTTGGCATATGCATAATACCCCAGTACAACAGATATGGGTCCAAGAATGATGGACCAGAGAAACAAAGAGGCAATCCCCATTGCAAGCCCAGTATAACCCATCACTTTGCTGCCACCATACTCCACTTCGTTCTCGTTTGTTTCACTTACCCCACGCGGTGTTGTATCCCGAACTTGCATCGAGACCGGATTCACCTCTGCGGCATACTCCTCATGATGTTCTCTGTCCCGGCGCGGATAGTCTACTCTGCGCGGACGCAAAATAACTTTTCTCGGACCGGATGGTCCATTGGATGAACTTGATTCATGATCCTTTTCTCTGTCCATTAGTGCGGCCTCCTAAGAGTTCGGCTTAAATGTTAAACAGCATGTTGCAGACGATGTTGTGACATGATCGTGGTGACCTTGATTCGTCATTTCTTCAGCATATTCTTCTTTAAATCCACTACCTGCATGCTTGTCGATCTCAATAATAATCTCTTCAGCCCGGCATAAATTATGCTCGCCCCAATAATGACAATTGCTCACACTACATTTAACTAATGGCTTCACACTCGACATAATTATCACCTCGGCTTCATTATGTCCGCTCGATTCCCCCCCTATTCTACAGGCAGGTTTCCAGTTGATGTAACGATCCCGGATCTTGATTATCACACAAAAAAAAAGGACCAGCCCTCGTCATTATCAATTGACGAAGTGCTGATCCTTTATACCAACAAATGAACGGTTAAACCTGATTTTGCATACGCTTCTCAGTCAAATAGTCGTTCTCATAATAAGTAAGGTCATCGCGTAGCTCTTCATAAGTCTTGGTAATTTCTAAGATGATATCACGCGCCGGACGAACTGGCTTTTTACGGAATCGAATGGCATCCTGTCCAGTATAAGCATAACGTCCATCTTCAGAATAACTTTCATTCTTAGGATAAAAGAAGTTATTCACGCCATAGTGATATACATTATAAAGCGCTTTCTGCGCAAAAGATTCATCGAATGTAGCACGACGCAGAGCAACTCCAAGCTTCTCATAAGACATTTCCGAGAACACTAATAGATGACGAACATCAGATAGAAATCCTTGATAGAAGTGTACAGTTTCTTCATCACCTTCAGTTACAAGCTGAGGTAATGCATGCTCATTTAGGAAAATTTCCATCTTGTCGATTACTTCTTTAAGTTTGTCTCTCGTCGATTCACATAATTTCTGCACATTGGCTGGCATGGCGGTTGCTCCCCCTTATTATTCCCTGCTCTTGTAGTCAATAAAGTTAATCCTATGAAGAAATAGTCTCTAGACGTATCTCTTTATTCTTGCAATATCAGGATGTGAACACAGAGAAGTCTAACCTTCTGAAAATTAAAAGAACATCTATCGACATATCTCCTGCAATATCAGGATGCAAACTCGAGATGCTTATTCTCTCTGATATTATCATAAAAAACGTTAGGAAGGTATCCTTTTCTAAGATGCATAAAACATACGCTCTCTTCTAAACCTATAGGCATTACAATGCATAGAGGAGCGGAAATCATGTCACGTAAAAATCTAACGGTTGCAGGTATAGTAACAGCTGCTTTCACAGTTGTATTACTTACCTTTGCGCTACGTCCTACCCCTAACGGGACGAACAGAGAAGTCGCTAATATCGATGTACCAAATCCTGCTCCAACTTCAGCCCTACATTCAGCACCAAATCCTTCACAAGAAAAATCTTTTAAAAAAAGCGCCTTATCTCAAGATGTTGATGCGACGGATCGCCTGAATAGAGTCGATGTCAGCAGACATTTGACTAAACTCCTCTCCGAAACGGATGGAATGTCTTCGCTTCATGATAAATCAGTGTATGCAAAAACATTGCAGCAGAACCACGGATTTATCACCATGCTTATGTGGATTGATTTTCGCAAACATAAGACAGAAACCTTTAAGTCCTCCTCCTTTCCTAAAGGAACCGAACAGGAGAATCAACAGCTGCAGAAATATCTTAAGACAGCGAAATCAGCACTCCATGGCCATCAATCCTACGAGTCTCCAACGTTTATAATCGGTAAGGAGAAATACTATTTTATCGCTCAACGGAACAAAGAAAAAAATGTAGGCATCATCGCACTTATTAACCAAAAGGTGCTTGGGCGTGTGGCAGACCATCAGCTGAAGAACCTGCGTCTCATTCCTTATCCGAAGGAAGGGAAGTACCGTGTAGAATCTGTTCATACTGACAATTTAAAGGATATCACCGTCAAGACTGGTCATGATAACGAAAACGCCAGCCATTTTTATGAGAATGAAATTGTCGTCCGTTTCCGCAACAATGCTCCTACTCCGGGACAGCTTCAAACGATAACGGCCGACATCAACGGTAAGAAGCCGCGTAAGCTTGGGTATGCTTATATATTCCGTTCGGAAAAGATGACTTATTATCAGCTCAAAGACTATTTCACCAATAAATGGCATCCCGAATATACGGAGCCTCACTATATGTATTTAACCAATGATACGATAACTAAAAACGCAGAAGGAACCGTTACTCCAAATGACATGTTATTTTCCACTTATCAGTGGAATCTGCCAGCGATAGAAACCGAGCTAGGGTGGAATCTTTCCAAGGGCAGTAAAGAAGTTGTCGTGGCTGTGGTCGATACCGGAGTTCAGATCAATCATCCAGATCTTAAGGGTAAGCTGCTGACCGGATATAACGCGATCACCAATGGTTCCACTCCAGAAGATGATGTAGGACATGGCACACATGTATCTGGAATTATAGGTGCACTGGTCAATAACGGAGAAGGCGTAGCAGGTATCAGCTGGTATAACAAGATACTTCCGGTAAAAGCGCTCGATAATTCAGGCGCAGGCACCACTTATTCCGTAGCGGAAGGAATCATTTGGGCAGCTGACAACGGTGCGAAAGTCATCAACTTAAGTCTAGGTAACTATGCGGATTCTCAGTTCCTTCATGATGCAATCAAATACGCCTACGACCGAGATATCGTCCTGGTCTCTGCTGCAGGCAATGATAATACAGAACGCCCAGGGTATCCTGCTGCCTATCCTGAAGTGATGGCAGTAGCTGCAACAAATGCTTCAGGGGAAAAAGCTTCCTTCTCCAACTACGGCGATTATATTGATGTCGCTGCACCCGGAGAAAGCATAGCAAGTACTTATCCTGATAGCCAGTATGCCGCTTTATCCGGTACATCGATGGCCAGTCCTCATGTCGCTGCGCTGGCGGGTCTGGTGCGTTCACTGAATCCGAATCTAACGAATACGGAAGTTATGGATCTTATGACCAAAAATGCTGTTGATTTAGGCACTCCCGGGCATGACAAATATTTTGGCTGGGGTCAGGTCGATATCTATAAAACATTGCAAGCCGCTAGCGGCAATCAAGTTCCATTACAGCTATGGCCACAGCATGTGCAACAGCAAATGAATCAATTGAAACAACGATTAGGTAACACTCCTTAACCATTCACCTGCAGAAATCTGCCAAGTAAACGGAGAAACAACCGTAAGCCTGCCTCCATATCTGTTTCATTCATTTGTGAATAACATAACCGGATATGCCGGGAAGGGGTCTCCGCGGAGTAACAAACATCACCAGGTAAAAAAGAGATGCCCTCCTGTTCGGCTAGCTTATGCAGTCTTGCGATATCAGGAGAAGCTGGCAACTCCAGCCAGAGATTAAGTCCTCCCGCTGGAAGAATGTATTTCACTCCAGGCGGCGCGTAAAGCTTCAGAAGCTTCGCCGCCTTTTCCATACGACCACGGAGGGTAACTCGTAATTGAGCAGCATAGGATTCATACTTGCCCGCGATGAACGGTAATACCGCCCGCTGCGTGAGCAGCGGACTCCCTAGATCACTTGCGGACTTGGCGGCGATAAGCCGAGACAGAATATTCTCTCCAGCGGCAACGCAGGCAATTCTGCAGCCAGGTGCTATAACTTTACTGAAGCTCTTCATATAAACTACATGCCCTTCGGTATCCATCGATTTGATCGTCCCGGGTGGAGGTGCATGGAAATATAAATCACTAAATGGATCATCCTCTACAATGAGGCAACGGTAACTGCGCGCTAATTCCAGCAACCGTTGTCTTCTTGCCATGCTCATAGTTACTCCGCTCGGATTCTGAAAAGTAGGGAGGGTATAAATCAGTTTAGGCGGTCTTTGATCACACATTTTTGTAAGAGTGTCCACCCGCATCCCTTCACTGTCCGTAGGTACAAAGATCATTTCTGCACCTCGTCCTGCAAAAACATCAATAGCCCCAGTATAACTCGGAGCCTCAAGATACACAGTGTCCCCAGGTCCGACAAATGTACGAGCCACCAGATCAATGCCTTGTTGCGTTCCGCTTGTGATCATCAAATCAGAGGAAGTGAGTGCAATTCCGCGTGCTTTTAAATGATCTCTCATAATGCCTCGCAGTTCCAGATCACCCTGGAAATTCCCATAGGTAGCCATAAGTTCTGGCTGCTGAGTGACTAATGCTGCGTAGGAGTCACCGATATCTTTTAGAGGAAGCAACTCCCTATGAATTGCAGCGATATGAAAGGGATACTTTACTTCTGAGTAATCAAAATTGCGCCAAAGCTGCGCTCGCGGCAAATAATCATCATATAAATCCTGCCAGCGACCATCTACCTGACGTTTAGTGTGCTCAGGGTCGGCTACAAAGCAGCCTTTACCTTGTCTGCAATAAATAAGCCCCCGCTTCTCAAGCACATCATACGCCTTGCTTACTGTAACCTGGCTTACGCTCAGCGTTGTAGCCAAACTTCTTACGGAGGGCAGGCGGACACCTTGCTGAAGCAGTCCTGATAAGATCCGCTGACTCAAGGTTTCACTGATTTGATGGGGCAGAGATTTACTGCCGCTGCGATTCAAATCGATATGCATGAACCCTTCACCCCCACTGTTATATTCAACGCTTTACTGTTATACAGTATTCCTATTATGATAGCACCAAATCGAAAGGTGGAGAACTCATTTATGGATATCAAATACTCGGCCGCAGCCAATCATCTAGGATCATCAGCCGTTCGCGAGATTCTAAAAGTTACACAGGGCAATGACATCATTTCACTTGCAGGCGGGCTGCCTGGGGAGGATTTGTTTCCCTTAGAGGCCGTACGGGACGCATATAACCGTGTGCTCTCCAGCGATACCTCGGCATTACAGTACGGACTAACCGAGGGCTTTACTCCACTACGTGACAAAATCGCTGAAAGACTTACGCGCCAAGGAATCCCTGTGACAGCGTCTGAGATGATTCTGACTACAGGCTCCCAGCAAGCCATAGATCTGCTATGTAAAATACTACTTGACCCCGGTGATGCAGTCCTTGTAGAAGCCCCCACTTATCTAGCAGCCTTACAGGTACTCGGATCTTATCGAGCGGATATCCATACGATAAATAATGACGAGCAAGGCATTTTGCCAGATCATCTGGAAGATCAGATTCAAAAACTACGGCCCAAACTGCTATATGCAGTTCCGACCTTCAACAATCCTTCAGGAGCGACATGGAGTAAGGAACGTCGTGAGAAAATAGTTGAAATTTGCCGCCGCTACAATGTTCTAATCTTAGAGGACAATCCCTACGGCGAAATAACCTTTGAGGAAAATAAAGAGCTTTATCCACCCTCTTTAGCGTCCATCGACAGAAGCTATGGTCGCGATTATTGTGTCGCTTACACTGGAACCTTCTCCAAAATCGTAGCTCCTGCTCTGCGTACCGGTTGGATTATCGGCGATTCAAATCTAATCAAGACCATCGCCAAGGCAAAACAAGCCGCTGATCTGCATTCTAGCACCATTGACCAGCGCGCTTTAGATGAACTGCTGCTTCATTTCGATATTGAGCAGCATATCCGTGTCATCTCACGAGAGTATTATTCACGAATGAAACGCTTATCCACGGAACTCAGATCCCAAAACTGGGAAGGCGCCCATTTTCTAGAGCCACGAGGCGGTATGTTCTTATGGCTAACGCTTTCCCAAGAGATCAACACGAAGGAATTGCTTCCAATCGCTGTAGAGAACGGAGTTGCTTTTGTTCCAGGTGAGGTGTTCTATTCAGCGCAGCCCCTCAAGAACAAGATGCGCCTGAATTTCACACATACGCCACCTGAGCTTATACCTGTTGCTGTTCAGCGTCTGGAGAAAGCATTAGTACATTGGCGGGAGCGTCAATCCACCGTTCAATCTTAATCCTATAAAATAACCCGGCTTCTTCATCTTTTATGGGATGGGAAGCCGGGTGATTTAATTCTCTGCATGCTTGGAGTAATTTACTTCTTAGACACTTCTATGCTATCTTCTTTGATCCTAAAATATCCATTTTCAACGAAAGACATAATTCGACTGACACTTACCCCTGTTTGAAGGGATATATTTAATACCATCGTGTCAGGTGAAGTCTCTACGATACGCCTGATTCTCTGATACATCTCATCACAACTATTGCACATCCTCTTATCATTTCGTTCAAATAGATGTCCGCAGAACCCGCAAATCTGATAATTACCCATGCTACACATTTCCCACTTTCTACATATCTTCTTGCCACGAGCTAAACACCTTCGGCGTCTTTATAAGGACGGTTATCGTTTATGCGAGAAATATAAGGATAATGTATAACGTGAAGCTTATACTTTCTTATATTTTAAAAAAGCGACGTGATCCGGTTTCCCGAGATACGTCGCTCGCTTGTATAGTGTTGTTTATCATAACGTTGCAGTTAGGAAAGTTTGCCGTAAGCCGGGTTCTGTGCTCGTCGTGGTTCAATCGGGAACTACCCTCCCACCATAAGCGACAATCATCTATCTAGGCCGTACATTACT
>RCUU01001298.1_pt1 | contig 12134 bp, 10 predicted proteins | sample 2166211 | NCBI WGS metagenome assembly RCUU01 (sample SAMN09932620, study PRJNA488358) | compost metagenome | feature: garden; material: soil; isolation source: compost soil in phenylacetic acid-enriched culture | place: Germany: Experimental Botanical Garden Goettingen | collected 2016-01-27
CCTCGGAATAACTCCCCAAAACCACCAACGCATCCCGAATGCCCCGCAAACGCGCTCTAAACTAATTAAAAGATGAGGTGTCCCAAGTGTCGGAAGCTTATAAAAACGCCGGAGTGGATATTGCGGCTGGTAACGAAGCGGTAGAACGCATGAAAAAGCACGTAAAACGTACTTACCGTCCAGAAGTAATGACGGATCTTGGTGGGTTCGGAGCGCTGTTTGGCCTCAATAAAGATAAATATGAAGAGCCAGTGCTTGTATCGGGAACCGATGGTGTAGGCACAAAGCTCAAAATCGCGTTCGCGGCGGATCGCCATGACACGATTGGGATCGACGCTGTAGCTATGTGCGTGAACGACATTGTAGTGCAAGGCGCAGAGCCGCTCTTTTTCCTCGACTATCTGGCTTGCGACAAAGTCGTGCCGGAGAAAATCGAAGCGATCGTAGCTGGAATCGCTGAGGGGTGTCACCAAGCGGGTTGTGCACTGATCGGTGGCGAAACGGCAGAAATGCCGGGCATGTATTCAGCGGGCGAATATGATATCGCAGGATTCACAGTGGGCGTAGCTGACAAAGCGAAGCTGGTAACAGGCGCTAATATCGCTGCTGGAGACACAGTGATTGGTTTGGCTTCCAGTGGTGTGCATAGCAATGGCTTCTCGCTAGTGCGTAAGCTTTTGCTTGAGGAAGATGGCTATGGCCTGAATGATGTGCTTCCAGAGCTCGGAGCACCGCTTGTCGATGTGCTTCTGGCACCAACTAAGATTTATGTGAAGCCTTTGCTGGCGCTGCTGGAGCAGCTTCCGGTGAAAGGGATGGCACATATTACAGGTGGCGGATTCATTGAGAACATCCCGCGCGTATTGCCTGATGGTGTAGATGTGGAGATTAATTACGGATCGTGGCCGATTTTGCCAATCTTCGGATTGATGCAGGATAAAGGAAACGTGAGCAACCGTGATATGTTTACTACTTTTAATATGGGAATCGGTCTGGTTCTGGTCGTTAGTGCTGCTGATGGAGAACATGCGCTTGAACTGCTCAAAGCTAGCGGAGAAGAGGCTTATATCATTGGTAAAGTGACAGAAGGGGAACGCAAAGTAACCTTTACTGGAGCTGAAGTGTGATGCAATCGAGTCGAATCGCTGTTTTTGCTTCTGGGCAAGGCAGTAATTTTGCTGCACTGCTCGATGCACAGAGAAAAGGCTTGCTTGGGGATGGCAATATTGAGTTGCTTGTATCTGACAAGCCAGAGGCACCTGTAGCTAAGCGTGCAGAGGACGCGGGCATTCCTACCCTTTTGCTGCGGCCCAAAGACTTCGCCAGTCGTGAAGCGTACGAGGCTGAGATTGTGGCAGAGCTCCAGCGGCGGGAGATTGGGCTGATTGTGCTGGCAGGTTATATGCGTCTCATTACACCTGTGCTGTTAACGCCATATGCTGGACGAATTATTAACATTCACCCCTCTTTACTGCCAGCTTTTGCAGGGAAAGATGCGATCCAGCAGGCGCTGGATTATGGCGTGAAGTTGACGGGCGTGACGGTGCATTTTGTCGATGGAGGGATGGATACCGGGCCTGTTATTGCTCAGCGTAGCGTAATTGTGTTGGATAACGACACGGCGGATTCATTGGCAGAACGCATTCATAAGGTTGAGTATGAGCTGTATCCCGAAGTGGTTGGCGCTTTTGCCAGCGGGAAAGTGGAACTGAGTGGAAGAAAGACGATTATCCGCGAAAAGTAAGCTGCGTGGCAGCCATTCGAAGGTTTGGATCGACATTTGGTGACAGACCGAGCTGTTTCAGGGTATTTCTCGGGAAATATTGCATAAGCGGCGTTATGTGTCGCGTTGTGGGTTTTCTTCATATTAAATCGCATGTACAACCTGAAGGAGGACTATTCAAAGTGAGTATCAAAAGAGCGCTAGTCAGCGTATCGGATAAACAAGGTATCGTGGATTTTTGCCGCGAGTTGTCTGCATTAGGCGTAGAAATTATCTCTACAGGTGGAACAAGCACGCTTTTGGCCAAAGAAGGTGTTCCAGTTATCGGTATATCCGATGTGACAGGATTCCCGGAAATCATGGACGGACGTGTCAAAACCTTGCACCCTGCTGTACACAGCGGATTGCTTGCGGTTCGTGATAACGAGGAGCACACGCGTCAAATGAAAGAGCTAGGTCTGGATTACATCGATCTGGTCGTTGTGAATCTGTATCCGTTCGCGGAAACGATCGCAAAACCTGACGTATCCTACGAGGAAGCCATCGAGAATATCGATATCGGCGGACCTACGATGCTGCGTTCTGCGGCGAAGAACCATGCTTTTGTAAGTGTAGTGGTGGACGCTAATGACTACGCTACAGTACTTGAAGAGGTTCGCGCAGGTGGAGATACCACGCTTGAAACACGCAAACGTCTTGCGGCAAAAGTGTTCCGTCATACGGCGGCTTACGATGCCCTGATTTCCGATTATTTGGCTAACGTTACTGGCGAGCCTCTACCAGAGCGCTACACTGTGACTTATGAGAAAATTCAGGATCTGCGTTATGGCGAGAATCCGCATCAAAAAGCGGCGTTCTATCGGAAGCCATTGGCGGCACTGGATACACTCACTGCGGCTGAGCAATTGCACGGCAAAGAGTTGTCTTACAACAATATCAACGATGCTAACGCAGCACTGCAAATTGTGAAAGAATTTGAAGAGCCTGCTGTCGTAGCGGTTAAACATATGAACCCTTGTGGTGTAGGTGTGGGTGAAAGTGTATACGAAGCTTATCAAAAAGCTTACAACGCAGATCCAACGTCCATCTTTGGCGGAATTGTAGCAGCAAACCGTATCATTGATGCGGACACAGCGAATCTGTTGAAAGATATTTTCCTCGAAATCGTATTGGCACCAGGCTTTACAGAAGAAGCGCTGGAAATCCTTACGAAGAAAAAGAATCTTAGATTGCTCAAAATCGGTAATCTTAGTACAGCTAGCGCGCGTAAGAGCAGCTTCGTAGTTACCTCCATTGATGGAGGAATGGTTGTACAGGAGAGTGATGTGCACTCTGTGAATCCGGATGATCTACAAGTTGTTACGGATCGCAAACCAACCGAAGAAGAGTTGAAACAGCTGTTGTTCGGATGGAAAGTAGTTAAGCATGTGAAATCTAATGCGATTGTGCTGGCTGCTGATGATATGACCGTTGGCGTAGGTGCAGGACAGATGAACCGCGTTGGTGCAGCTAAAATTGCAATCGAACAAGCTGGTGAAAAATCCAAGGGAGCCGTACTCGCTTCCGACGCTTTCTTCCCAATGGGCGATACGCTTGAAATGGCAGCCAAAGCAGGAATCACTGCAGTGATTCAGCCAGGCGGCTCCATTAAAGACGAAGAATCGATTAAGGTCGCTAATGCGTATGGTATTGCTATGGTCTTCACAGGCGTCCGTCATTTCAAACACTAGAACGCTGGGAGGAACATATTCGGATGGATATTTTAGTGGTTGGCGGTGGCGGCCGGGAACATGCAATAATTTGGAGTCTGTCTCAAAGCCCCAAAGCAGGTAAAATCTATTGCGCACCCGGCAACGCCGGGATAGCGCAGTTAGCCGAATGTGTGCCGATCGGAGTATTTGAGTTCGATCGCCTGACGGCTTTTGCAAAAGAGAAGCAAGTAGGTCTAGTTGTAATCGGGCCAGATGACCCGCTCGCTGCTGGGATTGTGGACGCTTTTGAAGCACAGGCTATTCCTGTGTTTGGCCCACGCAAGAATGCGGCGGAGATCGAAGGCAGCAAAACCTTTATGAAGGATCTTCTGCATAAATACAATATTCCGACAGCAGCTTATGAGAAGTTCGACGACTATGAAGCTGCGCTAGCATACTTGCGGGAACAGTCGCTACCGATCGTCATCAAGGCCGATGGGCTGGCAGCAGGCAAAGGCGTGACGGTAGCTTATTCCCGGGAAGAAGCGGAGCAAGCGCTCGCTGATATTATGGTCACTAAGGTATTCGGTGAGGCAGGGGCTCAGGTTGTTATTGAGGAATTTCTAGCTGGACAGGAAATGTCGATTTTGGCTTTTGTTGATGGAGAGACGGTACGTCCTATGGCTGCTGCTCAGGATCATAAGCCCGTGTTTGATGGGGATAAAGGTCCGAATACCGGTGGAATGGGCACTTACTCGCCTTTACCGCATATTGATGAGGCCATTATCCAAGAAGCGATCGAGACCATCATTAAGCCGACAGCAAAAGCCATGGTGGATGAAGGGCGTCCATTCAGCGGTGTATTGTTCGCGGGACTGATGATTTCTCCGGAGGGGAAACCGAAGACGATTGAATTTAATGCTCGTTTCGGTGATCCTGAGACACAGGTTGTGTTGCCTAGATTAAAGAGTGACCTGCTAGAAATCTTTTTGGCAGTAACCGAGGGTAGACTTGCAGATATCGACATTGAATGGAGCGACGAAGCAGCTGTATGCGTGGTTCTCGCTTCAGGGGGATATCCAGGCTCTTATCCAAAGGGTGTGCCGATTGAAGGGCTTGAAGACAGCCAAGGAGGGCTGATCTTTCATGCCGGTACAGCACGTGATGCAGATGGTAGCTGGGTAACAAACGGTGGACGGGTCTTAGGCGTGGTAGGCCTGGGTGCTACGATTGCTGAAGCTCGTGCTGCAGCTTACGCTAGGGCTGAAGGAATCTCTTTTTCCGGGAAACAAAACCGTACCGATATCGCTATGAAAGCATTGGTATAAGGATAAAGAACTGTATCTAGCATTTTTTTGCGCTTTAAGTCCTAAAAAAGGACTGACAAGTGATAGAAGAAGTGCTATAATACTACACGTACGGGGGAAAATGTGCGGATATATACAGATAAGGGCCTTTCCGATCATGGGAAGGCCCTTTTAAATCGGAGTCCTTCAGACTTTGTGCAGTAACCTAATAAAGGATGCCTCGTGCCTGGAAATGATGATACTTATAGTGCATACTAGCGATACGCTTATGGCGAATGGCTACTCACAGATTTAAGGAGGAATTCGTTTTGAGTAAGATTGGAAGAAATGATATGTGTCCTTGCGGAAGCGGGAAAAAATATAAGAAATGCTGTCTGGGTAAAGAAACTTCTGCAGTAGAGTCCATCATGCAGCTTGTAACAAAGGAAGAGGCGGCAACAAGCGAGGCTGTGGCTAAGAAGCAAGAATCCGCAGCACGCCCTGAAGCTAAACTTACCCTAACTAAACTCAAAAAGATGGCTTCACGTGATCTAAAGTGGGAGCATCCAGCTCATGAACAACTGGCGCTGCACCTTATTGAGACCATGAGAGAAAGCTATGACAGAGAGCTAATCTGGGAAGGTCTAGTGCTTTGGAATGGTTATTCCCGTCACGTCAAGCCTGCAGTGAAGAAAATGGGCTCTTTCTGCGCAGCTATCGAATTCATCCTGTCTGAGGAATACGGATTCCTTCAAACTCAAGCTAATCTAGCTACCAAACATGAAGTTACTGCGCCTACCATTTCTAGAAAAGTTAAAGAGATGCTTAATTATATCGAACAGTACGGCATGGGCGGGGCAGAGGAAGAATTACTTTTGCTCAACGTCTCAGGTACTCCGAAGGATCAAGAACAAGCTTTGCTGCAAAAAGCAATGGAAACCAAAACTTCCAATCGCCGGATTCAGCTAGCAGAAGCGGCCTTAGAGGTTTATCCGGACAGTCCGGATGCCTATCTCATTTTGGCTGAGGAAGCGGAGAATGAAAGCGATGCCCGGGCTTATCTGAAAGCAGGGATGGAAGCGGGGGCACGTGAGCTTGGAGAAGTCTTTTTCGCTGCGAATAAAGGACATTTCTGGACCCTTTCCGAGACACGTTCATACATTCGAATTAGCAAAAGCTATGCTGACTCCTGCTGGTTTAGTGGAGATGCAGAAGAAGCACAAAAAGTACTTGAGCAAATTCTAGAGCTGAACCCTGAAGATAACACAGGTGCGCGTTATCTCTTAACGGCTGCGTATCTCTACACTAACAAGCTCAAAAAGACGGAGAAGGTACTGGAGAAGTTCGGCAAGGATGCAGCAGCGACAGTAGCGTATGACCGCATGGTCTTAGAATATAAGAAAAACGGGATTACCTCCCAACTAAAAATGCTCTACCGTGTGGCGCGGAATGTGAACAAGCATGTACCTGATTATCTGTTAGGAATTAAAAGATTGCCGCATAACCTACCTGATTTTGTAGGTATTGGTGACGCAAACGAGGCTATCGAATATGTTATTGTACATTCGCGTTTGTGGACAAGCATGCCAGACCTGGTGAAGTGGATGCTGAAGCAACAGGACTAGTAGGTTTTCATAGTATAAGAATAGTAAATATTAGTAAGAGACTATAGAGTTCCTATGGTCTCTTTTTCTTTTTGAATCATAGGATTGGGAGCTTGCGGTTTATAAATTTATAGTTTTTTTAGTACTTCGTATGGTGGACAATGCTTGAAAAAATGTCCTTGGAAGAGTATGTTACAAGAAGTAGAATAATAGATAGATAGTGAGGCGAGAGGGTTATGAGAGAAGAGGAAGATCGAATCGTAGGAATGGAAGATATTGTGCGGGCTCATCACGTACTGCGTGAAGTCATAATCCGGACACCACTACAACGTGATGCTGTGCTATCGGCCAAGTATGATTGCGATGTGTATTTGAAGCGCGAGGATTTGCAAATTGTGCGCTCCTTCAAAATCCGCGGAGCTTATAATATGATTCGTAGTTTGTCAGCAGAAGATAGAGCTAAAGGCATTGTCTGTGCGAGTGCAGGAAATCATGCGCAAGGTGTAGCTTATTCTTGTAGGGCTCTTGGAATTAAGGGCAAGATTTATATGCCAACCACGACACCAAATCAGAAGATTAAACAAGTTCGGAAGTTCGGCGGTGAGTTTGTTGAAGTCATCCTGAAGGGCGATACCTTCGATGATGCTTATGATGAAGCGCTGCAAGCTTGTATAGATCATGGAATGACGTTGATCCACCCTTTCGATGAGTCGAGAATTATTGCAGGTAATGGAACGATAGCGATGGAAGTAATGGAGAGTCTGGACCATCCTGCGGATTTTATGTTCGTAACGATTGGTGGGGGCGGTCTGGCCGCTGGAATAGCCACTTATGTGAAGACGGTGAGTCCATCTACGAAGCTGATTGGCGTGGAACCGCTTGGTGCAGCTTCAATGACTGAAGCGATCAAGCTTGGAGAAGTGGTAACGCTAAAAGAAATTAACAAGTTCGTGGACGGAGCGGCTGTTAAGCGTGTCGGCGGACTGACATATGATATTTGTTCCCGGCATTTGGATGATATCGTGATGGTGCCTGAAGGCAAAGCTTGTACTACTATTCTGGAGCTGTATAACGAGAATGCTATAGTGGTTGAGCCGGCAGGTTCTTTACCTATCGCAGCACTTGATCAATATCGTGATCAAATCCGCGGCAAGACGGTCGTCTGTATCATCAGTGGTGGTAACAATGATATTGACCGTATGCAGGAGATCAAAGAACGGTCATTGATCTACGAAGGCTTAAAGCACTATTTCATGGTGAATTTCCCGCAACGTGCAGGTGCCCTGCGTGAGTTCTTGGGTGAAATTCTCGGACCTCACGATGATATTACCCGCTTCGAGTATATCAAGAAGCATGATAAAGAGAACGGTCCAGCGCTTGTTGGCATTGAATTATTATCTACAGATGCCTATGAACCTCTTATCGAACGGATGCAGCAAAAGGGCGTCGATTACGTAGAAATCAATAAGGATTCCAATCTCTTTAACATCCTTATTTAATTTCGTTCATCCCTTTAACTATTATGATAATGAACATAGAAAGGCCCGTCCCAAATTGAAATGGGGCGGGCCTTTTGTATGACTTATATTTCTCACATACTAGAGAGGCAGGGTAGTCTTCCGGTACTTTTCGACTTCATCGGTAAATTTATAATTAGTATCCTTCATCAATTTCATGAAGCCATCAAGTTTCTTCAGAAATGAGCTGCTGTCGTTATTCTTGGTCAGAATGCTAGAGTAGGCTTTCTGTGCCTCCAGGTCCATCTCCAGATTGTCATAGTGGAAGAGGGGGGTGTTGTTCTGACCGTAGAACGTATTGTTAACATACGTAGAGTATAAGGATTTTACGGCTGAAATTCGGTTCGACTTCGGATGATTTTGAATAAATTGCTCTTGAGACAGTGCACGAGCAGCTACATCGGTCCAACCAATGACTAGCCCGTTATCCTTGGAGGAGGGCAGGTCAGACTCCGTGGCCATTATGGAGATATAAGCACTGATATCAGTAGTGACATAAAGCTTATATTTGCGGTAAGCCCCATAATCGATCACAGGGAAAAAAGTCCCTTCCGCAGTTTCCAGCTTATATCCGCTTTCGCTGGCACTCTTCAGTAATGTACGCAGTGTGGGATCATCTGTGGTTTCAGCAAGGATCTTCATACTAGCGCCAGCTTTATAGATGTCGGTAAGCTTCCGCTGGACATTGCTGGTACTGAATTTACTCTCCCACGCCGGAAGCGCCGCCTTGTGCAGATTTTCAAGCTTCAGTGTCATTATCGTTGCACGATATGAACTTACCGCATACATATTGGCATTCAAATATTTTATAGCTTCGGGTAACTTGTTAGAGGAAGACAAAAGCGGCAATGTAGCTTTATAGATAGTCTCCGCATGATTATTGTTAGTGGCCAGGGGACTTGCCTTAGCGCCTTCCACAGGTGGGCTGACAGTGCCTTCAGCGTGAATCGTTTCTATAGGTACTGCACCTAGTCCCAATGTTACTGCTAGAACAGAATAGAGAATAAATTGCTTCTTATTCATGAAAGTTCCCCCTGTCTATCGGATAGAATTGTGTGTGGAGCATGACTTTTATTTCTTAAAAAATATAAACTTTAGTCCAATTGCCCCAATTAGAAAAAGAATTAAGCTTGCCCAAGGGGATAATGTAATGATCGGTAACAATCGGTCGAGGTACAAGCCAATGAATACGGCAACCACGGCGATTCCTATATAGACGCCAAGGCCCTTGATATCAAAGGGTTTGGCTTTAGGCGCATCACTCTCAGACAAGGAAGTCATCCATTTCATAATAAGCTCAATCAAGATAATGGAACCTGCCCCCACAGCGAAGAGTGTGAAGAGGCTAATCTGTCCGAACATCCCTGGTGATCCGTCAGTCCATTGCAAGAAGAGCCCGCCTATAGCAAAGATCCCAAACAGACAGGTTAGAGCCGCGCAGGGGATCATCGAGTAATAGTTCCATTTGCTGCGCGCCGGGCGCGTAGGAACGCTGTCTATGATCTCTTTAAAATAATCATTCGGATTCTCGCCAAACACCTGTTTAGCATTTTTCCCTTTCCGCTGTTCTTTCAGTAGCAGCTTGGCTGCATCCAATAAAAGTTCTTCAGCGCGGAGAGCTTCAACCCGACTGGCCCGCATCGCTAGGATCATATCTTCAAAATAGGATCGATTGAAAGGGGTCAGCTGCTCGCGCAGGGCGTTATTTTCCTTAATCATATCTTTCACTTTCATAATAGGGATGTAAACCTCCAGTAGTGTTAATCGGTATAGTCTTTAACCTAGAGTATACGTTTGCCTGACAGGTCAGCGCAAGGACAAGCATTTCTATTTTCCTATGCATAATCCTTTTATAAGAGTGAACACTGATAATGTTGTTGCTTGATCAATATAGCTTTGGGAAAGGTTGGGAGCTTTATGGAACATGAGAACAAGAAGGAACAGGGAAGATTCATGGGCAACGGTTCTGAGCCTACGCCCAATCATTCAATGGGAGATTGGGGCGGCTCTGATGGATTCAGCATGTGGAATTCCACGGAAGAACCAGCAACAGAGGGCCAGCTTAAGGATTGGGAAGGCAGTCAAGAAACCCATGAGATGTTTAACGACAGCTATGATTGATTGACGACCCTGGAAGGTCATCTCGTTAAAAAACAACAGAACAGCGAATCTCTAATTACTGGGGGTTCGCTGTTTTGCGTTTTTGTGAGGTGTCGGAAACGTAGGAGGCACAAGAATGTGGAGCGTTGGGGGTGCTGGAACGATGGGGGGCTGGAACAACGGAATAATGGAACGATGGAGCGATGGAACGCCGGAGTGATGGAACGCCGGAGTGATGGAACGCTGGAATGATGGAGCGTCTGAATGATGGAACGCCGGAATGTTAAAGTGCCGGAATAATGGGGCTTCGGAATGATGGAGCGTCGGAAGTTCGAATCTCCGGAAGTTAGAACCCCCCGACTCTCCGATTGTCGTAGGCATCCAGCTAAGCTTCGGACTCAGATGGCGTTATTTGCAAATTCTTCACCTTTTGAGCAGAGTTTCGGACCCCAATGACGCTATTCCTCGCAAAGAGGTTCATATTTACTATTTTTCAGGGCAATAGCGATTATGGGGTTCGATAGGTTTCAAAAAATCGGCAATAGCTGTGAATAGGGTCAGTTGAGTCCGATAGAACTGCTTGATCCGCATAAATGTGATCCAAACCAACGAGTGCTGACCATTGTTCAATACTCCCCTCAGATGATTTGGAATTGTCCCGTTCCTGTTGACAATAGGATTGAAATCTTTATAATAAGAATATAATTCACACTAAGTTAATCGGAATTCTAATAAATTAAAATAATGATTAAATATAGGAGGTTACGGCAATGGAACGGAATATTGTAATTCGGCATAACGGCGAAGAATTGACAGCGAGCATCCATTATCCGAGTAAAGAGAAGGGAACTTCCACACGTTGCAAGGACAGATTGCCATTAGCTGTAATCTGCCATGGATTTGTGGGTAACCGGATTGGAGTCGATCGGATATTTGTCAAAGCAGCTCGTGAGCTGGCGCAAGATGGGTATATGGTCATTCGATTTGATTATGCGGGCTGCGGCGAGAGCAGCGGTAATTACGGCGGGGAGGATATGGAGTCGATGATCGCTCAGACTAGAGCGGTGCTCGATTACGGAATTAGCTCTGCCGATGTGGACCCACAGCGTGTGACGCTTATTGGCCACAGTCTGGGTGGAGCGGTTGCGCTTCTGACAAGTATTCGGGATCGCCGCGTGAAGAATCTGGTGCTCTGGGCATCCGTGGGTTACCCCTTCAATGATATTGTGAAGATCGTAGGGCGAGAGGCATATGATCGGTCGGTAAAGAATGGATCAGCGGATTATGTGGGCTATTCGTTCACACCGGTATATTTTAATTCTCTGGCGGCCTTCCAGCCTTTCCAAGAGGCTAGTAAATTCAGCGGTGATGTGCTTGTAATTCACGGTACGTCTGACGATGTCATCCCCGTGGATTATGCATTCCTTTATCAGAAATTATTCTGGACACGTTCTGAGGGACGTTGCGATAAAGAAATCATTTTTCAAGGTGATCATACCTTTTCTTCTGGTCCAGCACAGCAGCAACTGCTTAAGCGGACAAGAGAATGGATGAACGAGCAGGAGCATGTGCAGACAGAGTGGCAAAATTGGATGATATAGGTGATGGACTTTACTCGCATTAACTTGAAATTAGCGGTAAAATAAAGATGCACACCATATACTGGGTTATGGAGGTTGGCATCCTATGAAATTACCGTCATTTTTTATCGCGCACGGTTCTCCGCTCCTCGCACTGGAGGATAACGAGTATACCCGTTTTCTGGAGCAGCTGGGTCAAGAACTAGAAGCACCACGGGGTATAGTAGTATTCTCAGCGCACTGGGATAGCCCCGAACAACTACTCACCATTGATGAGAAGCACGAGACGCAACATGACTTCTACGGATTCCCTGAAGAAATGTACACGCTGACCTATCCAGCCCCGGGCGATCCGGCTCTCACCAAGCGGATTTCCGAGCTCTTTAAGGGTAACAATCTTTCACATCAGCCCGTTCTGGGGCGAGGACTCGATCACGGAGTCTGGGTAATACTGAAAAAAATGTTTCCAAAAGCCGATATTCCGGTAGTCGCTTTATCCGTCGATTCACTGCGTTCTCCCAAGGAGCAGTACAATATCGGGCGGATGTTAGCCCCTCTGCGTGAGGAAGGCATACTGCTGATAGGAAGCGGTGGACTTGTTCACAATTTGCGGATGCTTAATGAAAGTGATCA
>RCUU01001299.1_pt1 | contig 12115 bp, 14 predicted proteins | sample 2166211 | NCBI WGS metagenome assembly RCUU01 (sample SAMN09932620, study PRJNA488358) | compost metagenome | feature: garden; material: soil; isolation source: compost soil in phenylacetic acid-enriched culture | place: Germany: Experimental Botanical Garden Goettingen | collected 2016-01-27
CCTTACGCCAGCTTCTGCCCGCAATTCGGGCAGAAATTCGCGCCATCGTTCTTGGCCCCGCAGTTCGGGCAGAAATTAGGGCGCTTGGAACCTGCTCCTGCGGCGGAAGGCGCCGAGGGTTGCGGCGGCTGACTCGTCCCTGGGTTCGGCGACTGCGGCTGCGAATGATCCTTCCCGTGGTCTGGTTCCGAATTCAGGTTCTTCATCATTTCCTTGGCCAGGTTCATGCCCATCATCATGCCCGCCATGTCCGAAGCGGCCCCGCCGCCTTGCACCTTGCCCGAGGCGAGGCCGTCGGTCATGCTGACCTGCTGGTATTTCGGCAGATTGCCGATCATTTCATGCGACGCCGTCTTGGTGATCATATCCTGAATTTCCTTCGGATAACTGAAGCTCATGACCTGGAATCCCGTAATCGCCAGACCGTCGTCCATCACCTGCATATCGAGATCTTCTTTAATGCCGCGTGCGATATCCACGGCGTTGGCCTGCAGATTAAACATGTCTTTGCCCTCTCGGCTAATCCACTTCATCAGCAATTGGTCGAGTACGGAGGTAATGCGAAGTCTGACGTCCTCCACCAAATAACTTTGCTTGACTCCCGCAACCTTATCAATTAACGTCACATAGTCATTGACCTTGAAATTAAACGTACCGTTTGCACGAATCGGCATCCCGCCGGGGAGCTGGGGCGTCGGAATTAACACCGGATTTTGCGTGCCCCACCGGACCGTAAACTCCTTCGTGTTCACGAACAACACCTCAACCCGCATGCCGCTGTTGAAACCGAACTTAAACCCTTTCAGCGTAGACAGGAACGGCACGATTTCCGAGGCAACGTTATATTCGCCTTCCTCCTTGAAAATCCCCTCGATTTTCCCGTTATTGATAAAGACGGCATCCTGCCCCGAGCGGATGATCAGCTTACTCCCTTTTTTGATCTCCCGGTTATTCCATTTCCAGAAAATCATGTCGTCCCGGAACTCTTCCCATTCCACGACATTGGCAAATTGGCTCTTGAAAAAACTCATAGGCTACCCTGCCCCTTCCGTTAAAATGATCCCCGGCTCCCGCTATGCGAGTGTCCGCCGCTGGTCGTTCCTCCGCCTCCACCGCCACTGCTGCCGCCTCCGCCCCCACTGCTGCTGCTCTCGATCTTCGTTTTCGTTACCGTGGTACGGAGATAGTTGTCTTGCCGCCATATAACGCCGGAGTCACCCGAATCCTCGTAGGTACGATTGTTCACCGTGACCCTGCCGCCGCTCCGGAACGCCATTATACCGACAACCACTCCCCCGATGACGAGTGCGATCACGAGTTGAATGGCGGTATTGAACAGGAGGTTATCCGGATTCACTCCCGGTCGGAACCCCATATACCGGTAGGATGTGCGTATGTATTCTGCGAAGGCGCCATGATAATCGCCTGCCGTTAGGAGCGGGGCAATCTTATTGCGAATCTTATCCAAACGGCTGTCATCCAGGTATTTCTCACCTTTATAGAAACCCGCCAAATATAAATCCCGGTTGCGCATATCCAACGTCAAAATCACGGCATTGCCATGGGCTTTGTCGTACCCCGGAGCTCGCTCGTCATAGAAATCCTCCGTCAACTTGACGACGTCCTCATCTTCGGGGTTATCCGTCGTAAAGACGATAAAGTCCGTCTCGCGTTTCGGCCCGTATTCATTAGCCAAAGCGTTCAAATCATCGATATATTCCGGATACAGAATATCGGCTTCGTCGTAAATCAGCTTCTTCTCGGTTGGTGTTTGTTCTGCCCAAGCCGTCAACGGAGTCAGCATCCATAACGCGACCAACGTTAGCAACAAAAACGTGGTTACCCTTCGCTTGTTCATATGAAGCCGCCTCCCAACATCCAGGCCACGATTTTGAGCCCCAAGAAAGATACAGCCGAAACGCCGGCGAACCATGCCGCCATTTTCCCCTTGCTAAGCGGCGGTTTCCCTACCACTTTCCCCGTCTGCCCGTTCATGGCAAACGTGTATTGTTTCCCCTTGTAGTTGTAATAAACCATCCACACCGGAAGCAGCGTATAATCGGATCGCTTAACGGTCGTATCCATCTGCTTGTCGGAATAACTTACCGTAGCATATTCAGCAACAGTCGAAGATATATAGGATTCGATATAAGGCATTGTTTTCTCCCGGGCTCTCGGGGTGAGTTGCTCGCTGTTAAAGTTATACTTTTCGGCGATATAGCCTGCGAGATAAGGCGTCTTAAACGTCTTCAATTGATCGTAGGGAAAAGGCTCCAGCTTATCCATCAGCTGATCGTCCATTTTCGCCGAGGCATCGATCGGCAGCCGCACATAATTGAGACGGATTCTCCGGTAGAACTCGTAATAATCCGTTTCCGTGTATTGGTAATCGCCTCTCCGATAGCTTCTCACCTGGGTCCCTTGGCCGCGGACATCCACATTATGAAGTAAGTCGTACAACCAGAACGGCACGTACATCCCGGTGATGTTCTGGATGCGGTCCGCGGTCATGAAGCCGCGGGGCGTGAGCAGCCCTTTCCGACACCATTTCTTGAAGGCCGCCATCGCTTCTTCCTTGCTGATCGCAAAAGGGATCACCTGTTGCGGGGCCAGCTTTCCGGTCAGGCGATCGCTCAACACCACGGCGGAGCCGCAGAAGCTGCAGGTCGTCGCACTGGTCTCCGGTTCCGTCACGATCACCGCGCCGCAGCTTTCGCAATGATACTCCCGGACCTCATCCTCCGCGAATACCTCCTGCTTTAACGGGTCGGGAATTTGCTCGATATTGTCTTTGCGGCCGCAGCTTGGGCAGGATAACATGCCCGTCGTACTATCGAAAGTCATGCCGCTGCCGCAGCTCGGACATTTGTATTCAATGACCGGCAAATCGTTCACCTCAATCCATCCGAATAAGAATTCAGAAATTTTGCTTATTTATTTTCGCTTTAAGCGCCGCGAGTTCGTCCTCCGGAGTAGTTACCGTAAGAGTACCCGACTCCTCTCTGGCCGTGTTGTTGCCCTTCTCCAGCTCCGCGAAGATAGCATCCAGATCGTCTTCCCGCGTCCCAGCTCGCAGCTCGGCCAATGCCAGCGCTTCGTTCAGCGCTTGATCGGCCTTCGCCTCCAGCTCACGAAGAGTCTCCTTCCCACCGGAAGCCTGTGTCCGGCTCAGCGTTTCGGCCTCCGCCAGTTTGCGCTTCAGCTCGGCTTGCCGCGTCTCCAGCCCCTGCAGTTCGGAACCCAGCTTATCCTGCATCCGCTTCATTTTGGACGAATTGTCCGCGGCTTGCTCGTAGGCCGCCTGCAGCCCATTCAGACGCTCCGCCTGCTTCCCCTTCCGCTCCAGAAACTTCAGCGCGGCAGATTCGTCGCCCGATTCCACCGCTTTCTCCGCATACCGCTGTAGCTTCCGGACCTCCTCGGCGCACTCATCCAGCGCGCGCTTCGCCCGTTCTTCCTCCACCTGCACCGCCGTCGCCTCCGCCTTGACTTGCCCTATATCCAGCCTCAACTGGCGAATATAGGCATCCACCGTCGCTGCCGGATCCGGTGAACGCTCCAGCAATGCGGAGAGATTGGACCGCATCACGTCCCGAAACCTCGCCAAGATTCCCACTTCTCGTCCTCCTTCAGATCCGTTATTTACTTAATAATACATCAAATCCGATCCATTGGTTTCAATGTCGGCGATGAAGGGATGGCAAAAATAAAAACGCCCCCAAAGGGGCGCGTACACGGGTTATAGGTCAGAGTCTTCCTTTTTCTCGGAGTACGCGATCAGGTTGACCTTCTCCCCGAGGGTTTGCTCGATCTTCTCCTCGAGCCTCCGAATCTCCTGAACCAGCGACGCCCGGTCCTCCAAATCCGTGAATTCGTAATCTTGTTGCATAACGCTACACTCCTCCCTAGTTTTAAGATAACTTGCGCGGAAAGGAGTCGTTATATGCAGCAGCGGGGTCATAAACCTTACTTGGCTGCCGCATGGTTATTCTTAAAAATCGGCACCATCCGCCGCTTCCCTTCCCGAAACACCGCCAGCTCCTTATATCCGAGCTTGACCATGTCGGCCAAGGCCGTATCGAGCAGGGTGCCGATATCGTCCGGAAAGTGAGCATCGGAGGATAACGTCAGCGGAACCCCGTAATGGGCCAATACCGACAGGAACAAAGGACTCGGGCAGCTCTCGGCGATGGGATAGCGGTAGGCGAGGCCGGTATTGATCTCCGTAGCGACGCCGCTACGGGCCATTTCCTTGGCGATGCTCCGGTAATACGGCAGCAGCTTCTTCTCATTAGCCGGCCGGAAGCCAAACACCTTCAGGTTGTCCGGATGGGCGATAATCTGGAACAACCCCGAGACGCTAGCCTGTCGCAGCAATTCGTAATAATCCGCGTAGGTTTGCACGGGATCCCGGCCGTCAAAGCCGGTCTTCGCCTCCGGATTGTCGAAACCCCAGCCTTCCAGAAAATGTACCGAGCCGATCACGTAATCCCAATCATAGCCGGACAAAATCTCACCCAATTCCGCTTCGCACCCGGGGAAGAAATCCGCCTCGATGCCGAGGGCCAAATCCGGCCGAGTCTTCTTCGCCTTCGTGACGAAGTTCACGAAATCCGCGATCGATGCCACGCATACTTGGTCCAACCAGGTCCGCTGCAGCTTGCCAACCCGACTGTCATCCAACAGCATATGTTTCTCGTAATACGGGCGGCATTCCCGGAACCGGTACAGATGATCGACGACGCCAAACTCCTGAATGCCGCGTTCGCGCCCCCGAATCAAGTAGCGATCCAACCATTCTTCGCTATAGGCTCCCTGCTCCATACGCCGAGACAACAGCTGTTTCATTTCTTCGGCATACTCGATCGTGTGATGCCCCAGCGCTGGATCCGGCCCCGGCTCGGTCGCAGCCAATCCTTGTAAGGTACGCGATAGCCAGCGCAAAGAATACGGGCCTTCTTCCAGATGAAAATGCATGTCAACCTTCACCCGCAAACTCCCTCCTTGTCTACTCCCATTTCACCATGGCCCCGGAAGGCTTGATCCCGAGATAATGGCACATCAGCGGAGCCAAATAGAGTTGGGACAATCCCTGATCGCCCTGGAGCTTCGGCGACGGAATCGGTAACTCGCCAAATACATACAGCGGAACGTTTCGCTCCTCTGGCTCGGTTCCTCCATGTTGTCCCGCCGCATTCATCCCGTGATCGGAGGTGACGATAATCTCATACCCTTGCGACCGCCACAGCGGCACAAGGGTAGCCAGCATCCCATCCACCGCGCGGACGGCGCCTTCGTACTGCTTGCTTTCCCCGCCGTGCTTATGCCCCATATCGTCGATGTTCATCGAGTGGATATAAAGGAAGCTCGGATCGTACGTCGTTCGCAAATGCTCCGCATCAAGGAACAGATGGCTATCCGGATAGTGGTCTTCAAAATAAAAGATTCCGTGCTGAATCGGCTGGTTTTCCTCATGCTGATGCCGGTCGGTGACCGGATTAAACGGTGCCCGGTTATACAGTTCGCCGACCCAATGATACGCAGCGGCGGCCGTTCTTAGTCCCGCGGCTACGGCGAGATGGAACACGCTTTGCTCCCGGCTTAGCCGCGCAATGTGATTCGCCGTGATGCCGTTTCTCGCAACGGGCGTACCGGTCAACAGCACTTCGTAGAGCGGGCGCGACAAGCTCGGAAGCTGCGACTGCACTTGATAACAGGTAACCTCCCCATGCTCCACGAGATGCTCCATGTACCCGAGATACTTGCGGGCAGCATCATATCTTAACCCGTCCAGTACTACCACGACGAGCTTCTTGGCTTCTGCTGATGACATTCGTTTCTCCCCCTTTAATTGGTGGCTTCCATCCATTGGATCCGATGACTGCGGAGCGTCTGCATCCACTCCTTTGGTGCGGCGGCGTCGCTGACAATGGCGTGAACCTGCCCAAGCGGCGCGATCTCCACGAAAGCTTCCTTGCCCAGCTTGGACGCATCGGCCAGCACGATCGTGCGGGACGCCGCTTCGATCATCCGGCGCGACATCCCCGTCTCGTCAACATCGTAATCGCTGATTCCGCGTTCCAAGGAGATCCCACCGATGGAGATAAACGCCTTATCGACCCGAAACTGCGACAATATGCTTTCGCCGATCGTTCCCGACATCGACTGTTGCTCCGGATTTAATTCCCCGCCTACCACAAATATCTTCCCGGAAAACCTCCCGCCGTTCAGCGATTCCATCAAGTGATACGCCACGGCCAGCGAGTTCGTCAGGATCGTAAGCCGCTCCCGCCCGGCAATCGCCTTGGCCATCTCCAGTGTCGTCGTGCCGATATCGATGGCGATCGTATCGCCGGATTCGATCAGCTCAGCGGCAGCCCGGCCGATTCGCTCCTTCTCCTCCGCCTTGACCTTCTGACGCTGCAAATACGGCGGTTCGTAGCTGGTCAGCTTAGTCAGGACCGCGCCGCCGTACACTCTTTTGGCCAAACCTTCTTTCTCCAGCAGGATCAAGTCGCGGCGTACGGTCTCTTCTGATACGGTGAAGCGATGCGAGAGCTCCGGTACCTTCACCTGTCCCTCCTGCTTCAACTGCTCCATGATGAATCGTTTGCGTTCCTCGGATGAAATGGACAACTTGCTTAGGCCCCTTCCTTCTCTAGCTGTAGCAATTGCGCGCGATCCAAAGCCAGGGCGACCTTGCGGTCCTCCTCCAACCGACGGCTTCGCCCGTCATTTAAGGCATCCACTGTCAGCCGGATGCCGGCTGCATCGATGGCGTAACGGATCACGTTGCCGAGGATCGACGCCGAATGAACGGTTCCCTCCACGATGGGTTTGCCCGCATGGATCAGGTCAATCTCTTGATCCGGTTCGCCGACCAGCGAAAGCGCCTCCGGCCGGATGGCATAACTCTCCCCGTCGCCGGGGACCGTGCCGAACAGCCGCATCGCTTCAGCCCGCGTCAGCACGTTGTAGCTGCCCATGAACCGCGCGACGAACTCGGTGACAGGCTTGCCGTACAATGCCTCCGGCGTCCCTTGTTGTACGATATTCCCTTGATTCATCAGGCAGACCCGGTCGGATAAAGTTAGCGCTTCTTCCTGATCATGCGTGACGAAGATCGTGGTCATGTTGAATTGCTTTTGAATCTCGCGGATTTCCGTCCGCAGGTTTTTGCGGATTTTCGCATCCAGCGCGCTCAGCGGCTCATCCAGCAGAAGCACCTTGGGCCGGACGGCAAGCGAACGGGCGAGCGCCACCCGCTGCTGCTGGCCTCCCGACAGTTGTGCGGGATAGGCTTCCCGCTTATCGGTCAAGTCAATGAGCTCCAAGAGTTCGTTGGATCTTTGGCGACGGGCTTCCTTGGTCATCCCGCGCATCCGCATCCCGTATTCGATATTCTCGCTGACCGTCAGATTCGGGAACAAAGCGTACGATTGGAACACCATGCCGATCTCTCGGCTGCGAGGGGGCAGGTTGACGATGTCCTTGTCATCCAGCCAAATCCGCCCTTCGTTGATCTCCGTCAGACCGGCAATGCAGCGCAGCAGCGTGCTTTTTCCACATCCGGATGGACCTAACAGCGTGACGAGTTCCCCCTCGCGAATGTCCAAATTCACCTGATTCAGCACCGTCGTCGTTCCGAATTGCTTACGGATCCCTTCCAGCTTCAGATATGGCTTCATTCTGAAATCCCCCTGTTTACTTTTTTGCCGAGTTTCATCAAGATCATGGACAACGCCAGGATAAACAAGAAATACGAAATCGCGATCGCGCTGGCCAAATGCCCGCTTTCATTCATGCGCCGGGACAAGTACACTTGGATGGTCTGAATATGTCCCCCAACCAGCATATTGGTCATGACGAATTCCCCGAATAGCACGGAAAAAGACAACAGCGTCGACGTCACCACGCCCGGCCAAATGTTCGGCAAAATCACGGTCACGAACGCTTTCATGCGGCCGGCACCCAGCATTTCCGCGGCATTCAGCAGCTCCGGCGCCGATACGGTCAACAGGCTGTTGCGGATGCCCTGGTACATATAAGGCAGCACGATGATGAAATACGCGCCGATCAAAATATAGGCGGTGCCCGAAATGTTGATTGGACCGGTGGAATATGTGCGGATCAACCCCACCGCAGCAACGACGCCGGGCACGGCATAAGGGAGCACGACGATTCCTTTCATGAAGCTCTCCAGCCGGGGCAAGTAAACGGTGATGATGAAAACGGCCGGCAGCATGACGGCCAGGCTAAGCGCGATACTGATCGCGCAGAGGTACAGGGATTTCCACAACGCGTCCAGAAATCGCGCATCCTGGAACATTCCGCTGAACCACTCCAACGTCCAGCTCTCCGGCAGGAGGGTCGCTTGCCACTCCTTCGCGAACGCGTAAATCATCGTCGCCAGAAGGGGGAGCAGCAGATAGGCCATCATCACGAGCATCAGCGAACGCGAGCCCCATCCTGCTTTCTTGCTTGGCGTCTGCATTACAATTCCTCCTTCAACGCAGGAGATTTCAGCTTGGGCCATCTCCGCCGACTGCGGACCTTACTCTCCGATGAGCCGGATTGAAACTGGTGCAGGCGCTGGGTCATCTTGTGGTTGAGATATACAGCCAGCAGCGTCGACAAGCCCATAATGACCGCCAGCGCATTCCCCAGCTGCGGCTCGGTCACGACATCGCCCGAGACCAGATTGCCGATTCGCACAGCGAGCAAATTGAAATTGCTTCCGACGAGGGCATAAGCAGTTGCGTAAGCGCCCATCGCATTCGCGAATAAGATTCCCAGCGTACCGAACACGGCCGGCAGCAGCACCGGAATCCCGATCGTTCTCCAAAACTGCCAATGGCTCGCGCCAAGCAGCGACGCTGCTTCCTTCCACTGCTCCCGAATCCCGTAAAACGACGGGTACAGCAGCAACAAAGCCAGGGGAACCTGAAAATAGACATACACCAGGACCAGCCCCGACCAGCTATATAAGTTGAAACCGGCAAACACGTCCCACCCCCACTGCTTAAAGAGCAAGGTAAAAACCCCATTGCTCCCGAGCAGGATAATGTACGCGAAGGCGAGCGGCACGCCAGCGAAATTCGAAGTCATATTGGACACCATGATCAAGCGGTCCCGCATCTTCGGCGCGAACCGCGTTACGGAATAGGCGCAGGCCAATCCGACGACAATCCCGATGACGCTCGAGAAGACCGAGATCAACAAGCTATTCTGAATGGCTTTGAGATAATAGTCGCTTTGAAAAATTCGGGCGTAATACCCAAACGTGATTCCGGCACCCTTCTCCGGGCTGACGCTTCCCGTTAACATCGACACGATCGGCACCAGTTGGAACAGGGCCACCATGACGACGAAAGGAACCAGTCCAAGCAGATACCAGCGATTTTTCCGTTTCACGCCACACCCTCCTTATTGGAAAAAAGGGGCGCCCTCCGTCCAAGACGTTTGACGCACCACTTCAAATGGTAGAACTCGGACTCGCAATTCGTCCAGTTAGTTCATATGAACAAGCACGCGCTCCTGCCACAGCTGCGGCAGCTTCTTCGTTGTTTCTTCCCAAGCCTTGTAGTCGCCGACCGGCTTCACGTTGGCATAGGCATCGGCCGGCAGCAGCTTGGCGGCAACGTCCTCGGGAAGCTGTACGTTCTCGCGGATCGGACGGGCATAGCCCTTCGCCAGGTTGATTTGGCCGGTATCACTCAAGATGTACTCACGCGCCAGCTTGGCCGCATGCGGATGCGGCGCGTATTTGTTAATGATCGTAGCGTAACCGCTGACCACGCTGCCTTCCTTCGGAATAGCGACGTTAAACTTCTCCGGACCGCCCAGTTGACCGCGGTAGTTCAGGGCATTGAAGTCCCAGAACAAGGTCACTTGCACTTCGCCTTTCTCGATGTTGGCCAGCGAAGCTTCTGCGCTGGACAAGCGGCCTTTTTTCGCCAAGTCTTCGAAGTAAGCAATCCCCGGCTCGATGTTCGTTTCATCCCCGCCGTAGGCAATGGCGGCGGCCAGGACGGCCATTTGCGCTTGCGCAGCTTTGGTCACGTCGCCGACGATGATTTTATAGTCGCCGTTCTTCAGATCTTCCCAGCTTTGCGGCGGTTGTTGGACTAGGTCCGTGTTCGTGAAGAAAGCGATAGACCCTTGGTACCCTACGATCCAGTGGCCGTCCTTATCCTTGGCCCAATCCGGAACCTCGTCCCAATACGAGGTTTTGAACGGTTGGGTCACGCCCTTGTTCACGGCAACCGGACCAAACGCGATCCCCACGTCGCCGATATCTGCGGTCGGTTTGTCCTTCTCCGCCTCGAATTTGGCGATTTCATCGGCACTCGACATATCCGTATCCGTGTGATCCAGCGAATACTTGGTTTTCAGATCCACCCAAGTATCTTTCCAGTTCGCCCACGTATCCGGCATGCCTACGCTCACGACAGAACCTTCTTCTTTCGCTTTCGCTTCCAGATCGGCCAGCGTAAGCTCCTCGGCCTGCGCCGCTCCGCTTGTGTCCGTAGCAGCCGCATTGCCGCCATTGTCACTCGCACCACAAGCCGCTAGCATCAATACAAACAAGGATAAGACCAGACCCAGCGTGAACTGCTTCTTTAACCCAAATTTCATGGTTTTCATGCACTCCCTGTGGATTATTGTGGGTTCGTTATGTATTTCTGTTGATTCCGACCCAAGTAGAGTATAGGTTTTGACTGTTTGCGCTGGATTAATGGAAATGGTGAAGTTTATTAAATCGGAGGCGGGTGATTTGTTCGGATTTTCGCCCTTGTAAAGTGCGTTCCGGAAGGGATAAGATTACTTTGACATTTTTCGGCAGCAAGGAGGCGCAATGAAGAGGACACTCTTCCACATCTATGAAAGTCATTCATTTCTTCTTCCAGATTGCCCTGCTCACGGGGTTTTACGGTGCAGGGTTGTTGCTTCAGACGGTAAGCAAGGCACCGATTCCCGGGAGCATCTTCGGCCTCGTGCTGTTGTTCCTGGCTCTTAAACTGCGGATTGTTCCTGCGAGGTGGATGGAACAAGGGGCCGGATTTATGCAAAAGTTGATCCCGTTATTCCTGGTACCGGCCACGGTTGGCGTCATGGACTATTTCCAGGTGTTCACTGCGGGCGGACAATGGCTGATTCTAATCGTTGTGCTCAGCACGCTTTTAACCATGATATTGGCAGGGTTGACTACGCAATGGGTAGCCCAACGGACCTCGAAACCTCAAGAGGAGGCGATCCCATGCGTGAAATCCTTTACGAAGCAGGCATAGTGCTGGGCGTAGTCCTCTTATACCTCCTGATGAGCGGATTGTATCGCAAGTTGAAATGGGCCATTCTCGTTCCGGTCCTCACCTGTTCCGCACTCGTGATCGGCTTGTTGATGACGACGGGGACTTCCTACGGCGATTTCATGAGAGGCGGACGTTGGCTGCAATATGGTCTTGGTCCCGCCGTCGTCGCGCTCGCCTACCCGATGTACAAAGAACTCGACGCGTTGCTCAGAGAATGGAGAGCGGTCCTCGCCGGCACGATCGTCGGCATTGCGGCTGGAATGATCAGCGGCATCGGATTTGCCCTATGGGCAGGGTATCCCCGTGAACTGATCGTGTCCATCTTGCCCAAATCGATTACAACACCGGTTGCGATGGAAATCTCCAGCAGCTTGGGAGGGAACGCATCCATTACCTCCGCCCTGGTGATGCTCGCGGGGCTTACGGGTGTCATTCTGGGCCCTATCGTCTTCAAATGCTTTGGAATTACCAACGACAACGGGAGGGGCATTGGCTTCGGGGCCGCCTCCCATGCGCTAGGCACGGGCAAAGCCGCGGAGTTCGGACCCACCGTCGTCTCGACCAGCACGGTGGCTCTGACCTTTAGCGCCGTGTTCGGCTCCGTGCTGGCGCCTTTGGTCGCTTGGCTCTTGTTGTGACCAGGGGAACAGCGGATGAGCCTCGCCTCGTCACTTCTTGTAGCCTCGTAGCCTCCTCCCTCTGCAGTTTCACGCATGCAAATAAGGCCCTTTTGGGGCCTTATTTTTGTTAATTTGGCTCTTTCGCCGAAAATAAGGGACTTTTATGGCCTTATCGATCCGGGC
>RCUU01001300.1_pt1 | contig 12112 bp, 8 predicted proteins | sample 2166211 | NCBI WGS metagenome assembly RCUU01 (sample SAMN09932620, study PRJNA488358) | compost metagenome | feature: garden; material: soil; isolation source: compost soil in phenylacetic acid-enriched culture | place: Germany: Experimental Botanical Garden Goettingen | collected 2016-01-27
AGAAGCCGAAAGCATCCTGCGCACCTGCGTGCACTGCGGGTTCTGCAATGCCACCTGCCCGACCTATCAACTGCTGGGCGACGAATTGGACGGCCCGCGCGGGCGTATCTACCTGATCAAGCAGGTGCTCGAAGGCAAGGAGGTCAGCGAAAAGACCCAACTGCACCTGGACCGCTGCCTATCATGCCGTAACTGCGAAACCACCTGCCCGTCCGGCGTCGACTATCACAACCTGCTGGATATCGGCCGCGCCGTGGTCGATGAGGCTGTGCCGCGCAGCAGCGGCCAGCGATTGATGCGCCAGGGCCTGCGGGCATTGGTGCCGAACCCGGGCCTGTTCAAGCCACTGCTGAAAATCGGCGAACACTTGCGCCCGGTATTGCCGCACGCCGTGCAACTGAAGCTGCCCCGCCACATCATCCCGGCCAAGCCACGCCCGGCCCGCCAGCATGCCCGGCTTATGCTCATGCTCGAAGGTTGCGTACAGCCGAGTCTGTCGCCCAATACCAATGCCGCCGCGGCGCGGGTGCTGGACCGCCTGGGCATCGGCATTGTCCCGATCAGTCAGGCCGGCTGCTGTGGCGCTGTGGATTATCACCTCGGTGCCCAGCAAGCAGGTCTTGATCGCGCCCGGCACAATATCGATGCCTGGTGGCCGGCCATCGAGGCTGGCGCCGAAGCCATCGTGCAGACCGCCAGTGGCTGTGGCGCTTTCATCAAGGATTACGGGCACTTGCTCAAGGATGATCCCGCCTATGCCGGCAAGGCCGCGCGGGTCAGCGCCCTGAGCAAGGACCTGGTGCAAGTGCTGCAAGGCGAACCGCTTGAGCAACTGGGTGCCCACAGTGACCTGCGCCTGGCCTTCCACTGCCCGTGCACCTTGCAACACGCCCTCAAACTCGGCGGCGCCGTGGAAAGCGTGCTGACGCGCCTGGGCTTCCACCTCACCGCCGTCCCTGACAGTCACCTGTGTTGCGGCTCGGCGGGGACTTACTCGATTACCCAGCCCGAACTGTCGCAGCAGCTGCGCGACAACAAGTTGAACGCCCTGGAAAGCGGCCAGCCCCAGGTCATCGCCACCGCCAATATCGGCTGCCAAACCCATCTCGACGGTGCGGCTCGCACGCCGGTACGGCATTGGATCGAACTGGTCGAAGACGCTATTGACTCAACGGCAAGCCAATGATGAAACCTCGGCAGGCATCACTTCGCTAGGAAACGAAAAGCCCTTCTACACTCAGTTCGTATGCCCTACTGTGCCCATCGACAAGGCTCTCATGACCACCCTCACCGACCGCTTCAGGCAAGGCAAGGATGCTCGCAAGCACTGCTCGCGCAGTTCGCAAGCTGCCCTGGGAAATGTTGACCGCAACCCACTGCCGCTGATCAAGGCTTCGAGCGAGGGGCGGGTCAAATCGCTGGTGGAGTTGCGCTATGGGCGCATGCTGGTATCGCCGTTCACCTTCTACCGCGGCAATGCCCTGTTGCAGGCTCACGATCTGGCGGGCACCTCGAACATGGGCCTGGTTTCGCCGATTTGCGGCGACTGTCACCTGATGAATTTCGGCGGCTTTGCCACGCCCGAGCGCAATCTGCTGTTCAGCGTGAACGACTTCGACGAAGCCCATCCCGGGCCGTGGGAGTGGGATTTGAAACGCCTGGTGGCGAGCTTCCTGATAGCTGCCCGCGACCTGCGTCATGGCCAATCCGTTGAAGAAACGGTCTGCCACGAGGTGGTGGGCGCCTATCGGCAGACCATGCTGGAATGCGCCGAACAAAGCGCATTGGAAACCTGGTACGGGTCCATCAGCTATGATGATCTGCTTTCACAGGCCAGCAAAAGCACCCTGGACCATGTGCAACGCGCCATCGAGAAAGCCGAACGTCGCACCCATGCCGAACTGCTGCCGAAAATCAGCAAACGTGACGACCAGGGATGCCTGACCATTCGCGATGATCTGCCGGAAATCTTCCATTTACATAAAAACACGACGCTGCTCGATGCCGATGACGACTGGCTACACCTCTCGGACTGGCGCCCACTCTATGACACGTTCATGCAGGACTATCGAGGCACCCTGCAAGCCGATCGTCGTGATCTGTTGTCGCGTTTCCACGTTCAGGACATGGCGTTCAAAGTGGTGGGAGTCGGCAGCGTCGGCACCCGCTGCCTGGTGGCCCTGTTGACGGACGAGCAGGAGTTTCCGTTGTTCCTGCAATTCAAGGAGGCGCGTCGTTCGGTGCTTGCCAACCATGTGAAGGCCAAGTCACGGGTACGCCATGAAGGTCAGCGCGTGGTCGATGGCCAGCGGCTCATGCAATCGGCCAGTGACCTGTTCCTCGGCTGGACCACAGGGCCCAGCGGGCGTCATTTCTATGTGCGGCAATTGCGCGATATGAAAATCTCGGCCGAACTCGAGACCTTCGATGCAGACGCCTTCGCCGCCTATGGACGGCTCTGCGGGCGGGCCCTGGCGCGTGCTCACGCCAAATCTTCAGGGAACGCGGCGTACATCAGCGGCTACATCGGCAAGAGCGAGGCACTGGCCGATGCGCTGTGCACCTATGCACAAGGCTATGCCCAGCAGAACGAGCGCGATTTCGAGCAATTCCAGCAAGCCTGCCGCAAGGGCCGTTTGCAGGCGCGCTCGGAAGCCAACTTCGCGGCGGATCATTTGCCCTAGCCGTGCCAGGCGCAGCGACATGAATTTTTCTTCACCCCAACGCTGCGCTCCTGCCTGTACAGTTCGCTCGCCCATTCAAGAAACTACAGTTTGCCCGCCCTCGCGCGGGCTTTTTTTTGCCTCGTTGCGGCACAGTGCCTTGGCAACATCACAGTTGCCACGACTAGCTGAACACCAACGGGTACAGCGAGATCACCAACAGCGCCGCCATGAGCAGGTTGAACGACATCAGCCAGCGTGGGTTGCGCAGCACATTGCGCAGGGCACTGCCGCAGCCAGCCCAGACGCAGACGCTCGGCAGGTTGATAATGGCGAACACCAGCGCGATGATGAACACATTGACGAAGTAACCTTGCGACGGAGTGTAGGTGGTGATGGCGCCGATGGCCATGACCCAGGCCTTGGGGTTTACCCACTGGAACGCCGCGGCGCCCCAGAACCCCAGGGGTTGGCTGGCCTTGTCGGTTTCCTGGGACACCGGCCCGGACGTGGCGATCTTCCAGGCCAGGTACAACAAGTAGGCCCCGCCGACGTAACGCAGCACGGTATAGGCCATGGGCAGCGCCTTGAACACCTCACCCAGGCCCAAACCGACCGCGACCACCAGGACCATGAAGCCGGCGCTGATACCCAATGCATGGGGAATGGTGCGGCGAAAGCCAAAGTTGACACCCGAGGCCAACAGCATGGTGTTGTTGGGCCCCGGCGTGATCGAAGAAACGAAGGCGAACAAGGCAAAGGCCGTTAGCAGATCGACGGAGTGCAACATGACGGCATCCAGGGTTGGCGTGGTATGACCTCCACGTTAGCGGATAGCCCGGGCGGTGCTGCGCTACAGTTGCCGGGTATTTGAACGCAACAGTGTGTGCTATGCCCGTGCGGGCGGTAGAATGCGCAGGGCCGTCAACGGGTTGCGTGTATTTTTTATGAGTGAGAATGACATGATTGCAAAAGAATCCAGGCACGAGGCTGCCATCGAGAAGTTCAAGGCCGCCAATCCCGGGCTGTTGCAGGAAATCCAGGCGCTGAGCCCGCACGAGCAGGCGCAGCAGATCGAATGGGCCTTCGAAGACGAAGCGGAAACCCAAGGGCTGGAACCCTGGGAACTGGCGCTGGCGTTGATTGCCCGTACCCCGGAAGAACTCAAGGCCATGCGCCTGGAAACCCACCGCGATGTGGCCGATGCCCTGGGCATGAGCTGGGAAGAGTACCGCGGCTTCAACAACATTTCCGAGTAAGCGCCACACCGCGCAACAACCGCCACGCAACTCGTCCGAAGCTGCGTTCCGCGCAGGGTGTGCCCGCACCCTCTCAGCAAGCCTCAAACGCTCTGTTTCAAGGCTTTGCGTCTTGCAAGAGATACCACCGACAGCCTCGTACATAATTTGAAACAAACCTCTGGCTGGCCCTCTGCCACAAGAGCGGCAGCGCTGATCTATACCCATCAAAGCAACACCAGAGCGCCCCTTCAAACGCCATGCGAATCTCGCCACATGGACGTGAACCCACCCCCCAGGCATTGCATAGCCGCGCCCGTCCGTTCCAGGCAAAAGCCGTCCCGAGAAACGGTTGCTGATACGTTTTCATTGCTCTAAAGACCGACAACGCCCGTCCAACCAAGGAGACAACATGAGCGCAATTCAGAAGCTCAGTGACCGGATCAAGCAACGTGGCCTGCGCCGCACCTTCAAGACGTTTTGGGAACGCTATGTATTTTTTCACTGGGAACTGTTGTGGATGGAGCGCGACCTGGTCAGCGCCGTGCCACCGCACAAGCTCAAGCCTTATCAACCGGTACGCCTGGTCAATATCGACACGAAAAATGCCGATGCCTTCGCCAAGCATTTCGGCGACCGCGTGGAAACCATGCGTGAACTGGCCGCCGAAGGCTACACCGGCCATATGTACCTGGATGACGAGGGCCATGCCATTGCATTCATCTGGGGCAGCAAGCGCGATTACCACGACCGCCACTACTACGGCTGCACATTCCCGGTAAAACCCGGGGAGTTCTTCGAGTTCGGTGGCGAAATGACCCGCCCCTTCTTCGGCACCAGCCTCTCGGTCGATGCCCAGGTGCAACTGTGGGACGCCATGCGCGAACAAGGTTGCACCAAGGTGGTGGATGTGTGCGAAACCCATAACATCCCTGCGCTCAAGCTGCACATTCGCATGGGCTATCACGAACAAGGGCGGGTCAAGCACATCTATGGCTTGTTCGGGCGCTGGCGCCTGTCCCGTGAAACCCGCTACAGCGGCTCGCGCCTCGATCCGCTGCGCAAGCCCGGGCGCCCTACCGTCACGGCCCCCGCCTGACGTCTTTCCCTGCCGATAAAAAGCCCGCATGGCTGTGCGGGTTCAGGCTGCTGACGAACCTCTGTAACAAGCTGCCGTAGTGGCGCACCAGTCGAGGTCCGCAGGACCTCCTGAGATTCCGCCCGTTGTGGGTCTCTACACAAACATTGCCGCTCATTCTGCCAATGCTGCCCGCGCCACCTTGGCATTGTGCGAAAGAATGATCCGAAAGAGCAAAAAGCCCGCCACGGCGAAGGCCACGTTCAGGGCGATCATCGGCACGGCCGTGTCGTCCTGCAGTTGGCTGAGCAGCAAACCGGAAACCGTTGCCCCGGCCATCTGGGCAAAGCCGATAAAGCCCGCCGCCAATCCTGCGCGGGTCGGGTTGGGGATCACCGCGCCGGCGACCGAACCCGGCAGCACCATGCCGGCGCCCAAGGTCAGCACGATCTGTGGCAGCATCAGGCCGGCCACCGACACGCCGAACAACTGTTGGATCAACAGGCTCAGGCAGGCACCTGCCGCGACCAGGCTGATGCCGATGGTCACGACTTTCTGCGGGCCGAACTTCACAATCGTGCGGTTGGTGAAAATGGCGCCGCCGATCAGCCCCGAGACAATGGCGCCGAACACCAGGCCGTACTGGGTTGGGCTCAAGCCCAACTGGCCGACGAACACCCGCGAAGAACCGGCGATGAAGGCGAACATCGCGCCGTAGGTGCAAGCGATGGCCATGGCGAAACCACGCAGCGACGAGCCCTTGAGCAACATCGCGTAGTTGCCCAGCAGCGTGCTCAAGCGCCCCGCCTGCGGATCCGGTGCCAGGTTGGTTTCACGGAAGAACAGCGAGGCGACCAGCGCCGCGCTGCCAATCACTACCGTCGCCACCACCACCGCGCGCCAGCCACCGGCATGGGTGGCAATCAGTCCGCCCAGCACCGGCGAGAGCATGATCGCGCTGAGCATGCCGATCACCGTGATCGCCACCACCGGCCCGGCTTTCTCTTTCCAGACGTCACGCACAATGCTGCGCGCCACCACCAGTGCCGCGCAGGCGCCCAAGCCCTGGAGGGCGCGGCCGCCGATGAACTCGGGCATGCTCTGGGCAACCACCATCCACAACGAGGCCAGCACATAGGTGGTGACGCCCGCCAGCAGCAAGGGCCGCCGGCCGATACGGTCCGACAATGGGCCGAAGAACAGTTGGCCAAGACCAAAGGCGCCGACGAACACCGACAACGCCGTCAGGGATGCACCGGGTGCGGCACCGAGTCCCGCTTCGATGTCGCGCAGGCTGGGAATCAGCAACTGGGTGGAAACCTCGCCCAGGGCGCAGAGGCCGATCAGCAGTGACAGCAATACGCCGGTGCGGGTGGGAAGCTTCATGGTCTTGTCCTTCTGTTGGATGACGGGATGCCCGCCCGAGCTCTTCGGTGCATCGGGCTGGCGAACGCGGCGCATCAGCACCAGGGTGCACAGCGCGGGGAGGAACAACAGCGTGAGCACGGTGCCGACCAGCACGCCGCCGATCAGCACATAGGCCAGGGATGACCAGAACACCGAGAGGGTCAGGGGGATGAAGGCCAGTGCCGCGGCCAATGCCGTCAGCACTACCGGGCGGGCGCGGCGTACCGTGGCCTCGACAATGGCCTCGCGCACCGGCATGCCCTCGCCCTGATTCTGTTTGATCTGGTCGGTGAAAATCAGGGTGTTGCGCATGAGGATGCCGCCAATGCCGATCAGGCCGAGGATGGCGTTGAATCCGAACGGCTGGTGAAACAGCAGCAGTGTCGGCACCGCACCGATCAAGCCCAGCGGCGCGGTGGCGAAGACCATGAACATCACGCCGAACGAACGCACCTGGAACATGATCACCACCAGGGTCAGCAGGATCATGATCGGGAACAGCGCAGCCAGCGCCTTGTTGGCCTTGGCGCTCTCTTCCACCGGCCCGCCGATCTCGATGCGATAGCCCGCGGGCAGCGATGCGATCAGCGGTTGCAGATCACGGTACACCGCCAGTTCGACGTCCGGTGGCTGAGTGCCGTCGACGATGTCGGCACGTACTTCAAAGGTGATGTCGCGGTCACGGCGCTTGAGTATCGGGTCTTCCATCACGGCCTGAAAGCTTCCGACCTGGCTCAACGGGACCGACTGCCCGGCGGCGTTGGTGAGGGTCATGTCGTCAAGGCTGCCGAGGTTTTCCCGTTGCACGCTCTGCGCCCGCGCCATCACTGCCACGTTGCGGTTGCCTTCACGTACTTCGGTGATAGGGTTGCCGCTGAGCAAGGCATTGAGCTGTGATTTCACCTCGCCGGGGGTAAACCCAAGCAGGCGCAGGCGGTCCTGGTCGAGCACCAGGCGATAGGCACTGGCGCGCTCGCCCCAGTCCAGGAAGCTGTCCTTGGTCAGCGTGTTCGCCGCCACTACCTGGCGGGCCTGTTCGGCAAGAGCGCGCAATACCTCGGCATCCGGCCCGGACACCCGGAACACCACCGGAAACGGCACTGGCGGGCCGAACAGCAACTGGGTTACCCGCACCCGTGCCGAAGGGAATTCGCCGGCGGCAATGCGTTCGCGCATGCGCGACTTGAGCGCATCGCGTTCATGGGCGCTGGCAGTCTGCACGATCAGCTTGGCGAAGGCCGGGTCCGGCAATTCCGGGTTGAGCGAGAGGAAGAAGCGCGGCGCACCGCCACCGACGTAGCTGTCAATCATCCGGGTCTGCGGCTCTTGCAGCAAGGCGCGCTCGACCTGGGCGACCACCGCCTCGGTGCTTTTGAAGGCCGAGCCCGGTGGCATGTAGATCTCCACGATCAGTTCGCTGCGGTCGGAATTGGGGAAGAACTGCTTCTTCACCGCACCCATGCCCACGACGCACACCACGAAGGCGCCCACCACCAGCGCGGTGACCAGGTAACGGTGGTCGACACAGGCGTTCACCAGCCGACGCAGGCGCTGGTAATACTTGCCGGCGTAGATAGCTTCATGCCCCCCCACCACCGGTTTGATCCGGGGCAGCAGCTTCACCCCCAGGTACGGCGTGAACACCACCGCCACCAGCCAGGAGGCGATCAGGGCAAAGCCGACGATCCAGAAGATGTTGCCGGCATACTCACCCGCACCGGAGCGGGCAAAGCCCACCGGCAGGAAGCCGATGATGGTCACCAGGGTGCCGGTGAGCATGGGCGCTGCCGTGGAGCCCCAGGCAAAGGTGGCGGCCTTGGTCCGGTCGAAGCCTTCCTCGAGCTTCACCACCATCATCTCGATGGCAATGATCGCATCGTCCACCAGCAGGCCCAGCGACAGGATCAACGCGCCGAGGGTGATGCGGTCGAATTCGCGGCCGGTCATCAGCATGATCACGAAGACGATCGACAGGGTCAGCGGCACAGCCGCGGCGACCACCAGGCCGACGCGAAAGCCCAGGGCAATCAGGCTGATAAGCATGACCACAGCCAGGGCGACGAAGAACTTGAGCATGAACTCATCCACCGCCAGGCGAATGTTTTTGGCCTGGTCGGAGACCTTCTCGACCTTGACCCCCAGTGGCAACTCGGCCTTGAACCTGGCTTCCTCGGCCTGCAGGGACTTGTCCAGGTCCAGGCCATTGAAGTGCTTGTCCATGATCACCCCGAGCATCAGTGCCGGGTCGCCCTGATGGCGGATGCGATAGCTGGCCGGGTCTTCGTAACCGCGGCTGACGCTGGCCACATCGGCGATGCGCAGCACCTTGCCGTTGGCCACCACGGGTACGTTCTCGATCAGCGCCAGGGTGTCGAAAGCGCCATCGACACGGATGTAGGCACGCGGCCCGGCGGTCTCGACAACGCCCGACGGCGCCACACCGTTCTGCGCCGCCAGGGCGGCGAAGATCTGCTCCGGCTTGATGCCGAGGGTGGCCAGGCGCTCATAGGAGAATTCGACGAACACGCGCTGAGGCTGTTCGCCGAGGATATTGACCTTCTTCACTCCCGGCAGGCGCAGAAAGCCCTGGCGCAGATCCTCGGCCATCTGCACCAGTTGCCGGTGCGGCAGGTCCTTGGCCTCCAGGGCATAGAGGGCGAAATAGACGTCGGAATACTCGTCGTTGAAAAACGGCCCGAGCACGCCACGCGGCAGCCGGGCCACCTCGTCACTGAGTTTCTTGCGGGTCTGGTAGAAAAGCTCCGGCAGGTCGCCCGCCCGGGTCGATTCGTGGAAAGTCACTTTCATCGAAACAAAGCCCGGCTGGGCAATCGTCTCGACCCGGTCGTAGAAGTCCAGTTCCTGCAGGCGCTTTTCCAGGCGGTCGGCCACCTGCTCCTGCATTTCCCTGGCCGTGGCGCCGGGCCAGGCGGCGGTGACGGTCATGACCTTGACGGTGAAGGACGGGTCTTCGGCACGGCCCAGTTTGCCGAAGGCGAAGATACCGGAAAAGATCACGGCGATAATCAGGAACAGGGTCACCGCCGGGTTGCGCACGGCGATCTCGGAGAGGTTGAGGCCGCGCATGCTAACGCACTCCTTCGGTTGGCCGCGCCAGGGCCAATTGTTGAGCTGGCAGCAGGCGTACGCTGTCGCCTTCGTGCAGCAAGTGGGCGCCCAGGGCGACGATGCGCTGGCCGCTGTTCACTCCGCCTTTGAGCAGGGCGAACTCCTGCCCCAGGCTGGCCACCTCGACTCTGGCGAAGCTGACCTTGTCGTCATCACCGATGACCCAGACGCCCGTGCCGTGGCCGCTGTCGTGCAAGGCCCCGAGCGGCACCCGCACCAGGCTGGCGGAACCCGCGCTTTGCAGGCGTACGGTAATGGTCGAACCAATGGAGAAACGCTCGGCAGCGCCCTCCAGCACATAGCGGGCACGAAAGGTGCGGGTGCTGGGGTCGGCCGTGGCAGACAGTTCGCGCAACTTGGCGGCGACTGCGCCATCGCTGGCACCGAAGGGCAATGCCTGCGCCGTGCTGCCGGCCAGGGCGCGCTGGGTTTCCGGGATGTTGACCACGGCTTCGCGGGCGCCATCATGGGCCAGGCGCGCGACGATCTGCCCTTCGGCGACTACCTGGCCGCGGTCGGCCAGTACATCGGTGACGATGCCGTCGGCATCGGCCTTGAGTGTCGAGTAACTGCGGCGGTTTTCCACCTGGCTGGATTCAGAGACGGCCGCCGCATGTTCGGCCTCGGCCACGCGCAAGCGGGTCGCCGCCTGATCGAAAAGCTGCTGGGACACAGCGCCGGTGAGGCTCAAGCGGCGATAGCGGCTTTCGTCGTCGCGGGCCTGGCGCAATTGGGCCGACGCCGCGCGCACGCGGTTGTTGGCGGTGCGCAGGGCCAGCTCGAAATCCTCGACATCCAGCTCCAGCAGGGTTTCGCCACGGGCCACCCGGTCGCCAGGGTCTTTGTGCCGGGCGATCACCTTGCCGCCAACGCGAAAACCCAGGTCGCTCTCAGTGCGGGCCGCCACCACGCCGGTATACGCGGTTTCATGCTGGGTCGCAGCTTGCACCATGCTCGCCAGCACCAGGCGCGGCTGCGCTGTGTGGGTGACGCTGGTGTCGGCCTGGCTGTTGCAGCCGCCCAGTGCCAGCAGCATGGCTAACAGAGCAAGCGGGCCAAGGTTCTGCGAAGAAGAAAGCATGGTCTGTCGCTCCTGTGGTGTGGCCGCGGGCTGCGGCGGGCGTTCGTGGCGAGAAGGCGGTTGTCTCTCCTAGATGGTTTATATGATATGCATAATGTTATCGAGCGGTAAATATTACATATGTAATATTTACCGCCGTCTATCGTTTCGCTGGGTGCTGTGCCTGCTCTATCGCGGACGCAGCCTGGCGGCAGCTACGCAAAGCATTGCATGACGTACACCATCGCGTAGCAGCTGCCGCCAGGCTGCGTCGCTTTTGGGCTCAGGCTTTGGCAGCAGCCAGGTAAGCGCCCAGGCGCTGGCCCATTTCCTCGCCCAGCGCTTGCAGGCCGCTCATGGGCCGGACCATCACTTCAAAATCGACAATCTTGCCCTGCTCGTCGAAGCGGATCATGTCGATGCCCTTCAGTTCACGCCCATTGACCCTGGCGCTGAATTCCAGGACCACATTCAAGCCGTCGGCCGAGGCCAATTGGCGGTGATAGGTGAAGTCGGCAAATACCTGGATCACGGTATTGAGGATGGCCGAAACCACTGCCGGCCCGGGATAGGGGGTATGCGCCATCGGCGAGCGGAACACGACGTTGTCGGCCAGCAGCTCGGGCAGCGCGGCAAGGTCGCGTTGCTCGAGCATCTGGTGCCAGCGTTGCAATGAGGCTGCAGCCTGGGGCTTGAGGTTCAGGTCAGACATGGGCGTTCTTCTCGATTGTTGTTGTGAGGGCTCGCCCGCACGCACGCGCCGAACGGCCTGACAACGACGATACGACCCACGACAGCCAGGCTCAATGATCGAAAATGACAGGTACATGATCATTGCGCACAGCGTGTACAGGAACGCGTGGTTCCTGATTGCGCGCTTACGAACTGGTGTCAATGAGTCGCCGGTGTCACCAGGAAACTCGACAACTGCGGATCGTCGTCCGCCTCGATAACCTGCACCGGTCGTGGCAATTGAGCGAACACCGCGCGCCAGAAGGCAACGGCCTATTCGTCCTGGCGGTAGAAACGCACCAGCCAGGCGTCGTCTCCACTCAGTAACACCTGGGTGGCCAGGGCTCGGCCAATGCCCTGCCGGCGATACTTCTTCAGGATGAACAGGTCGGCCAGTTCCAGGGCCTCAAGCCCTGGCAACTCGCTGCGCTCGATCAGCACGAAGCCGGCAATAAAACCGTCGACAAGGATCAGGTGAGCACTCCAGTCCGGCTCCTGCCAATAACGCGCCAGATGATCGTCGTGGATGTAGAAGCGGCCATCCACTTCCACGTCTTCCTGCTCCCAGTCCGAAGACTCATAGGCGTAGAACTGGTACAGGTTGCGGACCAGTTCGGTGTGTTCCGGACCTGTCGGCACCCACTCGACCATGGCGCCGCTCATGGCCGAGCCTCGCACTGGAATTTGCGAAAAACGTAGAGAACATGGATAGGCATGGGCATCTCGGTACCGAACACAGGTCGCGCGGGGGGGATGGGGCGCAGAGCTTACTGCCCGCAGGCATCGTGGTCCATCACTGTTGCAA
>RCUU01001301.1_pt1 | contig 12107 bp, 11 predicted proteins | sample 2166211 | NCBI WGS metagenome assembly RCUU01 (sample SAMN09932620, study PRJNA488358) | compost metagenome | feature: garden; material: soil; isolation source: compost soil in phenylacetic acid-enriched culture | place: Germany: Experimental Botanical Garden Goettingen | collected 2016-01-27
GGTTGCTGGTCTCATCGAAGTTATAGCCGCCGCTGCCGAAGTTGCCCCAATAGTTGACGTAAACCAGATAAGTGCCATGCAGCGGCGCGGTCATGGTGAACATTTCCGGGCCGGGACCATCGACGCCATCCGGGTCGAGACCGCCGCCATTGCTCAGCGCCGGCTGCGCCCAGAACGCATGCTGACCGTCAGGCGTGACAATGTGCAGATCGAGCTCGGCTTTCGGATCGTCCCAGCCCAAGACAAGACGAATTCTCGCCGGCGTGCGCAGGTTATTTGCTTCATAAAATTGCACGCGCTTGAGCGACTGGCCCTCGGCACTGATCACCTCGACGCTGTTGGAGCCGGCGCCGAACGCGTACGGCCGGGCAAAGCGGCCTTGGTCGTCGGTGTACAGATTCAGTGGATTGCCATTCACCGCGAGACTGTGCGGCGGACGCATGTGGCCGATGGCTTTGAGCTGGCCCTGGATCATCGTGCGATTGCGCTGGATGCCGCGATCGATCGGCGGCGTCGGGTAGGCGACTTGCGGGTTTTCCGTGCGATCGAGCAGGCCGTGGTAACGCCAGCCACCGACCGGCTCCGACAACTCGGCCGTAGGTGCCGCCAGCAGCGCGGGCGCGCAGGCCAGGCCGATCAGCAGCCAAAAAAATGAACGCATGTAATGCCTCCTGCCATGCCTGAACGAAACCTTGCACCCGATCCTCGGTACTTCACAGCGGTGAAAACTGCGTTTCGTCTGAAAGACCCGTGACTATGGGGTCGTAGAAGGCGCGAAGATTAGCGATTCGGCGGTTTTTTAACAATCAGATACATGTGCTGTTGCTGTAGGAATCAAGCCAATCCGGTGGACGGTGAGCCGAATAGGCCTCATATTCGGCTCACAAAATGAGCCGAATAGCATTTCTATTCGGCTCACGGACTCAAGGCAGGCAACGAATGGCAACTTACTGGATCTGGCAGCAGCCCGATTGGCCCGACTTCAACTGGCAGGCGGAACGCCTGGCACCGTTGTTGCGCGAGTGTGTACAGGCCCAAGGTCAGTTGATGGGTATGGCCAGTTCGGTAGGTGACTCTTTGGGGGCTCAGACCGAACTGGACGCCCTTTTGCAGAATATCGTGACGTCTTCGGCCATCGAAGGTGAGCAACTGAATGTCGGCTCCGTGCGGTCATCCTTGGCGCGACGTTTGGGCCTGGAGTTGATCGACGGCGATAAAGTCAGCCAACGCAGTGAAGGTCTGGCGCAACTCATGCTTGATGCCACCCGTCGATTTGCCGAACCGTTGATACTGGAGCGCTTGCTGGAATGGCACCAATGGCTGTTTCCCGATCAAGAGGCTGACCTTACTGCGCGCTCAATGCATGTGGGTGCGCTACGCGGTGACGAGCCAATGCAGGTGGTTTCGGGTCGCATTGATCGTCCAACAGTTCATTTCGAGGCGCCACCTCGCCAAGGTCTTGAGCAGCAGCTCGACCAATTTCTCCAATGGTTCGAGGCCAGCCAGCATCAGACAGCACTGGACCCGATGCTTCGTGCGGGCATCGCCCATTTCTGGTTCGTCACCTTGCATCCGTTCGACGATGGCAACGGCCGTCTGACCCGCACCATCACTGATCTGGCGCTGGCACAGGGCGAAGCGCAAGCCATCCGTTTCTACGCCATGTCGGCGAGCATTCTGGATGATCGGTCCGGCTACTATCGGATTCTGGAATCGAGTCAAAAAGCCACACTGGACATCACTGAATGGCTCACATGGTTCCTGCAAACCTTGCTACGCAGTCTGCAACAAGCCATCACCCGCATTGAAAGCGTGCTGGGCAAGACGCGTTTCTGGCAGGCACACCGCGAGTCCGAACTTTCGGCGGAGCAGGTCAAAGTGCTCAATCGTCTGCTCGACGGCGGCGAGCGGAGCTTTGAGCACGGCATCAGTGCCGGGCAATATCAAGCGGTGGCGAAAGTGTCGAAGGCCACAGCAACCCGACACCTTGCGGAGTTGCTGGAGAAAGGTTGCCTTCAACGCTTGCCGGGAGGGGGTCGTAGCACCCGCTATCAGATCAACTATCCCGACAGAGCTACACATTAATCTCACCCAGCACAGAGCCATTTCTGTCCTTGAGAGCCGGCCCGCTCATTTGCCCATAACCCCCCTATCTGCTAGTGTCGCGCCGGTTTAACGTCAACCGGAAATCGCCGCCATGGCCCGCAAAAAAGCTGCACTGGATTTCGAACAGTCCCTCGCCGACCTGCAAACGCTGGTGGAGCGTCTGGAGAATGGCGAATTGTCGCTGGAGGACTCGCTGGCCGCTTTCGAGCAAGGCATCGGCCTGACCCGCGATTGCCAGGCGGCGCTGGCCCAGGCCGAGCAAAAGGTTCAGGTGCTGCTCGAGCGTGATGGCGAGTTGGCCGAGGAACCCTTCGACGCGGATCAGCCAGAATGATTGCAGCGTACTCGGCCTCCAGCCAGGCCCGCGTCAACACAGCGCTGGAAACCCTGTTCACCGCACCGAGCCCCGAGCTGGCGCGGCTGTACGAAGCCATGCGCTACAGCGTGATGAATGGCGGCAAACGCGTGCGTCCACTGCTGGCCTACGCCGCGTGCGAAGCATTGGGCGGCAAGGCCGAGCAAGCCAACGGTGCGGCCTGTGCGGTGGAATTGATCCACGCTTACTCGCTGGTGCATGACGATTTGCCGGCCATGGACGACGACGACCTGCGTCGCGGCCAGCCCACCACCCACAAGAAATTCGATGAAGCCTGCGCGATCCTCGCCGGCGACGGCTTGCAGAGCCTGGCCTTCAGCGCCCTGCTCGATCCACGCCTGAGCGCGTCGGATGCCGAAATCCGCCTGCAAATGGTCAGTGCCCTGGCGTTGGCGGCAGGCCCGGCGGGCATGGTTGGCGGTCAGGCCATCGACCTCGGCTCGGTCGGTCTGAAGCTCGACCAGAAAGCCCTGGAGTACATGCACCGGCACAAGACCGGCGCGCTGATCGAGGCCAGCGTCAAACTCGGCGCCCTGGCCAGCGGCCGTGCCGAGAAAGACGAACTCAAGTCCCTGCAGACTTATGCACAGGCCATCGGCCTGGCATTCCAGGTGCAGGACGACATTCTCGACGTCGAAAGCGATACCGAAACCCTCGGCAAACGCCAGGGCGCCGACATTGCCCGGGACAAACCGACCTACCCCGCCCTGCTCGGCCTCGACGCCGCCAAGGCCTATGCCCTGGAGCTGCGCGACCAGGCCCTGCACGCCCTGCGACCGTTTGACGCGGCGGCCGAGCCGTTGCGTGATCTGGCCCGGTATATCGTCGATCGCCGCAGCTGACGGCGATTGCGCCAAAAAAGACCAACGCGTGGGCAGGGGGCGATGCATCAGGTAAACTGCCGCATCTTTTATACCTATAACGATTCGCCTGATGCCCACGACGTTTCATGAGATTCCCCGCAAGCGCCCGACCACGCCCCTGCTCGACCGCGCGAACACGCCGGACGGCCTGCGCCGGTTAGGCGAAGCCGAGCTGGAAACCCTGGCCGATGAGTTGCGCCTGGAATTGCTCTACACGGTCGGCCAGACCGGTGGGCATTTCGGTGCCGGCCTGGGCGTGATCGAGCTGACCATCGCGCTGCATTACGTCTTCGACACCCCGGACGACCGGCTGGTGTGGGACGTGGGTCATCAGGCGTATCCGCACAAGATCCTCACCGGTCGCCGCACGCGCATGGAATCGCTGCGCCAGAAGGACGGCATCGCCGCGTTCCCGCGTCGCGCCGAGAGCGAGTACGACACCTTTGGCGTCGGCCACTCCAGCACTTCGATCAGCGCAGCATTGGGCATGGCCATCGCCGCCCGCCTGCAAAACAGTGATCGCAAGGCGATTGCGGTGATCGGCGACGGCGCGTTGACCGCTGGCATGGCTTTCGAAGCGCTGAACCACGCGCCGGAAGTCAACGCCAACATGTTGGTGATCCTCAACGACAACGACATGTCGATCTCGCGCAATGTCGGTGGCCTGTCGAATTATCTGGCGAAGATCCTTTCCAGCCGCACCTACGCGAGCATGCGTGAGGGCAGCAAGAAAGTCCTGTCGCGCCTGCCCGGCGCCTGGGAAATCGCCCGCCGCACCGAAGAATACGCCAAAGGCATGCTGGTGCCCGGCACCCTGTTCGAAGAGCTGGGCTGGAACTACATCGGCCCGATCGATGGCCACGACCTGCCAACCCTGATCGCTACCCTGCGCAACATGCGTGATCTCAAGGGCCCGCAGTTCCTGCACATCGTCACCAAGAAAGGCAAAGGCTTCGCCCCGGCGGAAGTCGACCCGATCGGGTACCACGCGATCACCAAACTCGAACCACTGGACGCCCCGGCCGCAGCGCCGACAAAGACTGGCGGACCGAAGTATTCGGCCGTGTTCGGCGAGTGGCTGTGCGACATGGCGGCGGCGGATCCACGCTTGGTCGGGATTACCCCGGCGATGAAGGAAGGCTCGGATCTGGTGGCGTTCAGCGAACGCTTCCCGCTGCGCTACTTCGACGTGGCGATTGCCGAGCAGCACGCGGTGACGTTCGCTGCCGGCATGGCCTGCGAAGGCGCGAAACCGGTGGTGGCGATCTACTCGACATTCCTCCAGCGCGGTTACGACCAACTGGTGCATGACGTAGCGGTGCAGAACCTCGACGTGCTGTTCGCCATCGACCGTGCTGGCCTGGTGGGCGAAGACGGCCCGACCCACGCTGGCAGCTTCGATCTGTCCTACCTGCGTTGCATCCCGGGCATGGTCATCATGACCCCGAGTGATGAAAACGAACTGCGCAAAATGCTCACCACCGGCCACCTGTACAACGGCCCGGCGGCTGTGCGCTATCCACGCGGTACCGGCCCGAACGCGACGATCGACAAAGACCTCGAGCCGATTGAAATCGGCAAAGGCATCGTCCGTCGTCAGGGCAGCAAAGTCGCTTTGCTGGTGTTCGGTGTGCAACTGGCCGAGGCGCTGAAGGTGGCTGAAAAACTCGATGCCACCGTGGTCGACATGCGTTTCGTCAAACCGCTGGATGAAGAGTTGGTGCGCGAGATTGCCGGCAGTCATGAGTTGCTGGTGACCATCGAGGAGAACGCGATCATGGGCGGCGCCGGTGGCGCGGTCAGTGAATTCCTCGCGCGGGAGAACATCCTCAAGTCGATGCTGCATCTGGGTTTGCCTGACGTTTACGTCGAGCACGCAAAACCGGCGCAGATGCTGGCTGAGTGCGGGCTGGATGAGGCGGGGATCGAAGCGTCGATTCGTGAGCGTCTGGCCTTACTCGACAAATAAACGCATTACCCTTGTGGGAGCGAGCCTGCTCGCGAAAGCGGACTGTCAGTCAATACATTGCTGACTGATACACCGCATTCGCGAGCAGGCTCGCTCCCACATTTGATTTGTGTACACCTGAAACACCAGTGGACTGTCGATGAAACTCTCGCGCCTCGCCCTGCCCTTCCTCCTGCTGCCGACCGCCAACGCCCTCGCCGATACCTTCGAGCGTGATCAGGCACTGAAACTGCCGGACATGCTTATCTCAGCCAACCGCCAGGTCGAAGCCCGCAACGACAGCAGCGCCGCCAACACGGTGTTCACCCGTGAAGACATCGACCGCCTGCAGCCGAGTGACGTGCCGGACCTGCTAAGGCGCGTCCCTGGTGTGCAAGTGGCGCAGGCCGGCGGGCGCGGCAGCCTGCCGGGGATCTACATTCGCGGCACGCAGTCGGCGCAGAGTCTGGTGTTGGTCGACGGCCAGCGTATCGGCAGCTCCACTTCCGGCGACAGCAACCTGCAGCATCTGAACATCGAGCAAATCGAACGGGTGGAAGTGCTGCGCGGTTCGCGTTCGGTGATTTACGGCAGCGATGCGATTGGCGGGGTGATTCAGATCTTCACCCGGCGCGGCACTGAGCAAGGTTTGCAGCCACGGATGCACGTCGGTTTCGGCAGCAACCAAACGTGGGAACGCAGCCTCGGCTTGTCCGGTGGCGACGCGAAAACCCGCTTCAATCTCGGCGCCAGTCTCGATGAGACTGCCGGGATTGATCGTACCCATGAGTCGTATCCAAGCGATGGCGATCACGACGCCTACCGCAATAAATCCGTCAGCCTGAGCCTGAGTCATGCGCTGACCGATGACATCGAAGTCGGCGCCAATCTGCTGGATAACCGGGGCAAGAGCGAGTTTGACAACCCGTTCGGCCGCTTCGACATGAACACCTTCGAATCGGTCCAACAGCAGCCGTACAGCGATTTCAACGTCAGTAGCGTCAGCAGTTACGTCGATGCCCGGGTCAACGAGATCTGGAAAACCCGCGTCGAGGTCGGCCATACCGAGAATCGCGAGAAGACCCTCGACAAGCTCAGCGACGAACGCACCGTGTTCAACACCTACCGCGACTCGGTGAACTGGCAGAACGACCTGACACTGGACGCACGCAACAGCCTGATCCTCGGCGGCGACTGGTACGAAGACCGGGTCAACAGCAGCACCGCATTCGACGAAGACAGCCGCTGGAACCGCGCCGCATTCATCCAGCATCGCTATCAGGCCGACAGTTTTTCCACGGAACTGGGCCTGCGCCACGACGACAACCAGCAGTTCGGCAGCCAGAACACCTGGAGCGGCACCTTCACCCTGCCGCTGAACCCGGACAACGAAGTGCTGCTGACCTATAGCGAAGGCTTCCGCGCGCCGACGTTCAACGATCTGTATTACCCGGATTTCAGCAACCCGGATTTGAAACCCGAAACATCCAAGAGCTATGAGCTGCAATGGCGCAGCCAATTGACCGAGAGCAGTCGCCTGGAGACGTCGCTGTATCGCACCGACCTTGAAGACGCGATCATTTTCGGCAGCAACTCACGCCCCGAAAACGTCGCCTCGGCACGGATCAACGGCTTCGAAGCAGCGCTGAAGCAGGAACTGTTCGGCTGGCAGAGCAACCTTGGCGTGGCGATCATCGACCCACGCGACCGTGATACGGGCCACACCCTGGCCCGTCGTGCGCGGCGCACCTTGAGCCTGGACCTGGACCGACAGTTCGATCGCCTGGGCCTCGGCGCCAGTTGGCAAGCGGTCAGCAGCAGCTATGACGACTTGAACAATCAACAGCCGTTGGGTGGTTATGCCCTGTTGGGGTTGCGCAGCAGTTGGGAGCTCAATCGTGAAATCCAGCTGGAGCTGAAGGTCGATAACCTGCTGGACAAGGGTTACAGCCGGGCGCTGTACAGCTACCAAGGTAGCCAGTATGGGTATCGCGAGGAAGGTCGGGCGTGGATGTTTGGGGTGACCTGGACACCAGAGATCTAAAGCCAGACTCGATCATTTGTGGCGAGGGGGCTTGCCCCCGTTGGGCTGCGAAGCAGCCCCAAAATCCTATACCCCTATTTCTCAGGTACATCGCATTAATCTGATTGCGGGTGCTGCGCACCCGAACGGGGGCAAGCCCCCTCGCCACAGGGCGCAATCAAATGACAAAGCTTGGCGGTCGCCTCGATCATCTGTCCACTCGGCCGCTCCAGGCCCTTGTCCGTCACCAAACGCAATTGCCCTTGTGCCACCGCCGCCACCTGCGGCCAGGCTTTCCACGCATCGAGCTGCGCCTGATCGCTGGCCAGAATCACCTCGGGATTACGCTGCAACACCGCCTCCACACTGACTTGCGGTGCCGGCAGCTTCAGGTCGGCAAACACGTTTTGCGCACCGCAGGCCTCCAGCGCATCGCTGATGATCTGCTCGCCGCCAACCGTATACAGCGGCCGATCCCAGACCTGATAGAACACTCGTAACGGCTTGTCCCGGCGATAGCGCTGGCGCAATTCATCCAGCCGCTGGCGTAGATCGCTGGCCAATGAAATTCCGCGTTCAGGCCGATCGAGCTCAGCAGCAATGGCCTCGATCTGCGCGGCGAGCTGGTCCAGGCTATGGGGCTCGGCGACGTAGGTGGGAATGTTCAGGCGCTTGAGCTGGTCACGCTGGGCCGGGCCGACACTACCGGGCCATAGCAGCACCAGATCGGGCTTGAGGCTGAGCAAGCGCTCCATATCCAGCTGGCCATAGCGGCCAACGGAGGGCAGGTCCTTGAGTTCGGCAGGTCGCTCACCGGCGTCCAGCACACCGACCAGGAGGTCGGCGGAGCCCAGTTCAACGACGATTTCAGAGAGCGACGGGGCGAGGCTGACAACCCGTTCGACCGCGACTGCCGAGCCACTGGCGGCCAGCAGCAACACCGCCAGCCAGAGCGCGCGCATCAACCGAGTTGACGCGGAATACGGTAGAGGTAGAACAACACGGCGGTCGACAGTGCCAGCAGCATCAGCGGCACGGCTTCGAGACCGACGAACACCGCCAGGGCAGCGATCCAGGCCGGCAGCCCGGCAGCCAGGAATGCCGTGCGCCGCTTGGCCGCCAGACTGATCCAGGCAGCAGGTTCTTCAGGGGTATCGAGGGCTTTCTGGGTGGCGATCAGTGCGTGTTTGTAGGCGCCGAAAAACTTCAGGCTGACAAACATCGAAGCAACTCCGGCGATGAACAACGGCATCGCCAGCACCGGCAGAATGGCTTCGCTCTGGCCGAACACCGCGTTGATCACAAACAGCGGCAACAAGGCCAGTGCCAGGTATTGCCACCAGTTGACGGACAGTCGCCGCCGCACCTGACCGCGGGTCACGCCCGGTCTACCTCGCCCTGATGCTCATTGCCCATCATGTGGTCGAGCTTGCTGGCCTTGGTCGCCAGGTAGAGTCGGTTATGCGGGTTGTGGCCGGTGTGCAGCGGCACGCGCTCGGCGACCACGATACCCATGTCGGTCAAGGCTTTGACCTTGCGCGGGTTGTTGGTCATCAGGCGCAGGGACTTCACGCCCAGGTGCTCCAGCATTGGCAGGCACATGGCGTAGTCACGCTGGTCGGCGGCAAAGCCCAGGCGCTCGTTGGCTTCAACGGTGTCGGCGCCACCGTCCTGCAGCTCATAGGCGCGGATCTTGTTCAGCAGACCAATGCCCCGGCCTTCCTGACGCAGGTAGAGCAATACGCCACGACCTTCGCGGGCGATGGCCTGCAAGGCGGCCTCCAGTTGCGAGCCGCAGTCGCAACGCTGGCTGAACAGGGCATCGCCCGTCAGGCATTCGGAGTGCAGCCGGCCGAGTACCGGGGCACCATCGTCGAATTCACCCAGGCTCAGCACAACGTGCTCGCGGCCGGTGGCTTCATCGAGAAAGCCATGCATGGTGAATTGCGCAAAAGGCGTTGGCAGCTTGGAAGCGGCGACAAAAACGACAGGCACCGGTGTGCTCCTGATCTAAAAGTCTGAAGATTCGCAGAGCCGGCATTGTAACAGCAGGTTCCGGAGGACGCTTAGGCTGAATTATCGGCGATAACTATCAAAATGTTTGATATACGCCGCTCCCACAATGGGTACATCGTCAGCCGTAAGAACCGTGTCAGTTCGAATCAAACGGATAAGGCTGTTTCCAGCGTTCAAAAATCGGTTTCAGCTCACCACTTTTCACCAATTGCTCCATGCGCTGGTCGAACAGGGCCATTAACGTGCGTGCCTTCGGGGTCTTGGCAAAGCACAGGTACAGCGGCAACTCGGCGATATGGGTGCGCCGCAGTTGGGACGGATCCTTGGCGCGCTTGATGACGTCATCGACTTCGGTCAGGGCATCGATGTAAAAGTCGGCACGATTGTGGATCAGCATCGACTCGATGCCGGTACGCCGCTGCACTTCGTCGAAGTGGCGCACATTGGGCAAGTAATCCTGGTAGTCGTAGCCACGAACCCAGGCCAGTCGATAATTGCCCAGGGTTTGCGGGGTGGGTACCGGACTGCTGGCCAGGCCCAGGGCATAGATGTGATCGGTGTCGAAGTTCCAATGGGGATAGAGCACACCCTCAGAATCGTCACGATAGGAACCGACGCAGGCATCGACCTCGCCACGTTCGGCCAGGCCCAGCGAGCGTACGTAGGGCTCGGTGCGGATGTCGACCTTGACGCCCGCCGGCTCGAACACTTGCCGTAGCACGTCCCAACCCAGTCCATGACCGTCAGCGGCGGTGTAGCCTTCCCACTCTTCGCTGGCCAGATGAATCACCGACGGCGGCGTAGCACCCCCTCCTCCCGCCTGGACAAAAGAGCAAAACATCGCGAACGCCATCACCATCAATCCGCGTACAGTCATCCCCCGCTTCCCCCGATAAACAGCTCTCATGATCAACGCCTGGAAATCCCCGGTCAGGCGAAAAACCACACCAGTCCCTGCATCGCCAACCAGGCGAACACCCCGGCCAGGACATCATCGAGCATGATGCCGACACCGCCATGTACGTGCCGGTCAATCCAGCGGATCGGCCATGGCTTGAGAATGTCGAAGAAACGGAACATCAAGAAACCCGCCAGCAGCCACTGCCAGCCTTCCGGCACCAGCCACAGGGTGATCCACATCCCGACCATTTCGTCCCAGACGATGCCTTCATGGTCGTGTACCCGCAAATCGTCGGCCACTTTGCCGCACAGCCAGAAGCCGAACAGCATGGTGATGCCCAGCATCAGCCAGTAACCCCAGTCGGGCAACATCTGCCATAACGGGATAAAGGGTAGCGCAACCAGCGAGCCCCACGTTCCCGGCGCCTTGGGCAAGGTGCCGGAACCGAAGCCGAACGCGAGGAAATGCCAGGGATTGCGCCAGACCGACGGCGGAACGAATTCGGCCGGAACCTGTTTCGGGTGATCTGTCACGGTGTCTCCTGAAAATGTTGATAACCCCGGATTTGCGGGGTGATGTCGTGACCTTCGCGATCCAGCAGGACCACGCCCTGACCTTCGGACACTCGACCGATCACATGGATCGGCCAGCCATTGGCCAGCAGCGCCGGCAACTCGACAGACGGCAAGGTGAACGCCAGCACGTAATCATCGCCACCGCTCAGCGCAGCACGCTCGGCGCCGCGCTGACCGAGAAACGCCACTAATGCATCCGACATCGGTACGCGCTCGCGTTCAATCTCAAGTCGGACCTTTGAGGCCAGCGCGATATGGCCGCAGTCGGCGAGCAATCCATCGGAGATGTCCAGCGCCGAGGTGGCTTTGCCACGCAGGGCCTGGCCGAGGGCGAGTTGCGGTTGTGGTGACCAGTAATGATCGAGCAGCGGTTGGGCGACGTTCGCTTCGGCGTCACGCTGACCGAGCACCAGCGGCAAGGCGCCGGCCGCATTGCCAAGTTCGCCACCGACACAGAGCAAGTCGCCCGGTTGCGCGCCACTGCGGGTCAACGCCTGACCGGCAGGCACGCGACCGAACACCGTCACCGTCAGGCTCAACGGCCCGCGCGTGGTATCGCCGCCCACCAGCGCGACGCCGCAACTCTGCGCCATGCGGTTCAATCCGCCGGCATAGGCTTGCAGCCAATCAGCAGTCACCGTCGGCACAGTCAGGGCAAGGGTAAAGGCAACGGGTGTGGCGCCCATGGCGGCCAGATCGCTGACCGCAACGGCCAGCGAGCGCTGACCGAGCAGAAACGGATCGCAGGGGTCGGCGAAATGCACACCGGCCACCAGCGTATCGGTAGAAATCGCCAACTGCTCCCCGGGAGGAACAGCCAGCAAGGCGCAGTCATCGCCGATCCCGAGGGCAACGCCTTCGCCGCCCTGCGCACAAGGCGCGGCGGCGAAGAAATTGCGGATCAGCTCAAACTCGCCCATCAGGTATCCTGTCCAAACGCCAATCAGCGCTTGAACGCCTTCACTTCAGCTTCACGCAGACGCGGGGCCAGCTTGTCGAGCACACCGTTGACGAACTTGTGGCCGTCGGTGGAACCGAAGACCTTGGCCAGTTCGATACCCTCGTTGATCACAACGCGGTACGGCACGTCGACGCGCTTGAGCAGTTCCCAGGTGGACAGGCGCAGAACCGCCAGTTCAACCGGGTCCAGCTCTTCGATGGTCAAGTCCAGGCAAGGCTTGAGCGCGGTGTCGATTTCGGTCTTGAACTGCGGAACCCCGTGCAGGATTTCGCGGAAGTACGCGCCGTCGACATCGGTGAAATCGTTATCGACCCGGAACTGCGCTTCGATCTCGTTCA
>RCUU01001302.1_pt1 | contig 12098 bp, 7 predicted proteins | sample 2166211 | NCBI WGS metagenome assembly RCUU01 (sample SAMN09932620, study PRJNA488358) | compost metagenome | feature: garden; material: soil; isolation source: compost soil in phenylacetic acid-enriched culture | place: Germany: Experimental Botanical Garden Goettingen | collected 2016-01-27
TGTTCTTCCCGCCAACTGTTTATGGAGGGAAATTTGAATGGGTGAAGCAGATGCTTCAGCAGAATAGCGACGGTTCCTTTCCTGCCGCAGACAAGCTGATTGAGGTTGCCAAGTATTACGGGTTTGACGGCTGGTTCATTAACCAGGAAACAGAAGGTGGAGTGCCGGCTGACGCGCAGCAAATGAAAGCTTTCCTGAGTTATCTAGAATCGCACAAGTCTGAAACTATGCACATTGTATGGTACGATTCCATGACCAAAGAGGGAACAATTAGTTGGCAGAATGCATTGAATGACAAAAATGCAATGTTTCTGCAGGACAATAAAAAGCAAATATCAGGCAGTATGTTCCTGAACTTTTGGTGGAAAGATCTAAAAAGTTCGGCAGAAAAAGCTAAAAGCTTGGGCAGAAGTCCATATGACCTTTACGCAGGCATCGATGTCGAAGCCAAGGGTTACGATACAAATGTGAACTGGAATCTGCTATTTCCGGATGGTAAACCTGCCGTCACTTCCCTTGGTATTTATCGCCCGGACTGGGCATTTAACAGCGCAGAGAGTATGGAGGATTTCTTCACTCGTGAGAATAAATTCTGGGTGGGGCCAAACGGTAATCCGAGCAACACCACAAGCGCTCAGGCATGGAAAGGGATCGCGAACGATGTCATTGAATCATCTCCAATAAATAAGATACCTTTCACCACCAACTTCAACACGGGTAGCGGACAGAAATATTATGTTCAAGGAAAACAAGTGGGGGATAAGGGCTGGAATAACCGGAGCCTGCAGGATATCCTGCCAACTTGGCGCTGGATCACGGATAGCAAAGGAACGCCGCTTACTCCAGTGTTTGATTGGTCCGATGCATATTATGGTGGCAGCTCACTGAAGGTGTCAGGAGATTTGAGCCATAACAATGCGACACATTTGAAGCTCTATAAGACTGACCTTAAAATTGAAGCAAGTACAAAGCTATCGCTGACATATAAAACAGTGAATAAGCCCAGCCTGAAGGTTGGTCTTGCTTTCGCAGACCACCCCGATCAATTCATCTTCCTTAACGTGAAGGATAAGACAGCGCCAGACTGGACTACTGAAACTTTGAATTTGACTCCATACAAAGGTAAACGGATCGTAGCAGTGTCCTTGTATTTTGATACCAAAGATACAATTAATAATTACAGCATTCAAATTGGACAGCTCTCCATCCAGAATGCTAACGAGCCGATTAAACCGCTGCCGGCGGTTCGTGAACTGAAGGTCACTCAAACCGATTTCCGCGATGGAATTTATGGAGATGCTAGATTACAGTGGAAACAGCTTGATCAGCAGGTGAAACAATATGAAATCTATCGTGTAATGCCCGATGGCAGAGAAGTACTACTGGGAGCAACTTCAAATCATGTGTTTTATGTTCCTGAGATGAGAAGAGTAGACAAGGAAACAGATACAGTATTGAAGGTCGTTGCAATCAACGGAAGATACGAGCAAGGTCAAGCCTCCAGCGTGAAGATCAGTTGGCCGGCTTATCCGAAGCCGATTGCAGCGTTCAAAGCTGATCGGACACTGGTGGCCCCAGGTGAGAGCATAAACTTCACGGACCTGTCGACCGAAGTGACAGAGGGATGGTCATGGAATTTCGAGAGTGGAAGCCCTGCTGTCAGCACAGCGAAGAACCCGATGATAACGTTCAATCAGGAAGGCGTATATAGCGTAACTTTGACTGCAACTAACAGCTCGGGCCAAGACACAATTACGAAAAAGGCGCTTATCACCGTGAGCAAGGAAGCTGGAGCGGTGAAGAATCTGGCACTTGGCAAAGCGGCAACAGCGGATCATGCATGCGGGGACAAGGAAGGAGCGACGAACGCCGTTGACGGTAAAGTGACGGATAACAGCAAATGGTGTGCACTTGGTAATCTGCCACATTGGCTGCAGGTCGATCTCGGATCTGAACATCAAATCAGTGCCTTTATCATCAAGCATGCTCAGAGCGGAGGAGAATGGTCCGGCTTTAACACCAGTGACTATACGATTCAGGTGAGCAGTGACGGAACAAACTGGACGGATGTCGTGAATGTCCAAGGAAACTCTACGGCTGAGTCGACAGACGCAATTGCGCTGGTGAAAGCACGTTATGTGAAATTAATAATTCTCAAGCCTACGCAGGGTGCAGATACGGCAGCTCGAATCTATGAATTTGAAATCAATGGGCTGTAATTCTTATAACGGAAAATCAAAAAAAGAACCTGGATACTATCCAGGTTCTTTTTTATTGCATATGAGCAGATACGATGATATAATCGGATCACGACTTTTATATTTTATGTAGACAGAAATAGTTCATCTTATAATCTAAGTTTAGCATGTCGGCAGAACTATTGTCAAATGTTTTTTTCTCAATTTAATCGTTAGGAGAGATGGGATGAATTCTTTAGTTCTCGGTTTTCAGGAAGTGGACAATACGCAGCTTTTGCTCGTTGGTGGAAAAGGATTGAATTTAGGGCGATTATCAAAGATTGATGGAATAAATGTACCCGAGGGATTTTGTGTTACCACTAGGGGATACCAACAAGCCGTAGAACAGAACGAAACCTATCAGGTTTTGCTCAATCGGCTAACACGGCTAAAAGTAGATGATCGAACGCAAATTGGAGAACTTAGCAGGGAGATACGACAACTCATTATGGAAGTAGAAATTCCTTCTGATGTTGTAACAGCAGTTACACACTATCTCTCCCAGCTTGGTGAGGAACATGCTTATGCCGTGCGATCTAGTGCGACTGCCGAGGATTTGCCGCATGCTTCTTTTGCTGGTCAACAGGATACCTATTTAAATATCATCGGTAAAGAAGCAATCTTGCAGCATATCAGCAAATGTTGGGCTTCCCTATTTACAGATCGTGCAGTAATCTACCGTATGCAAAATGGATTTGATCACAGACAAGTTTATTTATCCGTTATCATACAAAAAATGGTTTTCCCTCAGGCGTCAGGGATTTTATTTACCGCTGATCCGATGACTTCTAATCGAAAGCTGCTATCCATTAATGCCAGTTTTGGACTTGGCGAAGCACTCGTCTCTGGTTTAGTGTCTGCCGATTGTTATAAAGTTCAGGAGGATGAAATCGTAGATAAGATGATTGCAACCAAAAAATTGGCGATCTACGGACTTAAAGAAGGTGGAACAGAAACCAGGCAGATCGGTCTAGATCAGCAAAAAACGCAAACACTTACGGAACAACAAATCTTACAACTGGCACGCCTAGGCAGAGAGATTGAAGATTATTTCGGTTACGCACAAGATATCGAATGGTGTTTGGCCAACGATACGTTATATATTGTTCAGAGTCGACCGATCACTACTTTATATCCGATCCCTGAAGCAAATGATCTAGAAAATCACGTTTACGTATCTGTCGGGCATCAACAAATGATGACTGATCCTATGAAACCATTAGGGTTGTCATTTTACCTGTTAACGACTCCTGCACCTATGCGTACAGCTGGAGGACGGTTGTTTGTTGATGTTACCCCAAGGATGTCTTCACCTGGCAGTAGAGAAATGGTCATAGAAGCTTTAGGAAAATCCGATCCACTCATCAAAGATGCACTCATGACTATCGTAGAGCGGGGAGATTTTATAAAATCATCACAAGATGGTAAAAAAGTACCGACCCTCAGTAATAGCAATGCAGGAATGCCTGTGGAAGCTCAAGCAGAAGTTGAAATTGATCCAGCAATCGTTACAGACTTAATTAAGAACAGTCAAGCTTCGATAGAAGAATTACAACAAAACATCCAAACAATATCAGGGTCGGATGTATTTGATTTTATCTTGGATGATTTACAGCAATTAAAGAAGATTCTATTCAACCCACAAAGTTTGCATGTGATTATGGCCGCTATGGATGCTTCCTCATGGATCAACGAAAAAATGAACGAGTGGTTAGGTGAAAAAAACGTAGCAGATACGCTTTCTCAATCTGTTCAGGGCAATATTACTTCGGAAATGGGTCTAGCGCTGCTTAATGTCGCAGATGTGATTCGTCCTTATCCAGAAGTGATAAATTACTTACAACATTTAAATGAGGATAGCTTTTGGGAGGAACTGCTTAAACTTAATGGTGGACAAGAAACTCAAGACGTTCTCTATGATTATCTTAGAAAATATGGAATGCGGTGTAGCGGGGAAATCGATATTACTAAAACTCGTTGGAGTGAAAAACCAACTACACTGGTTCCCATGATTCTAAGCAATATCAAAAACTTTGAACCTAATGCCAGCCATCGAAAATTCGAGCAAGGGCGACAGGAAGCTTTGGAAAAAGAACAAGAGTTAATAGAGCGATTGAAGCAATTGCCAGACGGTGAACAAAAAGCCACGGAAACCAAACGAATGATCGACCTAATCCGGACTTTCATTGGTTATCGAGAATATCCCAAATACGGTATGGTTAATCGCTACTTCATTTATAAGCAGTCTTTACTGAAAGAAGCGGAACAGCTCGTACAAGCGGGCGTTATTCATGAAAAAGAAGATGTTTACTACCTCAGTTTTGAAGAACTTCGCGAAGTTGTGCGCACAAGTAAACTAGATTACCAAATGATCAACAATCGTAAAAACGAGTATATATTTTATGAAAAATTAACCCCGCCACGTGTTATCACATCGGATGGTGAAATCATTACGGGGAAGTACAAACGAGAGAATGTACCAGCCGATGCTATTGTAGGTCTACCTGTTTCTTCCGGAGTGATCGAAGGACGAGCACGTGTCATCTTAAACATGGAAGACGCTGATTTGGAAGATGGAGATATCTTAGTCACCACATTCACTGATCCCAGCTGGACACCATTGTTTGTTTCGATTAAAGGTCTGGTCACCGAAGTTGGTGGACTGATGACCCATGGAGCGGTTATCGCACGTGAATATGGCTTGCCAGCAGTTGTCGGAGTGGAGAATGCTACACATCTGATACAAGATGGTCAACGCATTCGTGTGCATGGAACAGAAGGGTATATCGAAATATTGTAGTTGTTCTCTTTCACTTTTCTGAAATTCGGTTTAATGTGGAAAATGAAGTGAATAATAGGAGGAGGTATATTTTAAAAGTAATAAATAATGCCATCTAAGGAGTGTAAAATTGTGATTAATAAAATTGGACAAATTATGTTATATGTGAATAATCAAGAGGAATCCAAAGAATTCTGGACAGAAATGCTAGGGTTTGAAGTAATTTTAGATGAAACCAACGGTCCAATGAGATTCATCGAGCTTGCGCCTAAAGGGGCAGCAACTAGTATCATTCTTCATAATAAAGAATTAGTTGCCCAAATGAATCCTGAAATGAATCTCGGCACACCTTCTTTAATGTTCTTTACGGATAAATTTGATCAATTGAACCGTGAATTGAAGGAGAAAAATGTTACGGTAAGAGAAATTGTAGAAATTCCAGGTGGGAGAGTTTTCAATTTCGCAGATCGTGAAAATAACTACTTTGCTGTAATGGAAAAAGGACAATAAAATAAGGTGAAACATGCAAGAGGATCTTTAATTAAATAAGATAGGTAAGCAGCTAATCAATAGGATTAGCTGCTTTTTTTATTCCCGTTTTGGGCAACAAAAACTTGAAAATCTTACTTGTTAAGTAATGAATATCATGTTATTCTGCAAAAAAGAGGAGATGATCAGATGTTTGAAGAAGGGTCGTTCCGACCCGTTCAATCCACGAAGTTAGTTGACGATGTTGTGAATCAAATACAACAAAAAATATCAACAGGAACCATCTTACCAGGAGACAAATTGCCTCCAGAACCTGAATTAATGCAATTATTTAATGTAGGGCGATCAACAATAAGAGAAGCCGTTCGTGTATTAGTTCATGCTGGTCTATTGGAGAAAAAACAGGGTTTTGGAACTTATTTAAAATCCAGCCCGATTATCCAGGAACCACTTACCCATCGTCTACATCGTGCAGAATTGATTGAGGTCTTCGAAGCTCGAAAAATGATTGAATTAGAAATTGCAAGATTAGCAGCACTAAGGCATGATGATTCAGATCTCTCCAATATGCGAAAACATTTGGATACAAGAAATATGGCATTACAGCAGAATGATCGTGAAGGCTATGCCAAAGCGGATATAGAATTCCACATGGCTGTAGCAATTGCAAGTAAAAACGCTGTGATCATCGACCTATATCGAACATTTTTCCATATTTTATCGGATGCTATGAGTAAATTAAATCGTAATTATAGTTCTCATGATCCTCAAACCCGCTACCATGAACTAGTGTATGAATCTATTAAAAATGGGGATTCAGATCAAGCGGTACAATGGACACTGAATATTTTAAATGGAACACTTTCTGAACTATAAGTTCAACAGACATTCATTAGGAGGGAGAATTTGGGCATGATTATATCACTCAAAAATGTATCATGGCAACGTGACACTACCATGATCTTGCGCGAAATGAATTGGGAAGTGAAACAAGGGCAACACTGGTGTATTGTCGGTTTGAACGGATCAGGCAAGACGACGATGTTAAACGTCGTAAACGGCTATATATGGCCGACGACTGGGCAAGTAGAAGTATTGGATCATCGTTTTGGGGACGTGGATCTTAGGGAGCTACGCAAACGAATCGGTTGGGTCAGCACCTCCCTGCAGCAGAAGTTGTACGGCCATCAGACTGCGCTGACCATCGTCCTTAGCGGAAAATTCGCAACGATTGGTCTGTATGACAAGACGAATGAAGAGGATCAAAAGCAAGCCGAAGAATTGATGGAATTTCTAGACTGTTCTTCCTTAGCTGCACGTACATACGATACCTTGTCACAAGGACAGCGTCAGAAAGTTCTTATTGCACGCGCACTTATGGCTAATCCAGATCTATTGATCCTTGATGAGCCATGCACGGGACTTGATATTTTTGCCCGAGAACAGCTCCTGCAGATGATCGAGAAGATTACGAAGCAACCCGGCGGACCAACCTTGCTGTATGTGACGCATCACATAGAGGAGATAACACCATGCTTCACACATACGCTGCTGGTGAAGAACGGTGAAATCTACAAAGGGGATGAGACGGAAAACTGCTTGCAGTCGGATGTGTTGAGCGATTTCTTCGATACCCCTGTTGAAGTCCAGGAGCATCACAATCGCAAGTGGCTAACACTGGGCGATGATAAGTAGGATTCATCATATACGATAACAAAAGCTGCCTAGCAATTGCCGGGCAGCTTTTGTTTTTGAAATGATTTAAATGGTTAAAAATCTCATCACGCTAAAACTCTCTTTGCAGCGAAGTGCGATATTGTCGGGGACTCATCCCAATCTTTTTCTTGAATACTTGGTGAAAAAACTTCAGGTCAGCATATCCGACGGCTGCGGCAATTTCGCTTACGCTTGTATGACTTCCGGAAAGCATACGGCAGGCAGCGTCTATTCGAATGCTTTGCATATAATCTGTAAAACTCATCCCAGTCTGACGTTGAAAAAGGCGGCTGAATTGCCGTTCACTAAGGTTCGCTTGGCTAGCGAGATCGCTAAGTTTAAGCCCACTGGCATAGTTATAATTTATTAATGCAATCGTTTCATCGACAGCCAACCATTGTGGCTTATCCCCTGTAGGTGCACCCATCTGTAACTGGTGTCTATACAAGCCAGTTAATATTTGCACGACGAGAGCATCGAGGACAGCTAAATATCCTGGTGGTTTTGCTGAGAATTCACGAAACAGTTCACGGAACATGATATGGTATGCTCCATTCACATCTTTCATAGAGAACCATTGTAATTGCTTGTCTGTGAAAAACTCACAAATCTCCGAAACATGGGTAAAGCTTGCCTGAAGTTCAGATAAATACTCTACCGGAAACAAACAATTGTAAACGATAAGCGGTCGGTCCTTCTTAGGTGTCTTAGGTCGAAATACATGACTGCGCCCAATGGGTATGAAGAATAGCGTACCATGCTCGACAGGAACGGCTTCATCATCAATATAGTGAACCCCTGCTCCTTCACTGATATAAGTCATCTCGAAAAATTCATGGGAATGGGCATTCAATTCGAAAGATTCATAAGACCTGTTTACATAAATCGGTACACCGGGCTCGAAAAAGCTTTCTCCAGACATGACAAAAGTACTGCGTCTGACGCTCATCATTATGGCCCCTTTCCAATTACATAATGCTAGTCTCCAGCGTACGAAATTAATGAATGAATGTCTAGATCCCCCTATAAAAATGTCGGAAATACCCCCGATTCTTAATTCTCACAACTCATACAATAGAATTAATGCTGCCGGATCTATGATTTATATATAAATGTTGAATTGTTCCGGTAGGGTTCCGCATGAATATAGGAGGTAGATGTAAATGACGAATTTTGAAGTCTCCCATCTTAAAGTGAATTATCGGAAGAATCCTGTCGGGATTGATGATTTCCATCCACGATTTAGTTGGTGGATCAGCTCTGAAAGAAGGGGCTTTGTGCAGGCTGCCTATCAGATCCAAGTTGCTTTTGATCAAATGTTCGACTCAGAGCCCAGATGGGATTCAGGAAAGGTGGAGTCGGATAGCAATGTGCATATTGAATACCAAGGTCCCGCTTTACAATCCCGAACTAGGTATTACTTTAGAGTTCGAGCTTGGGATGATCAAGGAAAGGTTTCGGGATGGAGTGAACCTGCTTACTGGGAAACTGCATTGTTGTCGGCTGAAGAGTGGCAGGCACAATGGATTGCAGCACCGCTGAGTCATCAAAGAAATGAAGATGATCCTTGCGATTATTTCCGAACGGAATTCTCAATGCCTGACAATGTAGTTTCAGCACGTGTGTATGCAACTTCACTTGGTTTGTACCGCCTATATATAAACGGTATTCCAGCAGATAACACGCTATTTAATCCCGGTTGGACCAGCTATAACAAACGCCTTCAATATCAGACCTATGACGTGACGTCTTTGCTTTCTGGTGGTGACAACGCTCTCGGCTGCATTTTGGGAAATGGCTGGTATAAAGGTTATCTGGGTTGGGATGGAAATAAAGACTTCTTTGGTAAAGAGCGTGCGGTGCTGATTCAGTTACATGTCACATTATCCGATGGTACTGAACAAATCATTGGGTCGGATGACAACTGGCGTACTGCTACAGGTCCACTCCTTATGTCGGAATTGTATCATGGCGAAACGTATGATGCGAGGCTCGAGGTAGAAGGATGGTCATCTCCCGGTTTTGAAGATTTAGATTGGCAAAAAACTGTAGTCAGAGATCGTCCAGAATCTGCATTGGTTGCTCAGGAAAACGAGCCGACAAGGATTATAGAAACGATTAAGCCACTGGCTGTCATTCATACACCTAAAGGCGAGATCGTACTGGATATGGGACAAAATATGGTTGGATGGGTAAGATTTACGGTTCATGCTGAAGCCGGAACGATCGTGACCTTAGAACATGCTGAGGTGTTGGACCGTGAGGGTAACTTCTACATTGGAAATTTAAGATCGGCAAAGCAGACCATTACTTATATATGTCGAGGTGGCGGGAAGGAAACGTTCGAACCGTATTTATCCTTCCAAGGATTCCGTTATGTAAAAGTGACGGGGATACCGCAAGATCAATTATTGGAGCAATTTAGTGGCTGCGTTATTCATACTGACTTACAGCTAACCGGCAGCTTCAACTGCTCAGATGAGCTATTAAATCAGCTTCAGCACAACATTTTATGGGGACAAAAGGGGAATTTTCTAGATATACCGACTGATTGCCCGCAACGGGACGAAAGAATGGGATGGACGGGGGATGCTCAAGTTTTTATTCGCACTGCTGCTTTCAATATGAATATCGTTCCGTTCTTTGAAAAGTGGCTAAAGGATTTGGCCGCGGATCAAGACGAGGAAGGAAGAGTTCCGCATGTCATTCCCGATGTACCAGTAGCAGGATATGGTTCTGCGGCATGGGGAGACGCCTCGGTTATTTGTCCTTGGACGCTTTATCAATGTTATGGAGACATTCGTGTGCTGAAAACGCAATATCCGAGTATGAAAGCATGGGTCGAGTATATTCGAGTGCAAGGCGAAGACGAGTTTCTATGGAATACGGGTTTTCACTTCGGGGATTGGTTAGCTCTGGATGCCAAAGAAAACAGCTATGTCGGAGCAACACCGAAAGAATTAATTGCCACCGCGTACTATGCTTATTCAACGGAATTGCTAGCTAAGGCGGCAGCCGTCATTGGAGAAACCGAAGATGCCATAAAATATGAAGCATTACATGAGAAAATTGTTCAGGCATTCCGTCAAGAGTTCGTAACACCAAAGGGTCGGGTGGCCTCGCCGACACAAACTGCGTATACGCTTGCTCTTATGTTTGACTTATTAGAGGAAAAGGATCGTTATCGGACGGCCATGATGCTGAAAGATCAAATCGAAGAAAATGGGGTACACTTAACCACCGGTTTTGTGGGAACTCCTTATCTGTGTCTGGTCCTTTCTAGATTCGGTTATACAGATTTGGCATATCGATTGGTATTTCAGAAAGAGTATCCTTCTTGGTTATATTCTGTAATCCAAGGGGCAACCAGCATTTGGGAACACTGGGATGGCATAAAGCAAGACGGCTCATTCTGGAGCGATAATATGAACTCTTATAACCATTATGCTTACGGCGCTATTGGAGATTGGCTATATCGCACAGCTGCTGGTATCGAACTGTTGGAACCTGGTTACAAAAAAATACGGATCCAACCGCAGATCGGGAAACATTTGACATGGGTCGATGCTTCGCTTGAATCTGTTCATGGACCGATCAAAGTATTTTGGAAGAAGCAGAATGATACTTCGGTAGAAATGCAAGTACTGATTCCATCCAATACCATGGCGGAGATCATTATTCCAACAATGGAGCCGAACCGTATTTTGGAGTCTGGAGCACCATTAGAACAAGTTATAAGTCTATACAGCGTGGAGCAAACATCAGAAGGGCAGAGACTAATTATTGGATCCGGGAACTATCAATTTACGTTTCCGCTTATCAGTGAGAATTAATTTCCCTAAAGTGTATCGTTGACAAATAGTCTAATTAGACTAATAATATAAACAGTCTAATTAGACTATTGTAGAGAGGATGAGAATAATGGTTAAATCATTTCTAATGATTGGACAGTCAAATATGGCTGGACGTGGATTTATACATGAAGTACCCCCTATTTATAACGAGAGAATACAAATGTTGCGTAATGGAAGATGGCAAATGATGGCTGAACCTATTAATTATGACCGTCCTGTTTCAGGAATAAGTCTGGCCGGATCATTTGCGGATGCATGGTGTCGTAACAATGAAGCGGACATGATTGGATTAATTCCTTGTGCTGAAGGTGGAAGTTCAATGGATGAGTGGGCTGTAGATGGGGCGCTTTTTAAACATGCATTACTTGAAACTAAATTTGCTATGCAGAATAGTGAATTATCAGGAATTTTGTGGCATCAAGGAGAAAGTGATAGTAGTAATGGTAACTACAAAGTCTATTATCAGAAATTACTTTTGATGGTTACGGCGCTAAGAGAAGCGTTAAATGCACCGAATATTCCGTTTATAATTGGTGGTCTCGGGGATTTTTTAGGCAAAGAGGGGTTTGGCAAACATTGCACTGAATATGAGTGGATGAATCAAGAGTTACGGAAATTTGCTTTTGAACAAGAGGATTGTTACTTTGTTACAGCTTCAGGTTTAACTTCGAATCCAGATGGTATTCATATAGATGCCATATCTCAAAGAAAATTTGGGGTACGATATTTTGAATCCTTTATTAATAAACAACATGTACTTGAGCCGCTTTTGAGTGAAAATGAGTTGATTAGTCTCCATAATGCAAGAATACACACTAAAGCGGAAAAAATGTATTTATTGAGCACGGATTTTGCATTAGGTAAAATCTCATATGATGAATTTGGAGCCCAGTTCATACAAATCAACAATGATTAAAATATAATTCCTAATCGCATTATGACGGAGGCGTTTATTTGATAATATTACTGATTTTAGGATTGTTGAAACAAAATCCAGGGGCTCATGGATATGAATTGTTATCC
>RCUU01001303.1_pt1 | contig 12093 bp, 19 predicted proteins | sample 2166211 | NCBI WGS metagenome assembly RCUU01 (sample SAMN09932620, study PRJNA488358) | compost metagenome | feature: garden; material: soil; isolation source: compost soil in phenylacetic acid-enriched culture | place: Germany: Experimental Botanical Garden Goettingen | collected 2016-01-27
TGTCCGCCGATGGCATGCTCAACCTGTACAACGCCGTGGCCGTGGCCAGCAGCAAGGATGCGCGAGGCAAAGGCGTGCTGGTGACCATGAACGATGAAATCCAGTCGGGTCGCGACGTCAGCAAAATGATCAACATCAAGACCGAAGCGTTTAAAAGCGCCTGGGGTCCGCTGGGCATGGTGGTAGAAGGCAAATCCTACTGGTACCGCCTGCCAGCCAAGCGTCACACCATGGATTCCGAATTCGACATCAAGACCATCAAGAGCCTGCCTGACGTCGAGATCGCCTATTCCTATGGCAACGTCAGCGACACCGCCTACAAGGCCCTGGCTCAGTCCGGCGCCAAAGCCATCATCCACGCCGGCACCGGCAATGGCTCGGTATCGTCGCGAGTGGTGCCCGCCCTGCAAGCCCTGCGCAAGGATGGCGTGCAGATCATTCGTTCCTCCCATGTCAACGCCGGCGGTTTTGTACTGCGCAACGCCGAACAGCCTGACGATAAATACGACTGGGTCGTGGCCAACGACCTGAATCCGCAAAAAGCCCGGGTCCTGGCGATGGTCGCGCTGACCAAAACCAATGACAGCAAAGAGCTGCAACGGATGTTCTGGGAATACTGATTCGCCCTCGCCCGACCGGATCCGGTCGGGCACCCCGTGCGCCATTCGCCAGCCTTGGCGAGTGGCTGCCGCGGATCTTACAAAAAAAATCCCTTCGCCTTACGCCAAACGGAACAAATCGCTGTCAGAGGATTTTCTTGGTTTTTAAGCAGTTGCGAAATGGCCTACAGTTAAATACTGTATGCACGTACAGCTTAATAAGGATAATTCCGTGGACACCACCTCAGCCTCTCCCGACACCTATGTACGCATGGGCCTGCGCGTTCAGAAAATCATCAACTCCCCCACCGCACAAAAAGCCAGGGCAGCGTTGATCTTCCGCCTTCCCGACGAGCCGGTGGATGAATGGGAACGCTTACTGGAAGAAATAGACGAAAACGACAACGTCACCCTCGCCTATCGCGACGATGGCGGTGTGCAGATTTTCTGGGTTGTGCCGAAGGAAGATTGAGTCGATGAGTGTCCGCTGGTTTGCTTTGCTGTTTCTGTTTTTTGTCATGGGGGCGCAGGCCGACGCGCCGCGCACTTTTACCGAAGCGAAAAAGGTCGCCTGGAAGCTCTACGCGCCCCAGTCCACCGAGTTTTACTGTGGCTGCAAGTACACCGGCAACCGGGTGAACCTTGAAGCCTGCGGTTATGTGCCACGTAAAAATGCCAAGCGCGCATCCCGCATCGAGTGGGAGCATATTGTTCCGGCCTGGCAAATCGGCCATCAACGCCAGTGCTGGCAAGAGGGCGGTCGCAAGAACTGCACCCGCTACGACCCGGTTTACCAGAAGGCCGAGGCTGATTTGCACAACCTGGTGCCCAGCATTGGCGAAGTCAATGGCGATCGCAGCAACTTCAGCTTTGGCTGGCTGCCCGAGCAGTCGGGGCAATATGGTTCCTGCCTGACCCAGGTCGACTTCAAGGCCAAGAAAGTCATGCCCCGCCCTTCCATTCGCGGCATGATCGCCCGGACCTACTTCTACATGAGCAAGCAGTATGGCTTGCGCCTGTCGAAACAGGATCGACAACTGTACGAAGCCTGGGACAAGACCTATCCGGTACAGGCCTGGGAACGCCAACGCAATCAGAGCGTGGGGTGCGTCATGGGGCGCGGCAACGAGTTCGTCGGCCCGGTAGACATGAAGGCCTGCGGCTGAATCCAGGACGGGACACTGAAACAAAAAAGGCCCCGGTGCTAAACGCCCGAGGCCTTTTTTGTTTCTTCAACGTCTGCGCTACGTTATTGAGCGGCTGGACGCTCAAGCACCAGCAATTCGATGTTCTGTTTCTTCGAGCGAGTGAGCGCCGCGCGAACTTCATCCTGTTTGGCTTCGGCTTCGGCTTTCGAATTGAATGGCCCCACCAGGATTCGGGTATTGCCATTCTCCTTGACGACACTGGACATGAAACTGTGCTCGATCAGCCAGCCACTCAGATCACTGACTGCCTGAGGGGTTTCACCTCGCACTTCAAGATCCCATTGCGGACCGGACACTGGCGCGGGTACGGCAGCCATGGCCGGCTTGGGCTTCGGCGCATCCACACGGCTGCCTTCGCCACATCCCGCCAGTGCCAATATCGCGATGATCAAAACCATTTTGCGCACGACGCTTCCCTCCAAATGCATAAAGCGGCGATTTTAACACCCATGAATACTTCACGAGTGCCGTAAAATGGGCTCAAAACAACGAGATTGATGATTGCGGCCTCTGTATAGTTACGCCTTGGGAATTAATGCCGCATCTGCGCGTCAGAAAGAGGCACCCAAACCACGAGACTTCGCACTAATCTATACATACCACCGACCTCTGCACTGTCCGAATCAGGTGCCCCACAAAGCAATCAAGGAGAAGACCATGCTGATACTCACCCGCAAAGTCGGTGAAAGCATAAACATTGGTGATGACATTACGATCACCATCCTGGGCGTAAGCGGCCAGCAAGTCAGGATCGGCATCAACGCCCCGAAGGACGTTGCAGTGCATCGTGAAGAAATTTACCAGCGCATTCAGGCCGGCCTGACCGCCCCGGAAAAGCCGCAATCCTGAATCCCGTTGCAGTCAGTAGCCAGCCCGTTCAGTCCGGAATCACGGCTGGCTAAAGATTCAGCACTCCATCGCCCCGTGCTTTCGCCCCCACTCAACCCCCAAGGGTCGATACTAGCGGCAAGCTCCACTCCTTTGCTGTCAGACTTTTCTGGTTTACCCCAGGGAAGGATGCGTTCACTGCGCAGTCAACCAAGCATCACGCCTCGCGCCATACCAGTCGCTGCCACCACCATCAGCAACACCAGCAGCGCCTCGATATGACTGATCCGTGCAAACAGCTTCGCACGGCCGGTATCGATCGCCACTTTACGGGCAAGCGCTATCCGCCATTTGATCAGCGTCACCATCGGCGCAATCTCCAGCAACAAGATCAGGACGAACAGCGTCATCTTCAGATGAAACAGCGGCTGATGCAGGTAATAGTCCGCGCCCTTCTCGTACCCGCCAAAGGCTCGCACCCCGCCACTGATCAATAAAACGACAGCTGAAATACCCCAGATATTGTCCGCCATCAAAACACTGCGCACCTCTGTGGCGCCATCTGCCAAACGCCGAAAAGCCGTGCCTCGAACCAATACCGCCCAGAATCCCAAGGCAAATGCCAGAAGATGAACCGCCGCCAGAAACCATTGAGTCAGCATCGAGAAACTCCTGCCAGGTCGAAGTTGTATGAGCCTGTCAGTAGTAGCCCATGAAATGGCTGCGTGCACGCCATCCGCAGACAATGCCCGGAACACAATATGACAGACCTACTAGACTCCACTGCGCCGGTATTGAGCGTCCATGGCAGTACCCGCCCCAACAGCAACTCACTCTCACCCCATTGAACTGAGTAAACAAAATCATGTGTAAATCATGTGATTCAAGCTCTGCTTCAAACACAACAGGCCGTCGTCGTTTTCTTCAATTTGCCGGATTGAGCGCAGGCGCCCTGCTGCTGACCGGCACACTGCCCGGCAAGATCATCCAGGCAGCCGAAAAAGCGTCAGCCCCACCCAAACCTCAAAACGTAATCAGTCCCGACATGGCGTTGAAAAGACTGATGGAGGGCAATGAACGATATGTAAGCGGTACATCCAAGACTCATGATTTCAAGGCTGAGCGAGAGGCCCTGGTGTCCGGTCAAAATCCGTTCGTGGCCGTGCTGAGTTGCTCTGACTCGAGGATCGCCCCGGAATATGCGTTCGACACCGCGCGCGGCGATCTTTTCTCCATCCGCGTCGCGGGCAACTTCGTTACGCCGGAAGGCTTGGCCAGTCTTGAATACGGGGTTGCCGTACTGGGCGCCCCGCTGATTCTCGTACTCGGGCATGAGAGCTGCGGCGCCATCGAGGCCGGTATCAAGGCCGTCAAGGATCAGACGATTTTCCCCGGGCATATCCCGAAACTGACTGAGGCACTCAAGTCGGCAGTCGAGGCAGTACTCAAGCAGCCCGGGAACCTGATGGAAAACGCCACCGCGCAAAACGTCAAAAATTCGGTCAACAGCCTGAAACAGGCCTCGCCATTGCTGACTGATGCGCAGAGCAAAGGCGCGCTCAAGATCGTGGGCGGTATCTATCGCCTGGCGAGCGGCAAGGTGGAGTTGATCGCCTGATCCGCAATGCGCACGCCCCCAGCATCGGTGCATGACCCCGCATGCAAAGAGCCCAGCGCGACGGCTGGGCTCTGGTTATCTTCGGTTTTGCATCATTTTATCCGCGAGGACTCTGGCCCTCTCGATCAACAGGTTCTGCCTGTCCTCGTGAGTAGCCTCGCCCACAATCGGGGCAGTCAGATTGCTTTCGGCAATCAATGCAGCGCAGAAATATCGATCCCAGACAGCCGTGTCCACAGGTGCCTGCTTGCTCATTTGATCGGCGTTCATAGGCGGCTCCTTTTGATAAGGTCGCCTTGCTAGTTTACGCCTGAATAACAAAAAATCCGGACCATCATTCACAGGTACCCGCCATTCGTCGCCTACCGGAACACAACGAGGAATTCGCCCGTATCCGTGGCTTGAGGCTTGCTAAGATCGCCCGTAGCAGCGCCGGAACGACAGGATTCTGACGCCGCAGCCATTCAATCAATGCTTAAGGACGCCAGCGATACGCTTGGTCAGTCACCGGGAGATGTAACGTGTCAACGCTCAACGAAATCGCAATGAACCACGCGAGAATGGCCAAGGAAAAAGCAGGAAAGTCGACCGAACTGAGCGAGCGCCACCTCCAGATCGTAGGGAACTTCGAAGTACCGTCCATTGAAGTACAACAGAACATCCCAATGCACCTGATCGCGGGAGCACAGGAAGGCCACCACGGCCTTGCAGCGACCTTTGCCCTCTGACGCCTACTGAGGCTGGCGACGATCTGAACGATTACCTGGCAATCACTGGTGGCCCGGTATCCGCTCAGCAATCGTCGCGCGTGCATCAACGTTCACGTTGTCCAGCGTGAACGAGCCAGATACTTTGTGAACACCCTGAAGAAATCCAGGACAACAAAAAGGGCCCACCTTTCGGTGAGCCCTTCCAGGCCGCCCATCAGAGGGGACTTTGCCGGGTACGCGCGATGGCCAATGGGTTGAAAGCTAAAAGTTATTTCGCGACATACTTCGCGCCGTGCGGGTCGTCAAGTTTTGCCTGCAATATCCCCCACTCGCGCTGAATGATCGAGTAAGGAATAAAGATGCTGATCCTCTCAGCCCCCTTTACGCCGGAGTGATTGCTCACATCGTTCAGGGTGGTTGAATAGAAACCAATATTGATGCCGACAATATGGCCGTCACTTGCGAGGACCGGCCCGCCCGACATGCCCTTGATCAGTGGGGCATCATGGATGGCATAGAGATCACCGCTGTGTTCGGCGGTATTGACGAAAGGCGTTTGATATACCTTGCCCTTCCCGGAAGTGGTCATGAGGTAAGGACTCGCCCCAACGGCAGTTATGCTCTCGCCCACACGCGGTGCGCGCCATGACGGGTAGCGGCCGTTGGCCTTGTGCAGGATGAAGACGAGATCACAACCTGTGCTGCAGCTGTACTTCACGTTGGGGATGAACGGAGTGTGGCGGGTGGTTACGGCGTAGTCCTCGTTCCATTGCACGGCCGAGGCCATGTATAGATACGGTGCGGGAAAGCCCGAGTAGACTAAAAAATATGAATCATTCGCAGATCCCGAAAAGTCGGGTTTTACGATGCCGTTGCATCCTGCAGTTACAGCTCCAATTAAAAAGTAGGCCATGATCTTGATCATGATATATCACCGACTTAATAGGGAGAATGTGACTGTTTTTTGTTGTCAATATTTTGTCTTTTATCGGGTTGCAATACTCCTCGCCGCCTGTTCTAGTTTGACGCTTTCTTACTTATGGCTGAGTTTGTAATGGGCCGTATGAATAAATCGCGCTAAGACCAATCGCTTTTCTAACAACTTTAAAAGTTCAAATATTTGGCGCCTGAAAAACGTTAAAGACGAGAATAAAAATCAAGAGTTGCTATAGACTCCCTCGCTAATGGCGCCAACGGTCATGGGAAGTAGCACCTACCTGAATCATTCGCCATGCCCGTTACCCACAAAAGCAACAAGAAGGCTGAAGGCAATCCAGTTGTCCTGCACTACAGCGGCGCCGTAACTCACTAACGAAACTCAATGACTGCCGACGGATCAGCACCCATCCTTTTTTTCTCTCCCGTTAAGCCCGCCCATACGGGGTTTGTTCGCCTGCTACCTACAGTTCGCCTGCTACCTACAGTGTGCGCACCTCTTGGGCTACGCTTTTTTTGTGCATGGAGGAAGCGCGATGCCAGAATGTCTTATCGCCGCCCCGCTCAATCCTTCCGACGAAGATTTTATTGCCTTCGATGAAGTTGCTGCCTGGATCGACCAGCGCGGCTATAAGTGTGTATCTGATCGCATCAACAGGCCGATGCTACAAACTTGAGTATTTAACAACCCCCAACGCCTGCCTTCTAACAATCTGACGATTATCAAATTAACTCGCATGGAATGTGTAGTGTTTGACTTACTAACAAGCAGCGGGGAACGTGTTATTGGCAACGAGGAAATCCTTATGAAGTTAAATAAGGAGCCTTATAATTACAAAGGATTGCCCATGCGCCACAGTAGACTGCAAGCGAAATCCAAGAAGTTCACTAAAGGCGACAACCTCCTCCGTTCAGTAAGAAGCCGTGGTTACTGCTTGATCATGTGCATTAATCATCACTTGAATGGCGTTTACCCTGACCAGTTGCTGGCCATTCAGTAATCCATCTGAAACACACCAGGCCGGGCAAGCGGTAATGACTTTACCCAGAGCAGCGCCAAGTGTCCCGAACACAACCCTGAAAAAAATTGACATTGAGCCTGCCGGTGAACGGCAGGCGATAAATCGCTATGAGGGCCACGCTACGTGAGGTTGTCGGTGAATGCCTGCGGTCGCCACTGGCGTCACCGCGCCTGATCCACTACAAGCCCGGGGCGCCGCGCACGCCTACGACCACGTACCGGCCGGCGAGCGCCCCACTTTTCATGAGATCCGAGCCCTGGGGACATGGCTGTACGAACGGAAGAAATTCCCACAGGAGTCCTTCCAAGCGTTGACGGGGCATGCAGATGAGAAGGTGACGAAGCACTATCAGGAGGGGCACGACGAAAAGAAGATCGAGTATGTGGAGTTGGGCGCCAAGTTGGCGTTTTGAGTGGGGGGGGGTGCAAATTGCAGACAACAAAAAAGGGCCCACCTTTCGGTGAGCCCTTCCAGACCGCCCAGCAGAGCGGATTTTGTTTGGTAGGCGCGATTGGACTCGAACCAACGACCCCCACCATGTCAAGGTGACCGGTAAACAGTCATAACGCTTTGATCTATAAGAGAAAATAAGACTTTTTCAACCCCCTCAAAACCGCCACATCTCCCTATAAGAATCAATAACTTAGCGTTGTATATTCCTACAGTAGTGCCACCTTTCTGCGGCGTTCTGTCGACCTACACCCCAAGCCCACAGGCCGCCCCTGCTACGCTGAAAACTCCAAGGAGAATTCGCGATGCCAAACTCTGACCTGCTCCCTTCCCTGCTCTTCAAGATCATTGAAAACCAACTCGCCCTGGAACAGTCATCATGGAGCTTTCGAACTGGGTCGAGCAGCGCGGGTCGGCCTATGTCGCCGATAACGTACGCTGCTCCCTAGAAGCCATCGACAAGAATGAGGAGTTCATCAAGATGACGCTCGCGGTGATGATGGCGCCGGAGTGACTGCAATAGATTAATGGAGTCCAGTAAGTATGACCCGTTCTCGCTCGTCACAGGCTCAAAAAGACCTCGCCAATATTCTCGGTATAAAGATAACCAAAGACACGGTCGATGTAGCTGCTGCACGCCTCTTAGATCATGTGGCCGCCGCCATCAGGCATGAACCAGCCGAGCCATCGGCGACATGCAAAGGGCCTATGGGGGAGTGCCCACAGGTCATAATTGATCAACAAGCGGCTGCGCTAATCACAGATTGGTTGATCCAAATTTATGCACCGTCAAATACCTGTTGACCTGACTGATTCGTACCAACAAACTTTCTTTCCTTGGGTATTTCTATAGGTTTGTCTGATGCGTAAATCATTCACTGTCGTTGCATTAAGCCTTCTTGTATCGCAGTACTCCCTCGCTGGCGAAGCCACCAACACAGCTATCGGTGGCGGTGTCGGTGGAGCCCTTGGAAGCGTCGTCGGTCAGGCTGTGGGGGGTAGCACCGGCGCTGCGATCGGAGCCGGCGTAGGTGGCGCAGCTGGGGGCGCAATGACCGCGAAGAGTGGCAACAAGACCGAATCAGCCATCGGCGGCGGGCTCGGTGCAGCGGGTGGTCAGGTAATCGGCAACAGTGTTGGTGGTTCCACTGGTGGCCTGATCGGCGCTGGACTGGGCGGCGCAGCAGGTGGTGCTATCGGCAACAATCTGGCCAACGATAACGATCACGATAACGACCACTACGACCACAAGCATAAAAAGAAGTACAAGAACAAACATAAACACAAACATGACGACTGATCTCGGATTCCGAGATTGAGCAATTGGAAGCTTTGTTTCAAAAGGGAGTGGACGTGGCTCTCTCCCTTTTGGTCGTATTTCAAACTGGGCACTCATTGGTGCGCCTTTCTGCACTGACGAAACGCCATGCAGGGAAATCCCTTATTCTTCATCCTGCCCTCCAGCGGCAGCTCAATCTGCGCCGGCAGCGCCACAAACGACCATTACACCTCCCCCCTATCAGCGCCTTCCACTGAAGTAAATTTCACCTGGTCTTTAATAGAACGTGGACCAATCTATAAATATTTTTGTGACAATTATTTAACTTCCCACCCACTTCTCGCCGATGTTTAACTCCCCCGGAGGAGAGGGTTATCGGGACGGTAGTTCATGGAGAGATTCCCTTCCCTCAATGATGTCTCATGACTTGCCCCGAACTGCTCTCCAGCAGATCGGGGATTTTTTCCTGCCTCCGGCGTTCTGCCGACCGCATACAATTCCTACCTCGAAAAACCTTCATGCACTTGTTCGCAAGTCAATCCCCGGGTTCGGGCTTGGTCGGCAATTGCAGCCAGGTCGCCCGTTCTCTGGTCAGCGCGCTTGAACACGTTGGCAAGCACCATTGCGGCGTGGGTAGCTGTCTGGCTTGCGGCGGCAGTACAGGAATTGCCGCTGGCTTCACTGGCTGCGAGTCGACGGGCAAGGTTGTCGGCGACGAGCTGCACGCCGTCAGCAGCAGCGCGAGCGGCAGCAGCATCAGCCATTGCTTGATCGATGTTTCGTTGCCCATCTTGAGCCGCCTTGTTGATTGATTGTTGGTAGGCCTGCTCTTTGGTGCGCTCGGTGGCCTCATTGAGTGCCCTCGCCTCGGCGTCCCGGGTGTCGCGGTCATTCCATTCTGACTGCCACTTTTCATCCGTGACCGTCACGCCGTGGTGATAGGCGCCGAACAGCGCCTGCTTTCAGGTAGGTCGTCATGCTCAGTCCTCCTACTCCGGCAGATCGACCGTTTGTCCGGCTAGCGCGTGGGTGCAATCGCCCAGGAACTGGATACGGCCATCGGTGACGAACGAATGACATACACGCTCCGTACGCCACTCCTTGAATTCTTCAATGGCGTCAGGGTTAGCCGGATACCTGACTAAGATCGAAGGCGTGAACGTCGGACTTTCCGCACTACCATTCCAGCCCCAGCGTGGACCGGTCCCGGCGCCATGCTGAATGGCATGTGCGCCATCGCAGCCAGGACACCAGAACGTCAGACCATTGTCATTGCTGTCTCTCAGAACTTTCGATAGGCGACCCATGGCACATCCTTGAAGAACACATGGTGACCGAGCGCCAGCGTCTGCTTGGCACCTTTCACCCAGGCCGGCGGCTTGGGCATGGTGGTCGCGTAGTTATGGGTGGCACCACCGGTGGGATCCGGCACCTTTCCATCGATCACCTGGTCAGCGGCGATCCGTGCCTGCGCCAACTCGCGGAACGGAATCGGCTTCGCGCCACTCAGGGAGGCGAAGTTCGGGTCGTTCCTGTTCCAGCAGCTGAACTGGTAAGGCTTCTGGCACACGCCGACATAGCCCTCCCCCCACCACGATTTGTCCTTGCCGTCTTTCACGCGGTTGCGGATAGTCCAAGCCACGGCGATCTGGCCGGCCAAGGATTCGCCGCGGGCCTCGCCCCACAACGTGCGGGCGAGGATATCGCGGTCTTTTTCTGTGACGGTCATGCTTTTCTCCAGACGTAAAAAAACCCGCTCAGGGCGGGCTTATGGCGGGTCAATAACAGCTACTGCTGCCGTGTGCTTGGCATTCGCTTTCAGAGGAAAACGAATGTAATCGTTCTTGGGCGAATTTTTGACGCCTGAAATCAATCGCTGGATATCCTGGAGCTCCTAGCTACCATCAGGGAATGGCTGGTACGGACCTAAGGAAAAATATGAGCATCGCACCTAAGAACGGATGGAAGTGGGCCTACAAAAAACTACTTGCCTTAGGCTGCTCGCGCTGGACAGCAGCCTATAGAGCGACGATTTATTCCGTCCGAGGCGATACAGGATCGTTTTATGTCGATCGCAGCTGGGAGAAGATCCGCCTTCGACGCGAATAGCGCCGGCGTTCGGGGGGATCTGCAGCGGTTGCTGCGATGTGAAGGACATTCCTTTTTTTCAGGCAAAAAAATCCCGCTCGATGGCGGGTGCGTTTGGATCTATTGATTCAGGCTTCGACGGTAGGCTCTTCACCAGATGGAGACGCCTCGACGGGAATCTCAGAAACGCTCACGGAGTCAGGGGGCGGTACCAGGATGTGCAAGGTGATCATGTGCTTCAGGTCGTATGGCAGACCGTCCTTTGTTACAGTCACCATTAGTTCCCCATCGGTAAAAACGGTCTCGACATCAGCACGGTTATCGACCTGATTGACCGTTAAGCCCCAGCCCTCGTCGACGGGGGGGAAAGGCACCATGCCCAGGCACCCGATAACTTTGTAAACGCCCTTCGAGATTCGCGAAGAAGACACTGGAGTGTCGCCCTGAGTAACAAAGTCGTAAGTGGCGCCAGTAGGGCCCAGAATGTTGATCGCAGCTCTTGTCATAATCAGATCGCCTTCAATGTGCCGTCAGCGGCGCGCGTGGTGTTGCCGTCGTGGTAGTTCTTGCGCCAAGCAGAAAAACCAGCTGCACCAGACAGACAACGAAATCCCATTTCCGAAGTAGCGTAATCAACAGCGATTTGGCCGCCGTAGTTAGCGCCACCGCTAAACAATGCCGATAACTCGATAAGCGCCCCAAACCCTGTACCAAACGTCGGGCGCCCCTGCGTTGTGCTTGCGTATCGATAGAAACCAGTAGAATAAATTTCTACGCCCGAAGCATCACTCAAGAGTGGTAGCCCAGGATTGAATTGGGTCCCCACACCGAATCCGCCAACTGGCATTGCATTGCCGGCGGCAGTGCCGAGATTTACGTTGGATGCAGTGCCAAGTAATGCCTGGCGCGCGTACAACTCAACAAAATTGCTCTCGGTTTTAGCAAATGCACTCCGCGGCGTATCCCCGCCGACTCCGCTCGGTGAAGTACCGAGCAGTATCGTCTGCTTAGCCATTTGATCGTCCTCAATTTTAAGTGAAAGCCCGCACTGGGGCGGGATGCAAACGTTGGTTTAAACACTGATCCTGGCGAATACCGCAGGCATGAAAAATGCGAACGGGTTACTAAAGCCGTCGGTCAAGGCGTACAGCACGCCGGCATTAAAGTCCCACAGTGTTTTAACGCTTCGCCCGGAACCCGAACCCGTCAGCATGTTCATGCCGAAAGTATTAATCAGCAGGTATTCGTTTTCTGGAAAGTTGAACGGAACACTGTAAAAATTACGCGAGCTGCCCGTTGCCGTAATTTCATAGCGCAAATAGTTCCAGTTCTGGAACGACCGGGTAAACAGCGCC
>RCUU01001304.1_pt1 | contig 12088 bp, 13 predicted proteins | sample 2166211 | NCBI WGS metagenome assembly RCUU01 (sample SAMN09932620, study PRJNA488358) | compost metagenome | feature: garden; material: soil; isolation source: compost soil in phenylacetic acid-enriched culture | place: Germany: Experimental Botanical Garden Goettingen | collected 2016-01-27
TATGGATGGTTTCTGGAGGAAGTTAAGGATAGACTAACTTATTCCTTGTGAATTTGCAAAAAAAGAGCTCCAACCTTATGATTTCGGTCCGCATCCTTATTTGTAGTCAAAAAGAAACTCATCGTCTCGATGAGTTTCCAGGGTTGCTGACTTTAAAGGTCGCTGTGGCTTCCTTAATCACTGTATCGGCGAGCGCCGCGAAATCTTCGGCTTCATGTTCCTCCGGGGATTGCTCGGGCTGGGATGTACCGCTCTCCGCAGCTTCAGGAAGCAGCTTCCAGTGCGCCAAAAACTCAATGTTCCCTTCCCCACCGGTAATCGGGGAAAAGGTTAAACCCTCCAGCCGGTAGCCCAGCCCGGAAGCCATGCCAAGCACACCCATCAGCACCTCTTTGTGGACAGCAGGTTCCCTGACCACACCGGACTTCCCTACCTTTTCCCGTCCGGCTTCGAATTGCGGCTTGATGAGTGCTGCAATATCGGCCGGGCGTTCAAGCAGCGCCTTAAGCGGCGGCAAAATAATCTTCAACGAAATAAAAGACACATCAATGCTGGCAAAGTCGGGAACGGGTCCCTGCAGGTCGGGGGGAGTCATATAACGGAAATTCGTCTGCTCCATCACACTTACCCGCTCATCATTGCGCAGTCTCCAGTCCAACTGGTTATAGCCCACATCAATCGCATAGACATGGCTCGCCCCGTTCTGGAGAGCGCAGTCAGTGAAGCCGCCTGTAGAAGAGCCGATATCCAGCATAACACGCCCGTTCAGGTCAATGCCAAACTGCCGCAACGCCTTCTCCAGCTTCAGTCCGCCCCGGCTGACATAAGGGTGTACAGATCCTTTAACCCTCAAGACGGCGGTGCGCGGCACCTTCATGCCGGCCTTCTCGATCCGTTCCTCGTCCGCAAGCACCAGCCCGGCCATAATGGCCGCCTTAGCCTTCTCGCGGCTCTCATAAAAACCTTGTTCCACTAACAGTACATCGATCCGTTCCTTAGGGTGTTCCATATTCATCTCCCGATTGTTCTTAGGGTTACTGCTTCGACTATCCTGTTCAGGAGGTTGAAGTCGTCTTGTAGGCAAAAGCGTGTGCAGCTTTCATCGCCTTAACCCGGCTGATTACCGCTTCAACGGTCAGTCCGGTTTGCTGACGCTGCTCTTTGATCGAGCCATGCTCAACGAAGATATCCGGCACGCCCATCAAATGGACCCGGGCATCATAAATTTCATGCTCCGCATAGTATTCAAGTACCGCGCTGCCCAAACTCCCGGCCTGACTGGCTTCTTCCAGTACAATCATGCCTGTTCCCGCATGGGCGAGATCCAGCAGCATGGAGCTGTCAAGAGGCTTAAGGAACCGGGCGTTGACAACCCCCAACTGAATGCCTTCCCGCTTCAGCAGCTCCGCCGCTTCCTCTGCCACCTGGACCATCGGTCCGCAGGCCAGTACGGCGTAGTCATCGCCTGGACGCAGCCGCTCCCAGGAGCCGATTGGCAGTGTCTTCAGTTCGGCATCCAGGGCAACCCCAGTACCGTCAATACGCGGATACCGGTAGGCTATCGGACCGTCATTATATTCAAGCGCCGTCTTCATCATGTGGCGCAGCTCATTCTCATCCTTGGGCATCATCATCACCATATTGGGGATGTGGCGCATAAAGGCAATATCGTATACGCCTTGATGCGTTTCACCGTCAGCACCAACGAAGCCTGCACGGTCGATGGCGAACATGACATTGGCGTTATGGCGGCAGATGTCATGCACAATCTGATCGTATGCCCGCTGCATAAAGGTAGAGTAGACGGCATAAACCGGCTTCATCCCCTCCATGGCCAGCGCTGCGCAGAGTGTCGCGGCATGCTGCTCGGCAATGCCGACATCTATCATCCGGTCCGGAAATTCCTTGGCGAACGGGAATAAGCCTGATCCGCCCGGCATCGCAGGTGTAACAGCGATCAGCCTTTTGTCTTCACGGCCCAGCTCGATCAGTGTCTGGCCGAACACTTCGGTATACATCGGATTCCCGACAGCCTTCAGGGACTGGCCGGACTCAATTTTGTAAGGTGAGATGGCATGTGATTTATAGAAATCGGTTTCAGCCGGTTTGTACCCTTTTCCTTTGGTAGTAAGGACATGCACCAGTACAGGTCCGGACACATTATCCGCCTGATGGAAGGTATCGATCAGCTTCTCTACATCATGGCCGTCTACCGGACCAAGGTATGTAAAACCAAGCTCTTCGAACAGCACGCCGGGAACCATCATGTATTTGAGGCTGTCCTTTACATTCTGGGCAGTCTTCGCGAGTCTTCCGCCGATGGCCGGGATCTTCTTGAGCAGCCCTTCCACCTCATCCTTGGCGCGCAGGTAATGGCGGTCCGAGCGGATTTTGCTCAAATAATTGTGCATTGCCCCCACGTTCGGAGCGATGGACATTTCGTTGTCATTCAGAATAACCATCAGCTTGCGGCGTTCATGGCCGATATGGTTAAGCGCTTCAAATGCCATCCCGCCGGTAAGCGCCCCGTCACCGATTACAGCGATAACCTTGTTGTCATCGCCTTTCAGATCCCGGGCCATTGCCATTCCCATTGCCGCAGACAGGGAGGTGCTGCTGTGTCCGGCTTCCCAGACATCATGCTCGCTCTCCGAACGCTTAACAAAGCCGCACAACCCATCCTTTTTGCGCAGCGTGTCAAAACGGTCCTTGCGGCCGGTAAGGATCTTGTGGACATATGCCTGATGCCCTACGTCGTATATCATTTTGTCCCGGGGACTGTCATAACAGTAGTGCAGGGCCAGCGTGAGCTCCACTACCCCCAGATTGGAGCCTAGATGCCCGCCGGTAGCAGTTAGCTTCTCGATCAGAAACCGGCGGATTTCCTCCGCAAGGGTAGCCAGCTCCTCAACTGACAAGGATTTAAGATGCTGAGGATCATTTATTTGTGGAAGCAGCACGAGTATTCCCCGCTTTCCTAGATGTTGTAAAATATATATAAACCCCATTATAACACAAACGAAACGGCTGTCGAAATACAGCCGCTCCGGATGAGTTCTAATGATCGCGTTTCATGAGATAGTCCGCAATGTCCAACAGACGCGTATTGTCCTGAAAACCGCCTTCTAACACTGCGCTTCGGGCAGCTTCCGTCAGCCGCTTCACCTCTTCGCGGGAAGCGTCCAGTCCGATAAAATACGGATAGGTAACCTTTTGCTGCTTGAGGTCGCTGCCTGTTTTTTTACCAAGCTTGCCTTCGTCTCCGACCAGATCCAGAATATCATCCTGAATCTGAAAGGCCAGTCCAATATGCGTGCCGAAATCGCGCAGCGCTTCCAGCTGTCTGCTGCCCGCTCCGGCAATGCGTCCGCCTGCCACAAGGGAAAAAATGATCAGATCCCCCGTCTTGTGGCGGTGGATGTACTGAAGCTGCTCCAGATCGGTAAGCCCCTGCTCGCCTTCCATATCGGCAATCTGTCCTCCGACCATCCCTCTCGGACCTGCCATTTCTGCCAGGTCCTCCACAACCGAAAGCACATGTTCTGCTGACACGCCATGCTTCCGGGAAGCCTGGACTACACTGTAAAACGCATGGGTAAGCAGCGCATCTCCGGCCAGAATAGCCGTAGCCTCACCATATACCTTATGGTTGGTAAGTTTGCCGCGCCGGTAATCGTCGTTATCCATAGCCGGCAGATCATCGTGTATCAATGAGTAGGTATGTACCATCTCTATGGCAGCTGCTACCGGCAGCGCCGCCCCGCGGCTGCCTCCCAGCGCCTCGCAGGCCGCAATGACCAGCAGCGGGCGCAGACGTTTGCCGCCTGCCTGCAGCGAGTAGTTCATCGCGTCCTTAAGGTTGCTAGGCACGTTCCAATCTCCAGGCAAGGCCGCTTCCAGCTCATTCATGACCAGACCGCTGATCTCGGCTATATATTCGTCCAGCGGCTGCCGCTGCATTGTCTCAGCAGGCTCCGCTTCCTGCTTCGGCTCAAACCGGCTCATCGCTGTCACCTTCCAGCCGCGAACCAAACGGTTTCTTGCGCAGCTCACCATCCATTTCGGTGATCATCTCGATTTTGCGCTCTACCTGCTCCAGCTTGTTCCCGCACAGCTGCGAGAGCTTCATCCCCTGCTGAAACAAATCGATTGCCTTCTCCAGGGGAACGTCGCCATGCTCCAGCTCACGCACGATTTCTTCCAGCCGCTCCATGGCTCCTTCAAAATCCAATTCAGCTTCCTTCGCCATTCGTTTTGCCATCCTCCTTCATTCCCCATACCTGGCAGCTTAACTGTCCGTCGTTCAGCTTTATGTTGACCACATCGCCGAGCTCAACTTCCTTCAGCGATTTGATTAGATGCTCTTCCTTCTCGTCATAGACGAGGCTGTAGCCCCGCGACATCACCTTAAGCGGGCTGAGCGCATCGAGATGGCGCAGCTCGGCGGCGAAGCGCGAGCGCTTCTCCTGCAGGCGCACCTGCATGGCACCCGCGAGTTCGCGGGTGAGGCTCTCGGTGCGCCGCCGCGCAGCGCTGACACTCGCCTGCGGGTGGAAGCGCTGCAGGCTGTGGTGCAGCACGGCGCGCTGTTCCCGCGCGCGGCCGTGCCTGTCCTTCGCTGCGCGGAGCAGCCCCGCGCGCAGCATGTCCAGCCGCTGCGCGTGCTGGGCCAGCTGGCGGCGGGGGCCGACCAGCGCCAGCGAGCGCTGCAGCGAGGCCAGGCGCTCGCCGCCGCGCTGCGAGCGGCGCAGCAGCCCTTGGCGCAGGCGCTGCTGCGCCGTGCGGAGCTGCGCCGCCAGCTCGGCGGCGTGCGGCACAGCCAGCTCGGCCGCCGCCGTCGGGGTCGCCGCCCGAAGATCGGCGGCGAAGTCGGCGATCGTGAAGTCGGTCTCGTGGCCCACGGCCGAGATGACCGGGATTCCGGAGGCCGCGATCGCCCGGGCGACGGCCTCCTCGTTGAAGGCCCACAGCTCCTCCAGGGAGCCGCCCCCGCGGCCGACGATGAGCACATCGGCTTCGCCCATCGCGTTCAGGTTCTCGATGGCCTTCACAATGGATGGCCCGGCACCTTTGCCCTGCACCAGGACAGGATACAGCACCACCGCCACCTGCGGAAACCGCCGCTGCAGCGTGATGATGATATCCCGTACAGCCGCGCCTGTCGGGGAGGTTACTACCCCGATGCAGCGCGGAAACCGGGGAAGCGGCCGCTTGCGTTCCGCCGCAAACAGCCCTTCCAGCTCCAGCTTGTTCCTCAGCTGTTCATACGCCAGGTACAGGCTGCCTATTCCGTCTGGCTGCATATGCGTAGCGTAGAACTGATATTGCCCGTCCCGTTCGTAGACAGTCACATTGCCTCTGGCGATGACCTTCGTGCCTTCCTTCGGAACAAAAGGCAGCCGCTGATTATGCGAAGCGAACATGATCGACTTGATCCGGCTGCTCTCATCCTTCAGGGTGAAATACATATGACCGCTGCCATGGTGGGTGAAATTTGAGATTTCCCCGCGAACCCATACATCGGAGAGCACCACATCCGAATCCAGCTTCATGCGGATATAACGGTTAAGCTCCTTTATCGAGTAGACCTGCCGTTCTGCCGCCATGAATGCTACCTATTCCTTATCCAGGCCGCGGCGGCGTTTGGCTGCAGTCAGCGTGTTGGCCATCAGCATGGTAATGGTCATCGGTCCGACGCCGCCCGGCACTGGGGTTATATACCCGGCAACTTCCTTCGCACTTTCATAATCCATGTCCCCGGCCAGCTTGCCGCTATCCAGGCGGTTCATACCGACATCAATCACCACCGCGCCCGGCTTCACAAAAGAGCCGTCAATAAAGTTGGCCCGGCCAATCGCCACAACCAGAATATCCGCCTGGCGGCTAAGCTCAGCGATATTCGCGGTGCGTGAGTGGCACATGGTCACTGTGGCATTCTCGCGCTGAAGCAGCAGGGATACCGGTTTGCCGACAATGTTGCTGCGACCGATTACAACCGCGTGCTTGCCGGACATTCCGGTGCCGGTGCGTTTGATCAGCTCGATCACACCTGCTGGCGTGCAGGGCAGGAGGCTGTCATCCCCGATAACCAGGTTCCCCACATTGATCGGATGGAAGCCGTCCACATCTTTTTCTACAGCGATGGCATTAATTACAGCCTTCTCGTCAATGTGCTTCGGAAGCGGAAGCTGAACCAGAATCCCGTCAATTTCATCCCGGCGGTTCAGTTCGGCCACGAGCGCCAGCAATTCCTCCTGGCTTGTCGCAGCATCCAGTCTGTGGACTTCCGAATGGAAACCGAGCTCGGTACTGGACTTCTCTTTATTGCGCACATAGACCTGGGAAGCCGGATCTTCACCGACCAGCACAACAGCAAGACCAGGCTTTACGCCCCGTTCGGCCAGTTGGGCAACTTCCCGGGCAATGTCGATACGAATTTCGTCAGATACTTGTTTACCGCTGATGATTGCTGCTGTCATGTAATTCTCTCCCCTTTTATCTGCTTTGAAAGTTGGACTGAAGATTGTAAATCCTGTCTTGAGCATGTGAAAAAAACAAACTCCAACAGCTCTGTTACAGTTCTGTCTTAAGCGTATCCAGCTCCTGGATCATTTTGCCGAGCACACCGTTAACGAACTTCCCTGAATCATCGGTGCCGAAATGCTTGGCCAGATCGATGGCTTCATTGACGGCAACCTTGGCCGGCACATCATCTGCAAAGACCATCTCGAATGTGGCAAGACGAAGAATCTGGCGGTCCACCCGTGAGAGGCGGCTCATCTGCCAGCCCTTCAGGTAGTGCTCCAGCATATCGTCGATCGCCATCTTATGCTCCCACACACCGTTGACATGTGCTACTACATAAGCCTTCAGCTCGATTTCGTCTGTAATCACATGTTCGGATTCATTCTCTTCTGCCGCTTCGGCAATCAGCATCTCCACCGCATCCGCGCTTTCCACATCATTCATTTCCATCTGGTACAGGCTTTGGACAATAATTTCTCTTGCTAAACGTCTTTTCATGTGTTTCCTCCTACAATCTTATCTTGCATTCTTTATTAGATGTTTCATTGTTTCTTATGATCAGGCAGAAGCGGCTAATTGTATTTCATGCAATTATTTTCAGCATAAAGGAGCAAATTCTATCCCTAATTGTATTCCGTACATTTAAAAATCAGAAAAAAGTTTATTTTTACGTTAGTGGCTGAATTTAATTGTACGAAATACAGTTAAACCAGCATTGAAGCATTATAACAGGTTTTTAATTGCACAAACTGCAGCTACAACAACTTTACTCCATAATACAAGCGGTATTACCGCATTCGCACTGCATTTACTGAACATTTGCTCAGCAAAGCAGGGGTTCTATCGCATTTTGGTAGCGTGGAGAACTGGCCTCAGGTTTGTTCACTCAGGAGTGAAGGTTTCAGAACCCCGTACAGCATAGCGGATAGCAGCAAAAAACCGCGCAGCCTTCTTCCGGCATCAGGCAACTCATACGTATGGGTTCCAGGCTCCGGGAGAAAAGCTATCGCGGTTCATTTAAAGGGGCGCCAGCGTCCGGACAGCCGCTGTACCAGCTCCTGCCACTGAAACAGTGGGGGCTGGGCGGTGTCCTTTCTTTTGCCAAGCGTATATCCTATGAACACTACCAGTGCAAAGAACAGCATATCCCAAAAACCGCTAATCAGATAAATCAACCCGAGAACGACACCGAAGGCGACTCCGGCAATCCTACCTCCGTGACTTTCCCATACTGCTTTCCACCACATAAGGGAAACTCACCTCTATTCCACTCGACTTTTGAAGCTTGGAGACTGTGTGAGGTTAGCAATGTATACAGAGACGTCCGCTACCGGAATTCCGGTCGTTTCCTGCACAAAATCATGCACCTGGCGCTGAACCTCGGTAGTCAGCAGCGGCAGGGAATGCTCCCCGTCCACCACGGCGCGGATCATGATCTCAAGACCCGCCTGGGAGACGCGGATGCGCGACTTCAGATCTCTGATTCCTTTGACTTTACCGGCAGCCTTCAGGCTCAGATTCTCAATCGTTTCCATGGAGATTTGAATATCTCCGAATTCTGTGCGCTGATCGACCGAAGGCAGGGAAGCGCGGTCACGGCGCAGTGAAATGTAGAAGAAACGGATGCTGAGCAGGAACAGGATAACGGCTACCGCAATCGCAGCTATATAGGCCTCTGGTCTGTCCAGCGCTTCATAAGAGTCCGGAATGGCACCGCTTAACAGGAGGATGGCAATTACAGATAATATTCCGATGCATAAGCTGTAGAGGAACAGCAAAAGCCTGTCCAAAATTTTTGCCACGAGTCTCATAACCTCCTTAAATTAGAGTAAACCCTCGACGGTGCTGTCGGGGGTTTATGGATGAACTACTCGCTTTATTTCACGCGGAGAACCGCATCCGTTTCTTCGTTCTTGTCTGCGGTATTGTTGCTGCGGAACTGCACATCATGGATATGCACATTCACTTCGACAACGGTCAGGCCTGTCATCGTTTCGATAGAACGCTTCACGTTGCGCTGAATTTCAGCCGCCACTTCCGGAAGACGGTTGCCGTACTCAATGATTACAGACACATCCACTGCAGCCTCACGTTGTCCAACCTCTACCTTTACGCCTTTGGACAGGTTCTTACGGCCAAGAAGCTCAACGATGCCTCCGGCAAATCCGCCGCTCATGCCTGCCACGCCTTTTACTTCTACGGTTGCCAAACCTGCGATTACCTCGATCACTTCAGGAGCGATCTGGATTTCACCGATTTCCGTACGTTCATATTCTGTCGGCAATGTACTCATTGTGGACTTCACACCTTTCAAAGAAAAAGTTGTTCAATATTTCAAGCGCTAAGCACGTCTCTTATTAAACATACTATATCATTTGGCGAACTTTATGACAAACAAAGCAAAGTCGTCCTAAATTTCATACTCTTCCAGGAATTTAATGTCAAAATTCCCATCCAAAAACACCGGATGCTCCAGCAATTTCTGGTGGAATGAAATCGTAGTATGTATGCCTTCCACAGCAAATTCGGAGAGCGCCCGCTTCATCTTGGCGATGGCTTCCTGGCGGGTAGGTGCCCATACAATCAGCTTGGCAATCATCGAGTCATAGAAAGGAGAGATCGTGTACCCCGGATACGCGGCGCTGTCCACCCTTACACCGAGTCCTCCCGGCGGCAGGTAAAAGCCGATTTTGCCCGGAGAAGGCATGAAATTCCGTTCCGGATCTTCCGCATTAATACGGCATTCAATGGACCAGCCATTAATCTTGATGTCTTCCTGGGTAAAGGACAACGGATTGCCTTCCGCCACAGAAATCATTTCTTTGATCAGATCGACGCCAGTGACCATCTCCGTTACCGGATGCTCGACCTGAATCCGGGTATTCATTTCCATGAAATAGAACTGACCGTCCGGTCCAAGCAGAAATTCAAGAGTCCCCGCACCCGAGTAATTTACGGCTTGTGCGGCACGCACGGCAGCCTGGCCCATGGCTTCGCGGATCTCCGGTGTCAATACGGAGCAGGGTGCTTCTTCAATAAGCTTCTGGCGGCGGCGCTGCACGGAACAGTCCCGTTCCCCCAGATGAACCACATTGCCGTGATTGTCGGCAATAATCTGAATCTCCACATGCTTCATGCCCGTCAGGAATTTCTCCAGGTATACTCCGGCATTGCCGAAGGCCTTTTGCGCCTCTTGCTGGGCAGCGGTAATCTGCTTCACCAGGGATTCCTCATCCTCGGCAATGCGTATGCCCTTTCCTCCGCCGCCTGCAGTGGCCTTGACGATAATCGGGTAGCCGATATCGCGGCCCAGCATGACAGCCTCCTCTACATCACCTACAAGCCCGTCAGAGCCCGGAATGATCGGGACACCGGCCAGCTTCATCGTTTCCTTGGCCACAGCCTTGTCGCCCATTCGGGTAATGGCGTCCGGCGAAGGTCCGATAAACGTGATGTTGCAGGATTCACAGATCTCCGCAAAATCCGCATTCTCGGCCAAAAATCCGTAGCCGGGATGCACGGCATCGCATTCCGTCAATGTGGCCACACTCATTATATTGGTAAAGTTCAGATAGCTGTCCTTGGACGGCATCGGGCCGATGCAATACGCTTCATCAGCCAGCCGGACATGCAGTGAGTCCCGGTCAGGCTCTGAGTACACCGCAACGGTGGATATGCCCAATTCACGGCAGGCTCTGATAATGCGGACTGCAATTTCGCCGCGGTTGGCAATCAACACTTTTTGAATGTTCATGCGTTTCCTCCCAAAGTTTTACGAAGCTTGCTAGCTCCTCATGATTCTCGCAGCTGTTATTCCGGTTTCACCAGAAACAGCGGCTGGCCGTATTCCACCAGTTGTCCATTCTCTGCGAGTACGGAGACGATTTCGCCTCTTACTTCTGCTTCCAGCTCATTCATCAGCTTCATCGCTTCAATGATGCAGACCGTTGACTTCTCGCTGACCCGGTCTCCTACATTGACAAAGGAAGGGGTTTCCGGAGAAGCGGCACTATAGAAGGTCCCAACCATGGGAGACACAATTTTATGCAATGCGCCTTCATTGGACGCCGGCTGCTGCGTGGCTGCCGGGATTTCAGTAACCGCCGCCGGTGCAGCTTGCTGCTGCGGACTGTGCGGCTGCGGGGCCGGCGTAAAGGGATAGGCATAAGGAGTCGCCTGAATTGCCATACCTTCAGCCTCAGAGCGATCCGGTTTGCGGATAGCCAGCTTCATTCCTTCGCTCTCAATCTCCAGTTCATGTACGGAGGAGGTTTGGTCCAGCAATTTAATTAATTCCTTAATCTCGCTTAACTTGAACATTCAATAGTTCACTCCTTCAGCATTCTCTCGAAGCCATAATCAAAAAAGGCTTCTCCGTTCTTATCAGGAAGCGTATGCTTCAAATGACCTGCAATCTACCCGAAACGCTTTCAGATATCCGCTTCTTGCAAGAAATATGTAGAAGAAATCGCAGGTGTCACTTATTCTTCTTATATTCCAAGATAACTTTATGTATTATATCACAAACGCTAGAAATGGAAAGAGCCCGGGATAACCCGAGCTCTTTCGGCATTTTCTGTTATTTTTCTCAAGCGGATATTACTGCTCGGATACATATTGGACTCTGATTTTATCCTGTGTGACGCTGAGTTCCTTCATGACGAGGTCTACGATTCCAACGGCCTGCTTCACATCCAGCTTGTCGCTGAGGACAACAACGGTATAGCTTTCACCGGCTTCCTCTTTGACAATGGCTTCACCGTACTTTTGCTGCAGCTGTTCTTCGATGCCTGTGATTTTGGATTCCTTTTCCTCAAGCTTGCTCAGCTGCTCTTTGGCTACTGCATTCTCAGCAGGGGTCTTATCCATATCATTGATCAGGGCGAGCAGATCGTTCTGGTCTTTCAGGTTCTTCTGCTCACGTTCATAGAGGTAGTTGGTGAACAGGCTGCTGGCCGATACACTCTGTGAAGCCACTTCGTCCAGAATGGCGGCATCGTCTTTGGCCGGAGTTTTCTCTGTACCGGCTGCTGCAGTATCTTTGTCTGCCTTTGTATCTTCTTTGGCTGTTGTGGAAGTATCTGCCGTTTTGTCCGCATCGCTGCCGGTATCAGCTGCGGCGGTGTCTTCTTCTGTTACTGCAGGGGTTGTCTTATCGTCTGTCGCCGTTGTCTTATCATCTGCTGCCGCGGTCTTTTCATTGTCACTGTCAACAGTAGCAGCAGCTGCGCTGCTGTCTTCATTTACTGCAGCTTTGCCTGAATCCGTGGCAACGTCTTGTGTAGATACTTCGTTGATAACCAGTCCGCTGTCAAGAGCAGGAGACTGCGCCCCGTCAGCTCCGCTGTTCATATTATCCACCTGAACACTGCCGGCGGTTTCCTTGGGAATGGAGGTTCCCGTGTCTTCGGTGAATAAATAGTAAGCGGAAAGAACCACCATCAAGCTGAGCATGGAAACCAACCATATCGTTTGTCTTTTGCCCTTCATTTTAAATTCCTCCTCAAAATTTTGTAGCCTCGCTTCGAAAGAACAAGCCCAGTTTTCCGTTTACAAAAAGAAT
>RCUU01001305.1_pt1 | contig 12084 bp, 9 predicted proteins | sample 2166211 | NCBI WGS metagenome assembly RCUU01 (sample SAMN09932620, study PRJNA488358) | compost metagenome | feature: garden; material: soil; isolation source: compost soil in phenylacetic acid-enriched culture | place: Germany: Experimental Botanical Garden Goettingen | collected 2016-01-27
CATGATAAGCATTCAAAAGCGTGAAACACGCTGTGAAGCTTATCTGTTTTGGATCCCACTTGCGTGAAATCCCACTCACTCGTTGTTCAGTTTTCAAAGATCAAGCCCGCCAGTCATTCAACTTGGCCGGATTAATAATATATCATATTCAACTCTATCAAACAAGTCGTAATATTTTCCAGCAAGCTTTGAACTCTTATGTTCTGCTCGCTAGATTTAATACTTTACACTGAATCAGCAGGAAGAGCAAGTGTTAAAATACCCCAATCTATTTTCAGATGTATTCTTATACCGGAATGGCTCGGATTTGTTGGGAAGAGCTTACTGCCCCAGCAACCAAATCATTATGTCCACCCAAGTACTACAATATGCTCCAGTGCACCGAGCTTTTTCTTTACGGCCTGAACGGTGAGATTTTTCCCCGTGAACAGACTTAATGCCTCTCTTCATGGTTAGCCGCCCCGGCATAATTATCGTAACTACATGAAAGGCTCAATCTCATGGATAGGAGGGGCAGCTGCACGAATTTATTTCATTAATCGGTTAACCTCAATTTCCATTTTGCCCAGAACCTCGTCCACCGCAGCGCTTTGTGTGTAAAGGCCGTCCAGCAGCATTTGGATCTTCATATCGATCTGCTGCCAGTTCTTATGGCCCGGTGCGATCCGGGCGTCGGCCATTTGGTCGAGGACAGCAAGCTGGATGCTCTCGGGTGACGGCTTGGAAGCGGCCCGCAGAAAGACATCGGATTCAAGCACCGATTTCCGCGAAGGAACGAAATACTGGGCAGTTACACGCATGGATTCTGCGCTGGTGATAAATTTCAGGAATTCCGCAGCTTCTGCCGGATGCCTGGTTTCAAATACAGAAACTCCCGCATAGCCAAGCGAGGTTCCTGTCCCCTTAATCCCTGCCGGCATGGGCGCGATATCCCAATCAAAAGCGGTGACCGCACGGGCCTTCGAGGTATAGCTGTAGCGGTCGGTGTACATCCCGATTTGGCCGCTGTCAAAGGATAGCTCGTCACCGGGAAGCGGATGCACCTTATCCTTGAACATCAGATCGCTGTACAGCTGCAGTGCTTCCCTTCCCTCCGGGGAATTCAGCGCAAAGGCCGCCCCATCACTGTCAAACAGCTCGGCGCCATGTGACCAGAACAGCGGCAGCAGCGCATCCGACCAGTTGTTCCAGTCACGGACCAGCTTCATCCCGTAGATGCCTTCCTGCGGATCAGTGATGCTGCGGGCGGCTTTGAGAAATTCTTCGTAATTCCAATGGCCTTCCTTATATAGCTCCGTCGGTGTCTTCAGACCTTTCGCGCGGAACAGGTCCTTGTTGTAGTAGATCAGAACCGGCGGTGTCGAGAACGGTATCCCGTACAGCCTGCCGCCCCGGTTGAAAATATCGAGCGTGGACGGAAAAATATCCGGGTAATTGTATCCGGAATCTCCCTTGACCTCTGCTGCAATATCCACCAGCTGGCCGGATTCAAGCAGCTGCGGAATCATCCGCTCCGCCAGCCAGCCGACATCGGGTGCGGTCCTGGATGCCAGCATGATCGACAGCTTTTGCTGGTAATCGGCAAAAGGGATGGTCATGATCTCCACCTCTATCCCCGGTTGAAGCTGTTCAAATTTACTTATCAGCTCCCCATACATTGCTTTCTGCGCATCATTGCCCCAGATGCTGAACTTCAGCTTAACGGGCTCCTGCGCAGCAGCGGCTTCATCTGCACTTCCCCCGGCTCGTGCCTCGGGGTCATGCGCTCCGTTCCCCGCCTCTGCTGAGCAGCCTGCAGCCAGCAAGGCCGCGAAGAACAGGCTAAGCAGCCTTGTCCACATCTTTATGCCTCCTCTTGCCTCTCCCCGGCGGGTTCGGCATAGTTCATTGCTTCCCAATTCATCGGCAGCCGCAGCGAAATCGTCACACCGCGCTCCGCCGTATTGTCGATATACAAGCCGTATGGCTCGCCGTAGAGCAGCCGCAGCCGCTGATGCACATTACGCAGCGCGAAACCCTTCCTGATCCGTCCAAAGCCTCCCGCCTCCGGTTCGGGAACGGGCCGGCTTTTACTACTGTACAGCTGTTCTTCAAGCTCTTTCATCCGCTCACCGGATATGCCAAGGCCATTGTCCTTGACCGACAGGATCAAGTCATCCTCCTGAACGGCGGCTGTCAAGGTAAGCTGCACCGTGTCCGGTCCCATGGCGTGTTCGATGACATTTTCGATCAGCGGCTGCAGAATCAGCTTCGGAACCAGACAGTAATCGAAGGATGAATCCATATGAATGACAGCCTGAAGCTTGTCTCCGAGGCGCATGCCTTGTATTTTTAGATACGCTTCCACAAATTTCACCTCATCCAGCACATACACCATCGGGTCCTGGCGGCCTACTGTATACCGCAGCAGTTTCCCTAGACTGGACACCACACCTGACAGCTCCCGGGTGCTGCCCTGGAGTGCCAGCATGTTCACCATCTCCAGCGTATTGTACAGGAAGTGCGGATGAATCTGGCTCTGCAGCGCTAGCAGCTCAGCCTCCCGTTCTTTCAGCTTGGTCTCATATACCTCTTTGACCAGACGGTCGATTTCGCCAATCATGGTATTGAACCCTTCTGTCAGTTGCCCGATTTCATCGCTCGTGGTAACGGTTGCCCGCTCCTGGAACAGCCCTCTCTTCACTTGTCTCATCTTCGATTGCAGATGGGCGATCGGCTTAATCAGTCGGTTCGACAGCAGGATAGCAGCCGCATAGGCCGCCATCAGGGCAATGATGGAAACGATCAGCGTAGAGTTTGTCAATTCACGGGCGTCCTCACGCAGCTGTGTGCGTGGAATCAGCGAGGTTACCTTCAGTCCCGTATACGAAGATTGGGCGGAAGCAGTAATGTAGGATTCGCTTGAATCGGTAAGTCCCCCGGCAGCCGAATACAGCATCACCTGATCCTTGCCTGTAATTTGAAGCAAGCCGCTGCCGCCTAAGCGGACCGTAGATAGAATCGTGCCAAAGCCCTGCGGTGTCAGATCGACCTTGACGATTCCCAGCATCTTGCTGGTATAGGGCTCGCGGATAACCCGGGCAACGGAAATCATCCCCTTCTTCGCTTCAGTGTAATAAGCGGCATTGTGCGGCGGAATGATCGCAAGTCCCCCATCCTCCTGCTTCACGGCCCCCATCCACTCCGCCATGCTGCGGTCCCACCGTTTTCTTACGCTCTGGTCCAGATTGCTGAAGATGCCCCCGTCATTGGTAAAAACCAGAATGCTCTCGATTTCACCTCTGTCGAAGGCCAGGGAAGAAATGAACAGATTCATCTTCAGCGTCTCGTCCGTGGTCAGATAAGTGTGTGCTGAACCGGAGCCGCTGTGGTTTTGGAGAATATGCATCACATCCTCATCGTACAGCGGCATTAGTGTAAGCCGGTCCAGCTCCTTGATGTAACGCTCCAAATTGATATTGATTTGGTTGACGACCTGATAGGAGAGCTCCACAGTGCTGCGTTCCACGCCTGCGGTATATTTCTTATAGCTGATGGTGCCAATGACCAGAAACGGAACGGTGATCAGGAGGCAGAACAGCACAATAAACTTGGTGCGCAGCGGCACATAGATTGATTTTTTGGACACTTTTCTGAATGGCATGTGACAGCTGCCTCCCCAATCTCTGGATACACACTCCAACATACCATAATTCGAGTTCGGAGTCTGAGACGTTCGCTCTACCGCAAGCAGAGTGGCTTATCAGGAGTTCTCAAGCTCTTCGGACCAGCGCTCCGTCTGCTGCCAGAAGTCCGCTGCAGTCAGCGTGCCGCTGTGAATCATATAGGCATAATCGAGCAGGTTGGGCAGGCAGGGCAGACCCAGCAGATGGCTGCTGAACGCATGCGCGGCGATTTCCGAGGTTTTCGCCACGCTGGCCCGGATGCGCAGCGGCCCCAGTGACAGGCTGCTGATATCGTCGAGGCGCTTATTGGTATAGCCAAGCTCTGTGAACTCCAGGTCGTGGAACAGTTCATGCGCAAGATGAATATCCGTAACCTCCTTCAGACTGAGGGAATGACCGGGAAGCAGCACGCCCGCACAATGCCGCAGCTCCTCCATGGACGATTTATACAACGTAATAACACGCTCCTTGACCGATAGCTCAATCTGCGCGCGGAAGCGGATTTGTCCAATGGTGCCCTGCCGTTCATTGAAGCTGACCCGGATACCCCTGTCCCTGCAGATCGCCCCGACATCCGTGCCATAGCGGGCCTTGTATTCCTGAGCCTTCTCTCTGCCGATCGCAAGCGGCCGCTCCACATAATAACGCCGCTTGCTGTGTGGTATTTTATGAAACAGCAGATCATTTTTCAGTTCGGCATAACCCAGCACTTCGTCGCTTGGCAGTGTTGGTGCGGCTGTCTTCATCATCCTGCACACCTCCTATTGATAGACGACGGCGAGCATTTCGCTGTTGTCCTCCAGCAGCTGCGTTTCCACTTCGAGAATGGAGAACAGCTGCTCCTTGGTCTGCATCCCGGTCAGATCCAGCATTTTTTCCTTATAGAAAATAAATGTCTTCGGGATAGTAGCATTGGCATCTGAATAGACGGTATTCTCCTCCAGAAAGGACGCGAACCGGTCATCGATATTCTTTTTCAGAAAAGCCAGATGATACGCATTCGTCTTCTTGAAGCGCACCACTCCCTCACGGTCCAGCACACCGACATGGCTGAGCTTTTTCTTCACCAAGCCGAACATCGATTTCTTGACTTCGCTGGATTCGAACAGGAACCATCTGCCGGATGCCGCCTTCAGCTCCGTCCGGTCTGCCGGCTGGCCCAGCGCCTCTGCCGCCGTCAGCATCAGCTCCTTCACCGGCACCTCGCGGCTGGCCAGGTCCTTCGAACGCAGCTCCGTCGAGCCGGTGGCAATAGCCCGCAGAATATTGCGCTGGGAATCTATTTCGATTGTGACATCAACGGTGGATTCATTTGCACCGGACTGCACGATTTTCTCCATGATTTCAGCCCGGATAAGCTTGATATCCCGTTCTGTCGCACCTACGACCGTCTTCTCAATCTGCTCGCGGACCATCGCCATGCCAACGCCGATCGTTGAGATATAGGGAGCATTGTTGGCAATCTGGTGCTTGAAGCCCTCCTTGGCGGCCATGGCCGGAACCAGAACGGCTCCGCTGCCGCCGCCTCCTACCAGTGTAATAAATCCGGTGTCCAGCTCATAATCAGTGATCATCTGGTTCACAACGGCCATCACCTTGCGGATTGCGATATCCATCGCCGCCCTTGCCGCCTCTTCCGCCGACATTCCCAGCCGGGAACCCAGCGCCTCCCAGGCAATTCGGGTGCTCTCCCTGTTGCCGCGGGCATAATCCTCATCAGGCACGTGATTCAGCAGATTGGCCGCTCCCGCCAGGGTCAGCGCATATTCATGCCCTCCGGCACCGCGCACGGTGACATAATCGGGATCGCCCTCGCGGGGGCTGACCAGGCCGATGGAAGCCCCCTCCAGGTTCTCCTTGCCCGTGAAGCATTCGTATTCCAGGCCGGCGATATGGGCGCTCCGGGGGCCGACATCGGTGATTTTCCCTCCGCCGATCTGGATCATGCTGCCCCCGGCAACAGCCAGCGTCCGCACATCCAGCGAACGCAGATACGTCTTGTGCCCGCCTACCTGGGCATTCTCGATCATGACTTTCCCGTTCTTGATGACGGAAATATCCACGCTGGTGCCTCCGACTTCGAAGAAGATGCCATCCGAAATCTTCTCGTACATGAGTGCTCCGGCCACCCCTGCTGCGAGGCCTGACAGCATGGTCAGGATCGGCCGTTTCCGCACCTCATCGATGCTCATCACACCGCCGTCGCAGCGCATGATCATCAGCTGCGAGGTGATCCCCGCCTCCTTGACGGCCTGCTCGGTCATATTGGCCGTCTCCATCATCTTCGGAATCAGGCTCGCATTGACAACTGCGGTCCGGGTCCGGGTCTTCAGCCCGTACAGCTGGGAGATTTCATGTCCGCCCGTAGCATACACTCCCCGGCTGCGCGCCGCTTCCATTACCCGCAGCTCATTGGCAGGATCATCAACACTATAGGCCTCCGAGGCCACAATAACCTCCGCGCCTTCGGCCAGCAGCTGTTCAATCGCATCATCAATAGCCTCCCGGGTCAATTCCTTGGAGTCGATGAACTTGTGATAGGTTGTGAGATATTTGCCCGCCGCAAGCTCGATATTCGCCACATTGGTCTCAGAACGGGCACTGCGGGCGTCCAGCCCCGTCCCCATCCCCAGAATGCCTACACGGGCAACATCTCCCTCCAGCAGGGCGTTGGTTGCCTGGGTGGTGCCGTGGGCGATGAACTTGATATCCTCAGGAAGAATACCGTTTTCATTCATAATCCGCTGAATAATCTGGACGATTCCGCTGGCAACTCCGCGTTCATCGTGGTGTGTGGTAGGCATTTTGACCTTCGACAGCACCTCAAAGGTTTCATTGTCAATCGCGACAGCATCCGTGAAGGTACCCCCGACATCTATGCCGATTCTGATTTGTTTATTGCCCATAACAGGTTCTCCTCTCCATAAAGCTTTTGTCTGTATCAACCAATATTGGTTAGCCGGAGGCTAGAATGCTACCAGACCGGCGATAATCATTGAGATCATGACGGCCACGAACATCCATGGCAGCGTTTTTCGCAGTGTTTCAATAATATCCGTCTTGGTGAAGTCGGAGATCCAGACATTGTGTGAGTTGGTAGGATCGCTGACGGCCTGCAGATTGCTTACGATACGCAAGGCCAGCATCGCGGCCACGGGTGCCATCCCTCCGGCAACAATCAGCGCGGCGATTCCGCTGCCAAGTCCCCATACGTTCAGCGGACCACGGTAAATGGCCAGCGGCGACAGCAGGGTGAAGACAAGAATGTACATCAGCGGACTGGTCGGAATAATACCTTCGATCAGCGGCTGGATCAGCGAAGCTACCTGCGGTGCGGTTACAGCGCTGAGCAGCATCCCGATGCCAATCATCAGGCCAAGCGCGCCGGCCACATCCTGAATGCCTTCAACGAGCGCACTGGACAGTACATGAATTGGACGTTTGGGCGTAGCCAGAAGCAGTGTGACCAGCGCCCCCATGAAGACAGCCGAGACAATATCAACCTTGAGGAAAAAAACCAGCAGTACGGGAACGAGCGGACTGATAAGCGCGATGGATCTTACGTTTTTGGTGTCCTGATTCTGGAATTCCTGCTTCAGCGGCATAGCCCAGGCCCGCCGGACCTTCCCGTCTTTGCGGGTATAGTAGACGATCATGATCAGTGCGATCACAATCAGCGGCACAGCGCAGATCAGAGAATAGGAAGCGATAGTGTCCGTAGGGACCTTAAGCACATCGGTATAAATCGCCCAGGTGGAGACGTTGAACACTACGCCGACCGCATTGGCCAACAGCACGACAAGACCGCTTACAAAAGGCTTGAGCCCTGCAGTCAGCATAATGGGAATGGCGATGGTTCCGACCAGGATGACCATGCCCAGCCCGTTGGCTGCGGAGAAGATCACAGAACCGGCGAGAAAAAAGATGATGGCAATCGCAAGCGGCTTATCGCCGGCAAGCTCAGCAGCCTTGCGGATAATCGTCTTGGTAATGCCGACCTTGCTGAGAATCTGGCCGAACCAGGCCCCGAAGATCAGACCCGCTATCGCCGTGGACAACTTCATAGCTCCACCCGCAAGAACACCCTTTGTAATCGTAAACGTGTCTGGATTGTCAGACAGCAGCGGTATGCCTGCGATTGCAGCCAGCAGAATGGCCATCATCGGCAGCGCGAGCAGGGTCGTCAGCTTCCGGGTCATCATAAGTCCTACAAAAACAATAAATACAAGCAAAATTCCGATAATTTGCACAGTTTCCAAACCGATTCCCCCTAAAAGTTTTATGAGGATTCACCTTGTTATACGAAGCCATTCCTCTTGAATTGCAGCCCCAGATAACTGGCAGAAAACAAATTCCCCAGGTATAAATAACGTTTCAGTTAAAACTCCAGATAAGCGCCATGCGCCACAAGCGTCTGCTGCAATCTGTCAGTATCCACCTGCTGCACAGGTACCCCCGCCTTTACAGCCAGCGCTGCAGCCGTTCCGCCTGCCTGGCCGATGGCTCCCACAGTTGGCGTGGTGCGGACAGCCGCCTGGGCTTCAAAGGTAGCGGAGAGGCATCTGCCGACAACAATCAGGTTATCGATCTCATGGGTAATCAGGCAGCGGTATGGAATGCCGTACATGTCGCCCCATTCCAAATGCTCTGTTGCCGTGCCCTCTCCATCCGGGCTGTGAATATCTATCGGATAGCCGGAGTGGGCGATTACATCCCCGAACGGCTTCTTCGACAAAATATCCTGAGCGGTCAAGGTGTACACCCCTTTGATCTGGCGGGAACCGCGGACGCCGATGGAAGGGCCGGTGGATACGACCACTGCCTCCTCAAAGCCGGGAATATACGTTTTCAGGAAGATCTCCAGCTCCCGGCACTGCTTGCGCCCTTCTATCTCAGCCTCGCTGAGGCTCCACGGATCAGTACTGTCCTTGCCCAGAATCCGCGTTGTGTTCATGATAATCTCACCGGGATTGCTCGTTTCGAAGAACAGCACATCTTCTCTTGGAATGCTGATCTCGCCGCGCGCCTTGGCTTCACGGAACTGCTTGTCGAAGCCGACAACGGATAATCTCGCAGCCGAATCCATCACGGTGATATCAAGATTCATCCGGGGGAATTCCTCTCGGTGCTCCCGGATATAGGCCTTGATCTTCCCGGTATCCACCCCCCGCATTTTCATCTTCAGTGTCATCGGCTGCGACTGCTCGTCGGCTTCACGCCCCTTGGTAAAGGGAACACCGGACCAGACCGCCAAATCACCATCCCCGGTAGCATCGATAAATACATCCGCCGAGATCCGGCTTAGGCCCGCTTTGTTGCACAGGGTAAGCGACTTGATCCGTCTGTCTGATACTTCGGCTCCGGCGAGCATCGTATGGTACAGCACCTCGCCTCCGCTCTCCTGCAGCATCAGGTCCAGCTCAAGCTTCATGGCTTCGGCATCAAAGGGTGTGACCGAATAGGTGTAGTTCGTCGCGTCCGTGATATGCCCCGGCGATTTGCCGAGGGCGCGGAGCCGCTGCACCAGCTCATCCGTGATCCCTTGAATCGCCTGCTTATGTCCCGCATGAAAAGTCATCATCGGTCCAACGCCTGCAGCAGTCAGGGTTCCACCCAGGAAACCTCCGGCCTCTATGATCAGTGTCTTCGCACCCGCCCGTGCTGCAGCAATTCCTGCAATGGAGCCGGAAACTCCGCCTCCGGCTACAACTACCTCATAGTTCCGCATCAATATTCCTCCCCTTAATGTTTGCGATTACATAGAATGATTCGAATTCACATTTGATTTTCTATACATGGTTTGAAAAAGTCCTGCTGTGCCATCCTTTTCCGATAAATGGATGGACTTACACCTTCATACCCTTGAACATCCGGCTGAAATGCTACGGGATTCCTAAATCCCAGAGCTTCCAAGCGTATATCACCTCCACCGGCTGCTGGCGTGCTGTCATTCCTTATGAGGAGGGTGCCTTATCTTCCCTGAATTGTGACGGTGTGCTGCCGGTATAGTCCTTGAATACAGCCATGAAATGCTTGGAGCTTAAATAGCCGGACAATTTGGCCACCTCGTAGATTTTGAGATTGGTTTCCTTCAGCAGCTGTTTGGCCCGGTTCATCCGGCATTGCGAGACATAATCCGTAAAGGTCTGACCGGTTTCCGATTTGAAGAGCACGGACAGGTACTGGTGATTCAGATGCACCTGCTCGGCCATGTACTGCAGTGAAATTTCCTGATCCAGCCGCTGTGCCACAAGTTCTTTTACCTTACGGATCAGTTGCCTGCCTTTGGAATCTGTTCCTCCTTCCCCCTGCAAATCTGACAGTTCCTGGCCGGTTCCGTGCTTGCGCTTGAACTCCCCCAGCGCCTGTGCCAGCTCCGTGCGGTCCACCGGCTTCAGCAGATAATCGCTTATCCCATATTTGATCGCCTGCTTTGCATATTCGAAGTCAGCAAAACCGCTCAAAATTAAGATATAGAGGTCCGGGTATTGGTCACGAATCCGTCTGATCAACTCCAGGCCGTTCATTTCATTCATCCGTATATCCGTAATCAGAACATCAGGCTTAACGCTCTTAAGCGCCTCCAGTGCAGCTCTTCCATTCTCTGCTTCTCCCACGACCTGAAACCCGCCGATAACCTCCTCAATCAGATGCTTGAGGCCCGACCGGATCAGAGCTTCATCTTCAACCAGAAACAGCTTGTGCAATCCCATCCCTCCAATGCATAACATCCGAACCATCGTGCCCGGCTCCGCCAAGCTCCAAGACTTCATCTTTTGTGAAACGCTTACACTAATAGTATAAATTTTGAGCACCACATAAGAAACCGTCCTTATTCGAGAAAAGGTATGAAATTTCGAGATTTCTCCAAAATCTTTCACCGTCATTTCATACCCTAGACGTCAACACGGGTGCACTTAACGCCGGATTATGCGGCGGTAGTGACACCCGTGTGTATTTGCAAATAAATTTAGCTGAGGGGAAGGTTTGGACTTCAAGCTGCTTCAAGCTTCCCCTTCGCACTTCTATTCCGCGCTGTTGTCATAGAGGCCGATCAGCTCATCAAAAGCTGTTATGATGACATCCGACCCTTTCAGCTCATCCTGGCGTCCGAAGCCTGCATAGGCGCAGCCGATTACCGTCTGCCCGTTGCCTTTGCCCGCCTCTACATCGGATGAACGGTCACCGACCATCCAGGCTTCCTGAATGCCGTGATCATCCAGCAGGATACGCAGCAGCTCGGTTTTGGTGGCAGTGCCCTGTCCGCCTGCGCTGTAGAGGCCATCGAACAGCTCCTTCAGCTCATGCACCACAACAATACTGTGAATGTAGTCCTTCAGTCCGTTGCTCGCTACGAACAGCTTAACTCCGCGCTCATGCAGGGCCGTAAGTGTCTCGGTTACCTTAGGGTAGAGAAGTGTGCCGCCTGCCTCCAATCCCTCGATTTCGAGCTGCAGCAGCAGCTCATCGGCACGGCGGTGAACCGCCTCATCGGCATCCGGCATCACATTCTTCCAGATTTGGGATAGCAGCATGCCCAGACTGCTGAGAATCCGTTCCTCCGGTGGAGTCGGACCTTGGTACAAGCCCTCCGCCCGCAAAATATCAAACATTTTATGATAAGCGGGCAACAGCAGACTTTCCGTCTGAAACAACGTTCCATCCATATCAAAAATAATCGCTTCCGGCTTCTTCAATTTCGTACTCATGAGGTGACCCAGCCCTTCTATAGTGTTCTGCATATGCTGCCTTGCCGGCAGCATGCTTTTATCATACGCCCTATGATATAGATTTCAGCAGGTATTGTCTATGTACCGGTCTTATACCGCGCAACACAAAAGGGACCGGAGGGCAGCACCTTTAAAGTGTCCGTCCTCCGGTCCCCGCTGTTATAGAGCTCTGGGATGATGGTTGCTGATTATACGTGGTCGAAGCTGGCGATCAATTCGTCCAGCACATCTTTGCTGACCATTTTGCCTTTGAAGTTAATGAGGTTTTCCGCACTGCCGGAGAAGATGCAGGTAGGCTCATATTTTCTGAGAATGATCTTTTCACCGTCAACAAAAATTTCGAGAGGGTCTTTTATGTCAATTCCCATCGTTCTGCGCAGTTCAATCGGAATCACGATACGTCCCAGTTCATCGACTTTTCTTACTATACCTGTTGCTTTCATCACTATGCATCCTCCCTTGAAATAACACTTAAATCATCATTGGTGTTAAAAGCTATCAAAGCTTCTAAATAGTAGGAAATGATTAACCTATATCTGCATTGTAAAGTGCTATTTCTTTCCTGTCAATTTTATTTCTACATCTTTTGATATTTATCGACAAAATATTCGACAAAGTTTAGAGTAAATTCGACAAAATATTAGTCTAAGCATTATTTTATCCAAAATCCGCTCCCATTAACAGTTTTT
>RCUU01001307.1_pt1 | contig 12072 bp, 10 predicted proteins | sample 2166211 | NCBI WGS metagenome assembly RCUU01 (sample SAMN09932620, study PRJNA488358) | compost metagenome | feature: garden; material: soil; isolation source: compost soil in phenylacetic acid-enriched culture | place: Germany: Experimental Botanical Garden Goettingen | collected 2016-01-27
GTAAACTAGCTAGCACACTAATTTACAAAGGGGATGGGGAAGATCGATTGGAACAGCTTAACTCTCATACAACCTTTGTCTATCGTGCAGTTCATTACGGTTATGTGCTTAACCGCCTTGACGGCATTAGCTGCCCATTTAGGAAAGGCTGTTTTTCATGACGGTATTCGTCCTATTCTGCCTGAAGTCATCGAAGCACGGATGAACCGGCGTGAGCTAGCATCTATTGCTGGTGGATTAAGCTTTGGTTTCATTTTTTCCGTCGGTATTTCATTTGCTTTCTCATTTCAGATGTTGAATCCGTGGTTGTTATTTCTGCCAACTGATATTTTGGGGATTCTGGCAACCCGTTGGTGGATCGCACTGGCGCTAGGCGCTGCTTGGGGGGCTATTGCATTATTTGGACTGGCAGGCGTGCTGTCGCTTGCTACCATGCTGCCAATAGATATTATAGATCCACTTAGCCAGCTAAATGTAGGATTTTTGTTTGCCGTTGCCGTTTTTCCATTGGTTGCGATTATGAATCAATTCGGTTGGAAGCGAGCATTATCTAGCGCGGTTATAGTGCTGGTCACTCGGCAATCGCTCACATTATATACAGATAGCGGAATCTTCATGCAAGTAGCAATGACGACGATTGTCTCTGTACTTCTTCTTATTGGTTTTGTGTTACATAGAGGATGGGCCCAGCAACGTGAATTGGACGCTGATGAGCAAGTAGAAGAAGACTTAGAATATCGTATTCATTTAAAACGGATATATAAAGGTCTACCTTTGTTTATGGCCATTGGAAGTTGTGCGGCTATTGCGAGCAATTTTGGCATATTCACAGGATCTGATGCGGCTATACCTTATTTACAGAATGCTTGGAGTGTTGGTGAAACAGCGCAAGGTGGTTGGCTTCAAAGTGCCGCTTTTATTGATATCATACGCTTGCTGAGTTTTATGCCATTAATTGTAACGACGGCATTAGCAACAGGTGTTTACGGTGTCATGGGACTTATGTTTGTTCTGCCTATTGGGTACCTGTCTCCTAATCCTATTGTTGCTGGTTTACTAGGTGCAGTGGTGGTTTGTGTGGAAATCGGAGCACTACGTAAGATAACGATGTGTCTTCAACGGTATCCGATGATACGTGAAACGTCTGATTATTTCCGTTCTGCGATGAATACGATGATTGAATTTGGACTCTTGATTGGTGGTGCTTTGGCTGTATTCCAAATGGGGTCCAGCACAACAGGTCTAGGCTTAATGCTATACATCCTGTTGTATGCTGCTAACGAAGGATTGGGACGCCCAGTCATGCGACTAGCTTTTGGACCGGTTGCCGCAATTGTAGTCGGGTTAGTACTGAACATGCTTTACTTTACCCATTTGCTATAGCTAGTAGCCTGTAAGACAAGTTTTCTATGAAAACTTTTGAGGGGGAAATACGATTGAAGCTGCATACAGTTAATGGACTTATAGATGTTATGGAGATTAGCAGCACGATGATTCATGAGCATCTCGTTTTTGATTTAACGCATGTTCGGAATGATGCTGACTCAAAGCTACAAAGTAGCGATGTAATAGAAGAAATTGTGGGCTTGAAAGCCTTAGGCTGCGATCTAATGGTAGAAGTATCTAATATCGGCATGGGTCGTGATCCACTAGGCATGCTTGAAATCTCGGAGCGAACAGGAATGTCGATTATTGCTTCTACCGGGTTCTATAAAGAGTGCTTCTACCCCTCTTATGTATTTGAGAGTAGCTCGGAAAGTCTTTCTGAGATTTTCATTCATGATATTGAAGTGGGGATGGATGGAACATCCATTAAGGCTGGGTTGATTGCTGAAATCGGCAGCAGCTTAAATGAAATAACGGCAACGGAAGAGGTTGTATTCCATGCTGCCATAATCGCACACCAGGCAACAGGAGCACCGATTAGCACACACTGTGAAATTGGTACGATGGGGATGCAGCAATTAGCATTGTTTGAAAAGTACGGAGCTAATCTAAGCAAGGTTTCATTTGGTCATCAAGATTTGAACTTAGATATTAATGAACAAAGAGAGCTGCTACGTAGTGGTGCTTATATTCAATTCGATACAATTGGCAAAAACAATTATCGTACGGATGAAGATCGCGCTTTGAATTTAGTTCGGCTATTAGAGGATGGTTTTGAGAATAGTCTGATGCTTTCGTGTGATATCACACGTAAATCTCATTTACGCCAGCATGGTGGACATGGATATAACCACTTGTTTGAGAGTTTTATTCCTAAATTAAGAGATTATGGTGTAACGGATAACATGCTTGAGAAAATGCTTATGGTTAATCCACGCCATTTTTTGAATTTCTAGACTATCGTAAGGGTTGAAGTCAAAGAATTAAGGAGTTCACTATGTTCTTAGAAAAAACCATGGAGAGAAATGCCGCGTTGATTCATTATGCGATCGAGCTGCATCAATCTGGACGAATTATGCCAGATACTTATGTTATAGATTTGGATGCAGTATCAAGCAATGCGAGTGTCATGCTTAAAGAAGCTGAGCAGAATCAAATAAAGCTTTTTTTTATGACAAAGCAGCTTGGCAGAAATCCGATCGTCTCTCAGGAGTTAGTTAACCTCGGATTCGAGGGGGCCGTTGCTGTTGATTTCCGGGAAGCCGAGACACTGAATGATTTCGGTATTCAATTAGGGCATGTAGGGCATTTGGTACAAACCCCGTCCCGTATGATTGATCGAGTTGTACGCATGAAGCCGTCATGGATGACCGTCTACACTGTGGAAAAAGCAAGAGAAATTAACGAAGCCTGCCACAAGCTAGGTTACAAGCAAAATGTACTTCTGCGGGTAATCGATCATAACGACGTCTTATATCAAGGACAATATGGCGGTATTCGATTAGAAGATTTACCGAGTAGTATGGAGCAATTATTGGAATTGAAAAATATTCGCATAAGTGGGTTGACTTCATTCCCTTGTTTTCTATATGACTCCACTCTTGGAGATTTCGCCCCGACGGAAAATGTACAGACGATGCAAGCAGCCAAACAGCTGTTGGAAGAACGTTATGGCTTGAGCATTGAGCAAATGAATATGCCTTCAGCAACGTGTACACATAGTATTAAGAAAATTAAAGCTTGTGGTGGAACGCATGGTGAGCCTGGACACGGGTTACTTGGTACGACACCGATGCATGCGGTTGCCGATTTGGCTGAACGACCAGCAATCGTGTATGTAAGTGAAATTTCACATAAGCTGGATAATAGTAGTTATTGCTATGGTGGCGGTTACTACCAACGGACGCATTTAAAAGAAGCTATTATCGCGGATTCATCAGGAAATTTGCATACGAGTAAGGTACAACCACCATCGCTAGACTCCATTGATTATCATTTTGAGGTGGATGGATTACATCCGGTGGGACAATCCGTCATTATGGCCTTTCGTACACAGATATTTGTTACCCGAAGTGTAGTCGCTATTGTTGAGGGTTTATCTAAGAACCGTCCAAGACTGCTCGGTCTGTATGATAGTTTAGGAAAACTAATCAAGGGGGCTGACTAATGGGCAGATTTGTCGTTGTTGTACTAGACAGTTTCGGGGTCGGGGCAATGGATGACGTAAATGAAGTTAGGCCACAGGATGCAGCTTCGAATACTTGTAAGCATATTATGGAGACCGTTCCTAATCTATCGCTGGCTAATATGTGTAGGCTTGGATTAATGAATGCGCTTGGTGAAGAGATTGGTGTGAATAGGTTCTGTAAAGAAGCTATATATGGTACGGCTGATCTAATGCATATCGGTGCAGATTCCTTCGCAGGTCATCAGGAAATTATGGGGACACGACCGAAGCAACCTCTTCTTCAGCCGTTCCGTGAAGTGATTGATCAAGTGTTCCAGGCATTAATTGAAGCTGATTATAGGGTCAAGTATGTAGGCGCTGACACGCAGGTATTAGCAGTGAACGAATCTGTTATTGTGGGAGATAATCTCGAGACAGATCTGGGTCAAGTTTATAACGTGTCAGGGTGTTTAGATATGATTTCATTCGATGAAATTGTTCGCATTGGCCAAGTCGTACGTAGTACTGTTAAGGTTTCGCGTGTCATTGCTTTAGGTGGTGAACAGGTTAGCTTTGATCAGCTATTACAAGCCCAGAGCGCTAAAAAGGACGATATTTATGTTGGGATCGACACTCCACAATCAGGGTTATACAATTCTGGTTATCGTGTTACTCATCTGGGTTACGGTGTTAATGCTGCAGTTCAAGTGCCAAGTATTCTCGGAAGGAATAACATAGCGGTTTCTTTAATTGGAAAAGTAGGAGATATTGTTGAAAATCGCAATGGAACAAATCTTCCAGGCGTAGAAACAGAGCAATTGTTTGAGCTATTGCTAAGTGAAGTTAAGCGAATTCGTCACGGGTTTATTTGCCTGAATATTCAGGAGACAGATCTGGCGGGTCATGCTCAAAACACGCTGCGTTATGCCGATCGCTTGCAGGTATCCGATCTTTACCTAGGTAAGCTCATGGATCAACTGGAAGCGGATGATGTACTCATCGTAACAGCGGATCATGGGAATGATCCAACAATTGGGCATAGCCATCATACTAGGGAAAAGGTTCCTGTACTTGTATATCACCAACCTATGCGGGAGTATTATCTTGGACGTATGCAAACACTGTCTGACATTGGCGCTACGGCAGCTGATTATTTTAACGTCGAGTTACCTGAGAACGGGCAGTCATTTCTATCGAATTTTAAGAGTGTTATTTGAGTAAGGAGTGAGAGCTGTTATGGAAAAAGAGTTCACGATTATTAATCCTGCAGGCATACATGCCAGACCTGCGAACGCAATCATGGATAAGGCTGTAACCTTCACCTGTCGTATTACACTTCAGAAGGGTTCGAAGACAGCTAATGCTAAAAGTATGGTTAGTCTTTTAAAGCTGGGGGCGATGATGGGGGATACGGTGACAGTGATTACGGAAGGTGAAGATGAGATTGAAGCATTGTCTGCCGTAGGAGAAATTATACAATCTAGTATTGATTAGTAGTGATTATTGGTCACATTAAGGGGGCAGCCGATGAACGAGTGGGAAGGAATTTCAGCTTCGAGCGGTTATGCGCTTGGATCGGCTTATGTGCTGCCTAGCGCTCTATATGATACTAGCAGGAGGCAGCTGGAAGCACACGAAATTCTAGCTGAAATTGGAAGATTCGAAGCTAATGTAGAAAAGGCGATTAGGGACATTGATTTATTAAAAAGTAAGGCTGTGGCTGACAACAAAGTAGAGCAAGCTGCCATTTTCACAACACATATTTCTCTTCTACGTGATCCTGAATTTGTAGGAGATGTTACCCAGCGGATTCAAGATGAAGCAAGTAATGCAGAGGCAATGTTGAATGAAGTGACGGAAGAATTAATTACAATGTTTGAAGCGATGGATAATGAAGTTTTAAAAGAGCGCTGCTCTGATTTGCGGGATGTAAGTGCAAGAATCGGTTCTTATTTAAGTGGTGAAGAAGAGAAGCTTCAAACCGAATTTCCTGAACCAGTTATTATGATCGGAGTAGACTTGGCACCCTCGCTCACTGCAAAGCTAGATGTAAGTCAGGTTACTGGGTTCGCTGTAGATGTTGGAGGCAAAACCTCACATTCAGCAATTATTGCTCGATCATTAGGTATTCCAGCAGTTGTGGGCTTGAAGGACATTTCTTCCAGTATTCAAACGGGTGATTTCATCATTATTGATGGTTATCGAGGGACTGTAATGGTGAACCCATCCTCAGAGGTAATTGATGCCTATCAAAAATTGAAGCATGACGAAGATGCTCGATTAGCGCGTTATGAGATGTATAGAGAATTACCTACGGTTACAGCAGATGGAATATCGGTACAGCTTGCCATCAATATTGCTAATCCTAAGGATGCTATGGCAGTTAAGAAGGTTGGGGCTGAGGGTGTCGGCTTATATCGGACGGAGTTTCTATTCATGGATAGGAAGGAGATGCCAAGTGAAGAGGAGCAGTATTATGCTTATAAAGCTGCGGTAACAGCAATAGGCGAGCATGGGCCTGTTATCATTCGTACACTTGATGTCGGCGGTGATAAGGAGATTCCTTATTTACAGCAATCGAAAGAGTCCAATCCGTTTCTAGGCTATCGTGCCATTCGTTTGTGCCTTGGTAGTGGGAATGCCGATATGTTTAAAATGCAATTACGTGCAATTCTACGGGCAAGCGCACATGGTAACGTCAAAATCATGTATCCCATGATCGCGACACTTCAAGAGCTTCGTGCAGCAAATCATTTATTGAAAGAAGCTAAGGTTGAGCTTGATGCAATGGGCGTAAGTTATGATGATACAGTCGAAGTTGGCATTATGATCGAAGTACCAGCGGCTGCGTTAATTGCAGATCAGCTCTCGAAGGAAGTGGATTTTTTCAGTATTGGTACAAATGATCTTGTACAGTATACGATGGCTGCGGATCGGATGAACGAACAGGTTGCTTATCTAACCCAGCCACTACATCCTGCGGTTCTTCGGTTGATTGATCAAGTCATTCGAGCTGCTCATGCCCAGAATAAGTGGGTCGGGATGTGTGGAGAAATGGCGGGTCATCCAGTCGCCATACCCATATTGATTGGAATGGGGCTTGATGAATTTAGTATGAGTCCTGCAGTCTTACTACCTGCAAGGGAATTGATCTCCAAATTAAATCGTTCTGAAATGGTGGAGCTAGTGCGAGATGTGCTGCAAATGGAATCCGCTGATGAAATCGAAACTTACGTTAAGAGCAATGTATTGGAATTTGAATGATATGGTTGAAGAGGATAGAGATTCTATCGGCGAGCTTGAAAACGGCAGAAATGCCGTTTTTTTTGTTATATGTGGATGAACCTGTAGGTGCAATTGATGATGTGAAAGAAACATGTATATATAGCTGCAGTTTCCAGACATTGTAGATTGTACAATAGATAACACCTCTTCCGCTCATAAAAGATCATCTACTGCACTTTGTGCAACGGAATTTCAGGAAATATACTGTTAACGGGCTTTGTTATATTTTTGATTGCACAAAATGCAGTAGAATTACGATTTAGCTCTGTTTCAATAATTTCTATTGCACAAAATACAACAGCCAAGAAAAATCCCCCGAAAGAAATCAAGGGATCATCCTACCAAGCCATTAGTGGATTGTTTTTCTTTCCACACCATCGTAATTACAAGGCTAATAAACATTTCTCCTGTGATGACAAAGCTGAATGAAATTATTCAAAAGTCTGGAGTTGAAAAACAGCAGGCTATTTACGAGCTAAGGTCTTAATTGAGAAGTACACATGCTCTAAGACTCTTCAAGAATTTTAGAGCACATATCTTGCAATGCTAAACCTAAGCTAAACTCCTCAAATTTACTTTCCAAAGGTAATCACAGACTGGATTGCCGTTTACGCATAGTGCCAATCGCCCACAACATAAATGGGAGTCCGATCAGTACAATCGGTATCAAGTAATGAATTCCCAGCTCAAGCTGATCTTGTGCATCGGATAAATCTGTTTGGGGAAGTTTCCATGCAATAAGATACATAATCGGTGCGATTGCCCAGATTGACAGTGTCCAACGTTTCAAGCCTAACCATTGGGACACCCCATAAGATGCTGTGAATAAATATAGGCTCAATTTAATGAATACGCTGAAAAACCATACAACCGAAGAAAAAATTTCGATGTTTTGTATGAATTCCATAAGTGAGACGAATCTCATCATCTCAAATGTTGGAAACAGCATCTTTGAGGATAACCTGGAGCCAAATATGGATAGAGTCATCAAGGTCAGCACGGAGGAAATGATCGAACCGACCGCAACGCCCAATACAGCGCTTTTTGTTCCTTGACGGGGATTCTCCATGAATTTGGTCACCATTAGCAGGAATACGGTGTCTCCCAGAACCGTGACGGGTGCTAGGCTTCCTCGTAGAAGAGCTTCGACTCCGGAGTCCTTGAAAACGGGCATAATCTGTTCAAATTCGAAATTGTTGTAGCTTAGGCAGGCGACCGCAACGATGATCGCCAAAATGAGGGGTCCCAACAATTGGCTACAGCGCCCAATTGCTTCGATCCCCCCAGTACTGACCAACATTACCGCAATGGCCATCATGAGTAGCATTAGTACGCTTGTAGGCGTTCGATCAAACAAGATCATTTGGAAAAAATCAGAGAATCGGCGAAGAAGTATGCTTGAAATAAGTATCCACGCTACTAAAAAGGGAACGACCACTATTTTTCCAAGCCAACGGCCTAGAATCGTCTTACTGAATTCACCCAGTGTCTGTTCAGGATACAGAAGGGACAAGGCACGGGATAGGAGAGTGATTCCGCAGGCAATGGCGCCTCCGATCAGGAAAGACACCCAAGCATCTTGTTTTGACGTTTGGATGACTAGAGATTGGGTCGAGAATAATGTCATTGAAATGACAGAAAGCGTTATCCAAAACACTTGATTGTTCGAAATTTTGATCGTGTTCATGGTATCGTTTCCCCCTCTCTCAAATGCAATCCAGGACCTGTTAGGCCTATTTGGGTTATCGTAAAGTCCGCTTTCACGTCGAATTCCGCCTCTGTGAAATGGGAGTTCCAATTGTTTTTTAATTTTTTCCATGTGGAGGGGGTTCTTCGGTGCAAAACCTCACCAAACCCGAAAATATCCTCGTGATATATCTTCTGCATTTTGACGATGGTCTCTTTCACTCTGGTGGCTGCTTCTGACTCCAGAGCTTCCTTGACCAATTTAACGTTGGCGGGATTTCGAAGATCCAACTGACTTTGGTTCTCGTGAATGATGCCTTTGCCGGTCAACTGGACATGAAAGACAAGCTTTTCACTTTTGTTGCCCAGTGTGATTCTTCTTCCTATTCCAGATAGATGCAGGCTGACTCTATCTTGATTATTATTAACGAGCGCTGTTAGCGTCGTGCCGTTTTGCACTCCAGTAATCCAATTGACATGTATTGCTTCCTTTTGATTGATGAAACCTTTTAAACTCAATTTTTTTTTATCGAAAATGGCTATTCCATCGATCCGAAAAGCCTGTTTCTTCGTCGCGTCTTGATTTTCGTTATTGTTTAGGCCCATAGAAATCGCAGGTAACATCGGGCTAACACCGTCACTGCTTGCTGCTCTTAAAAATCTCATTAACGTCGTGTGTTTTATGCCACTCGTATGTTCCAGTTCTTTAGAAGCGCCAATCGCGGGTATCTTCTCCAAGGGATATGTAGATTGGAGGAGCTCATTAGCCGTCCCACCCTTGACGACGAAAATATCCGTACGTAACCGGACTTCTGGGTTCCGGGTATGTTCATCCAGCATGTCAGCAATACCGTTCTTCGTGAACTGTTCTCCAATAAAAACTACCCTACGATGGCTGGGGAATACTTCCCGAGATAGTCTTCCCTGTAGATCGGCTGCTGCCTCGCTGACATTCTTACCCTTACCCGTAACAACGAAAAAGCCTTTGTCGGGGGAACCTCCATTTCCCCCGCTTTGAGCATGTTTACTGGGTATCAGAATTTGACCACTCAGTACGATATCTTCTTTTCCGACCCTGTCAAACCCAGAACCTATCCAGATGGAGCGGTCGCTTAGTTCCTTCTGATCCCAGCATGCTGTCGTGAGCAGTAGAATCATGGCCAGGATAATCCCCGACTTACGATACAAGGGTCATCACCTTCTTATGGAAATTTAGACAGCAACTATCATTAGATGCGTTTGCCATTACTCCCTGTCGTATTTTTAGGTCGACGCTGCATGCTCCATCTCGGCGCCCGAAAAATGAGGTCTTTGGCATAGCCTGAAGTTTCGGGTGAAACGGGACTAAGATATGGGACACCGAATGAACGTAGGCACGATAGATGGATAAGGATTACCGTCACCCCGATCAATATACCGTAAATACCTATAAATCCCGCAAGCAACAACATGGGGAATCGGAGAATTCGCAAAGCGGTGCCGAGATTGTAGCGTGGTATCCCAAAGGACGCAATTCCCGTCGTTGCCACAATAATCACCATGGGAGCTGAGATGATGCCCGCTTCTACAGCAGCTTGCCCGATAACCAGAGCGCCCACAATACTTACGGCTGAACCGATTGCCTTGGGTAGTCTAATACCGGCCTCGCGAAGTGCTTCGAACATAAACTCCATCAAGAGAGCCTCTACGATGGTAGGAAAGGGGACACCTTCCCTTGCAGATGCAATGCTGATCAGAAGAACCGTTGGAATGATTTGCGGATGAAATGTCGTTATAGCAACGTAAATAGACGGTAAAAGCAAGGCGATGAGGAACATAAAGTACCTGACCCACCTCACAGTTGTTGTGAAAATAGATCGCTCATAATAATCTTCCGATGCTTGAAGTCCTGACCAGAACGTCATTGGAACAATAAGCACGAAAGGTGTATTCGCCGTAACGATTGCCACTTTACCTTCTAATAGTGCAGCACATACCACATCGGGACGTTCTGTGTTCTGAATCTGAGGGAAGGGAGAATATGAAGTGTCTTCGATCAATTCTTCAATATATCCCGACTCCAGAATCCCATCTATTCGGATTTCACTGATGCGTCGAATTACTTCTTGCACGATGGAATCTTTAGCAATGCCTTGTAAATAAAGAATTTCGACATTGGTCCCGGTTATCTCGCCGAGTTGGAAGGATTTATTAACCAATTGATGAGTGCAGAGTCGCCTTCGAATTAAACTCGTATTTACTCGAAGAGACTCGGTAAAGCCATCTCGAGGACCTCGAACGACAGATTCCGTTGCTGGCTCATCGACATTCCGCTGCTGATAGTGCTGGAAATCCGAAATCAAGGCCTCTGAATCTCCTTCAGTTAGGAGGGCAACGTATCCCTTCAAAACTCCATCGACGACTTCTCCTGCTTTCGTTGCCGAGGAAATCTTTAACACTGGAAGTAGTTGCCTAAACGTATGCATAAAGGGTGAACCATCGTGGTTATTGCCTTGGAGACCTTGGTATAGAAATGGTTTGAGAATGATTTGTTCCACTAAATTAGTATCAACTAAACCTTCAACGTAAATGAGCAGAAGTGTTTGACCATCCGTGTGCAGCTTCCGAAATAAGACGTCAGACGAATTATGTAGGAGATCCCGCAATATGCCTTCACTTTCTTCAAGATCCTTGGTTAGAACCTTCTCCATCAAATTCATGAACAACCCTCCTGTTCATCTTTAATTTTCCATTGTAAGATTCTTTTATTCAAAAAAAGGAAATAACTCAATTCACCATTGATAAAGTACAGATTCGTGAACGTTTGTTCATTAGTTTTATCATCAAAGGGGGAAGATAAGGATTGGTATAAATCGAAGGTACATTGTGAAAAAGTAGAACGACTTCTTGGAGGATATCGAACAGGGATATTTTTATGAATTTCTTCAGACAATTTACTTGGCATCAATAAAACATTTGAAAATTCAATAAATCTAAGCCTATCAATTACAGAAAGAAAGAAAAACAAATACTCACTAAAGCAAGACGGGAAGAAATCAATAATTATAAGAGAGGAATTAAACTTAAGAAAGCAAAAGAAAAATACCGGGGAAGGTAGTAGAATGGGAAAAACACCATTTTTATTGAGCTAAAGGGAAACGTTAGTTCAATACAAACAAAAAGAAACAGCCAGCAAAATGATCGGCTGCTGCTTTTTGTTTAATACTATGGAAATGTAATAAGTGTTCAAAACCTACAGTTTATAAGTGACAATGTTCTTGTCATCCGACATTTACCATCTCTAGTGGCAATTGAATCTATCTGGCAGTTCAGGATTATCGGGTTCAAAGTAGAGCGGATATCTGAGCACTGCATTCCTTTAATTTTTTGCTTACAGCACGGTCTCTTTTCCGGCTCAATCGTGCGGCAGGACCGGATATAGCTAATGCTGCGATTACGTGGCTATTGTAAAATATTGGTGCAGCAACGCAGCGCAAACCCACTTCTGTTTCTTCATCATCAATGGCATATCCTTGCTGACGTATAACATGTAGATGTTCTCTTAACAA
>RCUU01001308.1_pt1 | contig 12071 bp, 7 predicted proteins | sample 2166211 | NCBI WGS metagenome assembly RCUU01 (sample SAMN09932620, study PRJNA488358) | compost metagenome | feature: garden; material: soil; isolation source: compost soil in phenylacetic acid-enriched culture | place: Germany: Experimental Botanical Garden Goettingen | collected 2016-01-27
CGATGGCGAGGAAGATGAGGGCCAGGTTGCGACCGAAGAAGGTCACCAGCATGATGACGAAGAACATGAAGGGGAAGGCGTTGAGGATCTCCAGTACCCGCATCATCAGGCTGTCGACGCGACCGCCGATGAAGCCGGAAGCGGCGCCATACAGGGTGCCGATGATGACGGCCACCACGGCCCCCATGATGCCGACCATGAGCGAGATGCGACCACCGAGCAGGGTGCGCACGAACAGATCGCGCCCCAGGCTGTCGGTGCCGAACCAGTGCCCCGTCTCCATGTCAGGAGCGGCCTGCATGGCCCCCCAGTCCGGATCATCGAAGGTGTATTGGGACAGGTGCGGCCCGACGATCACCGCCAGACCGATAATGGTCAGGATGATGAGGCTGGTCAGCGCCGCCTTGTTACGCAGGAAACGGCGACGGGCATCCTTCCACAGGGAGCGTCCTTCCACCACTTCCACTTTCTGGGCGAACGCCTCGACGGCTTCGCGCTTTTCAGTTGTGACTACCATGATGTACTCCCGGCTTAGTAACGGATCTTGGGATCGATGACGGCATAGAGAATATCGACCACGGCGTTAAAGGTGATGGTGAGGGCGCCGACCAGAATGGTCAGGCCGAGCACCATGGAGTAATCACGGTTGAGGGCACCGTTGACGAACAGCTGACCTATGCCAGGCAGACCGAAGATGGTCTCGATCACCACGGAACCCGTGATGATGCCGACGAAGGCCGGGCCCAGATAGGAGACCACCGGCAGCATGGCCGGACGAAGCGCGTGTCTCAGGATGATGTGGCGCAGCGGCAACCCCTTGGCGCGGGCGGTACGGATGAAGTTGGAGTTCATGGTCTCAATCATGCTGCCACGCATGATGCGGGAGATGGCGGAGATGTAGTACATCATCATGCCGAACACCGGCAGCACCATGAACTGCACCCCGCCCCCCTGCCAGCCTCCCGCCGGGAACCAGCCCAGGTAGATACTGAAGAAGAGCACCAGCAAGGGTGCCAGCACGAAGCCGGGGATCACCACCCCGGCCATGGCCGACGACATCAGCAGATAGTCGATGAGGGTGTTCTGTTTCAAGGCCGCTATGGTGCCGAACGTGACTCCCAGCGTCACCGCCAGCAGGAAGGCGACCGAGCCAATCTTGGCGGAGACCGGCAGCGCCTGGCTCACCAGATCGTTGACGGTGAAATCCTTGTATTTGAAGGAGGGCCCCAGATCCCCCTGGACCAGGTTGCCCAGATAGGTGAGGTATTGCACGCCGATGGGCTTGTCCAGGCCATATTTGGCCTCGATGTTGGCAAGCACTTCCGGCGGCAGGGCGCGTTCGCTGGTAAAGGGGTTACCCGGCGCGAAACGCATCATGAAGAAGGAGACTGTGATCAAGACCAGCAGAGTCGGGATCGCTTCCAGTAGACGTTTAAGGATGAATTTCAACATAGACATTTCCTGTCCTGTACTGCTTCCAAAGGGTCGCGGTTGTAATAAAGGCCCGCCGTCCGGCGGGCCTGCTTGTTATGCGACTTGTTGCTTTACTCAGTGAGCAATGATGTACATGTCTTTGCTGTAGAGGTTGTCCAGCGGGTTGGCCGGGTAGCCGCCCACATAGGGCTTGACCATGCGGGAGGTCACGTACTGATAGATGGGGGCGATCGGCATGTCCTTGGCCAGGATATCTTCGGCCTGGACATAGAGCTTGTTGCGCGCATCTGCGTCCACCTGGTTGCGCGACTCGCTCATCAGCTTGTCAAAGGCGGTGTTGGAGTACTTGCCGTCGTTGTTGCCGTGGGTGGTCTGCATCAGATCCAGCATGGAGGAGGCTTCGTTGTAGTCCGCAATCCAGCCGGCGCGACCCACGTCGAAGTTACCCTGCTTCTTGGTTTCCAGGTAGGTCTTCCACTCCTGGTTCACCAGGCTCACCTGCACGCCCAGCTTCTTCCACATGGAGGCGACGGCCACGGCCACCTTCTTGTGGTTGTCGTCTGTGTTGTAGAGCAGCTCGAACTTGAGCGGCTTGCCCGGGCCGTAACCGGCTTCGGTCAGCAGCTCTTTCGCCTTGGCGTCACGCTCGGCCTGGGTCAGCTTGGACCAGGCCGGGGCCACCGGCTTGAAGCCATCCACAAAGTCAGGAACCAGGGTGTAACCCGGGGTCTCGCCCTTGCCCATCACCTTGTCGGCGATCACGTTGCGATCGATGGCATAAGAGAGCGCGGTACGCACCCGCACGTCGTCAAACGGCTTGTGCTTGAAGTTGTACTGGTAGTAGTAGGTGCCCACATAGCCGCTCACCTGCACCTCGTTCGGGTGCTCCTTCTTCATCTGCTTGAAGCGCTCGATGGGCATGTTGTAGGTGAGATCGACTTCACCGGCCAGATAGCGGTTCAGCTCGGCGTTGGTGGACTGGATGGGCAGGTAGGTGACCTTCTCGATCACTGTCTTGGCGTTGTTCCAGTAGCTGGGGTTGCGCTCGACGTCGACGCGCTCGTTGACCACCCAATCCTTCAGCACATAGGCGCCGTTGGAAACCATGTTACCGGGCTGGGTCCACTTGTCACCAAACTTCTCGACCACTTTCTTGGGCACCGGATAGGTGGTGGTGTGAGAGAGCATGCTGACGAAGTAAGGCACCGCCTTCTCCAGCTGCACTTCGAAGGTGTAATCGTCGCTGGCTTTCACCCCCAGGGTGTCGGCCGGTTTCTTGCCACCGATGATGTCGGTCGCATTCGTGATGGTCGGGATCTCCATGTACCAGGAGTAAGGAGAAGCCGTCTTGGGATCCACCGCGCGCTGGAAGGCGAAGACGAAATCATGGGCGGTGACGGGATCCCCGTTGGACCACTTGGCATCTTTGCGCAGGTGGAACACGAAGTGTTTGTTGTCCTTGGTTTCCCAGGACTCGGCGACGCCGGGCAGGGTTTCACCCTTGGGGCCTGAGGTGACGAGACCCTCGAACAGGTCACGCAAAATATTGGATTCAACCGTTCCTTCGGTCTTGTGCGGATCCAGGGTGGCTGGCTCGGAGCCATTGCCTTTCACCAGAGTCTGCTCGGGGGCGAGCTTGGTGCCGGCGGGGACGTCGGCGGCCTGGGCCAGGGTGGCGCCACCAAAGAGTGCAGTCAATAAAAGGGTATTAATAATTGTTTTTCTATGAGTCATTTCCATACTCCAACAAGAACATTCCATGCATTTGTCCATTCACGAGATAAAAATCCCGCTGCCCGCATAATTCCCTGACAATTCTGATAATGCAACAGATATCATCAGGTGGGGGCGGCTTTGGCGGTCAAAAAAACAGCTTTAAACCATTTATTCAGCATTTAAATATCGTGCAATGGGCGTTTTTTATACAAAGCCGCTCGATTCTAGGAAATGACTAACAAAAAAGAAACAATAAAAAGCCGGTCACGAGGACCGGCTCCGACAAAACAGACCTGAATCACATCAATCCGGGAAAGACTCCCTTGATCCCTGCCACCATGATCTCGATGCCAAGGGACATCATGATGAGACCCATGATCCGGGTCACCACGTTGATGCCGGTATTGCCCATCAGCTTGAACAGCAGAGGGGCGGCACGGAAGATGAGCCAGGAGCAGTAGGCAAAGGCCATCACCACCACGAACATGCCCATCAGCTCGGGCAGGGTCTTCTGGCTGGCATAGACGATGGAGGATGAGATGGCCCCGGGGCCGGCCATCAGCGGCAGCGCCAGCGGCACCACGGCGATGGATTCGCGTGCGGCCAGTTCACCCTTCTCCTGCTTGTTGTGCTTCACCTCCCCCAGCTTGCCCTGCAACATGGACCAGGCGATCAGGGTGATGAGCGAGCCGCCGGCAATGCGGAACGACGCCAGCGAGATGCCGAAACCGTCGAGGATCAGCTGCCCCATGGTCATGGAGACCATGAGGATGATCATCACGGCAATGTGGGCCGTGGTGTTGGTCTTCCTGCGCTCATCCGGTTGCATGTGGCCCGTCAGGCTCACAAAGACCGGCAACAGACCCAGCGGGTTGATGATCGCAAACAGGCCAACGAAAAATTTCAGGTATAAAGAGAAGTCAATTGCTGCCATAAGCGCCATCCAGAACCAATTCGAGCCACTGAGGGCCATCCCCGTCAAACTGCGCGTAAATTTACACCATGATATTTCCCTTCTCCAATCAAATAATCTCACCCTTTCCGGGGCTTTTCAGTTAGTTCCTCTAATGAATCGACAAAAATCAACATATCGAGTTGTTAACTGTCATGGAGGCCATTTAACACGCTTGCAAAGTGTGGCGGCGTTTTATGTCGAAACTCCCAGTCATCACCATATTTCCCTTCAAGAAAGCGTCATTTTCATGGATTGATCTGGATGACCACAGGGGATAACCCCTATTCACCCCCACAGCGCGCCCCAGGCTGGCGCCCTATCTTCACCCCGATCTGCCCGGGGCGGCCATGCAGCAAGCCGTGCCCCCCGCACAGGCGTCGCCATGGGATTTGCCGAACACCGCCTAAAGTCCGGCGCAAAGGCCCGGCGCTGGATGAAAACAACCACCATTTTTTCCAACAGAAATGAAACGCCGGCCCCTCTATCAGGGCGAGAGGCTTGCAAGGGCCGCCACCAGGCCTAACCTCACAGCCCTCCTTGCCAGCGGCGAAACAGCGGGAGGATGAGAGGCAACGGTTTGATACCTGGTGCAAAAATGGCTGTTCACCTCGTGTTCATCCCCCCGGCGCTCTACTCTACAAATGCGCAACATCTGGCCGACCAGGATGGTGAAACAAAATTTCTTTTGTTCTTTTGTTACATATGATCCAGATCAATCTTTTCTGACACATCCCCGCTCTATAATCGGGTCAGAAAACAATTTAGTAAGGCATGTAAATACCCCGTTGTGGTGATTCTCTCCTTGACAGGGCGACTATAATTGCCGGGCATTGCCAAGGTCTTACTAAACAGTTTTCAAATCATCAGGAGATAAACATGGCAGTAACCAATTTGGCTGAACTGGATGCACTGGTTGCCCGCGTCAAAGAAGCCCAGCGTGAATTCGCCAGCTTCTCGCAAGAGCAGGTAGACAAGGTCTTCCGCGCCGCCGCCCTGGCCGCCAGCAACGCCCGTATTCCCCTGGCCCAGATGGCAGTGGCTGAGTCCGGCATGGGCATCATCGAAGACAAGGTCATCAAAAACCACTTCGCCTCCGAATACATCTATAACGCTTACAAAGACGAGAAGACCTGCGGCATCCTGAGCCAGGACGACGAGATGGGCACCATCACCATCGCCGAGCCGGTAGGCATCATCTGCGGTATAGTACCGACCACCAACCCGACCTCCACTGCTATCTTCAAGGCTCTCATCTCCCTGAAGACCCGCAACGCCATCATCTTCTCCCCGCACCCCCGCGCCAAGAACTCCACCAATACCGCTGCCAAGCTGGTACTGGATGCAGCCATCGCCGCCGGTGCCCCGAAGAACATCATCGGCTGGATCGATCAACCGTCTGTTGAACTGTCCAACGCCCTGATGAAGCACAACGACATCAACCTGATCCTGGCCACCGGTGGCCCGGGCATGGTGAAGGCCGCCTACTCCTCAGGCAAACCCGCCATCGGTGTGGGCGCCGGTAACGTGCCCATCGTCATCGACGAAACCGCCGACATCAAGCGTGCCGTCGCCTCCATCCTGATGTCCAAGACCTTCGACAACGGCGTGGTCTGTGCGTCCGAGCAGGCCGTCATCGTGGTCGACTCCATCTACAACCAGGTCAAGGAGCGTTTCGCGACTCACGCCGGCTACATCCTCTCCAAGGACGAAGCCGACAAGGTGCGCAAGGTGCTGCTGATCAACGGCGCCCTGAACGCCGACATCGTGGGCCAGCCCGCCACCAAGATCGCCGCCATGGCCGGTGTGACTGTGCCTGCCACCACCAAGATCCTCATCGGTGAAGGTCTGGAGCTCTGCGCAGAGGACGAGTTCGCTCACGAGAAGCTCTCCCCGACCTTGGGTATGTTCCGCGCCAAGAACTTCGAAGAAGCCGTCGAAATGGCCTGCGACATGGTCAACATCGGTGGTATCGGCCACACCTCCGGCCTCTACACCGACCAGGATCGCAACGCCGACCGCATCAAGTACTTCGGCGACAAGATGAAGACTGCCCGTATCCTGATCAACACCCCCTCCACCCAGGGCGGTATCGGTGACCTGTACAACTTCGCTCTCGCCCCGTCCCTGACCCTGGGTTGCGGCTCCTGGAGTGGTAACTCCATCTCCGAGAACGTCGGTCCCAAGCACCTGATCAACAAGAAGACAGTCGCAAAACGGGCAGAAAATATGCTGTGGCACAAACTTCCGAAATCCATCTACTTCCGTCGTGGTTCCCTGCCGATCGCCCTGGGCGACCTGGAAGGCAAGAAGCGCGCCATGGTGGTCACCGACCGTTTCCTGTTCAACAACGGTTATGCCGATGAAGTGGTTCGTCTGCTCAAGAAGCTGAACATGGAAGTGGAAATCTTCTACGAAGTGGAAGCCGACCCCACCCTGTCCGTGGTACGCAAGGGCGCCGAGATGGCGAACTCCTTCAAGCCGGACGTGATCGTCGCCCTGGGCGGTGGTTCACCCATGGATGCCGCCAAGATCATGTGGGTCATGTACGAGCACCCGGACACCGCGTTCGAAGACCTGGCCATGCGCTTCATGGACATCCGCAAGCGTATCTACAAGTTCCCGAAAATGGGCGTGAAGGCCGAACTGGTCTGCATCACCACCACTTCCGGTACAGGTTCTGAAGTGACTCCGTTCGCGGTCGTGACCGACGACGCCACCGGCATGAAGTACCCGCTGGCCGACTACGAGCTGACCCCGAACATGGCCATCGTCGATGCCAACCTGGTGATGGGCATGCCCAAGTCCCTGTGTGCCTTCGGCGGTATCGATGCCGTGACCCACGCCATGGAAGCCTATGTCTCCGTGCTGGCCAACGAATACTCCGACGGTCAGGCGCTGCAAGCCCTGAAACTGCTGAAAGAGTATCTGCCGTCCAGCTACCAGAACGGTGCCAACGACCCGGTTGCCCGCGAGAAGGTGCACAACGCCGCCACCATCGCCGGTATCGCGTTCGCCAACGCCTTCCTGGGTGTGTGCCACTCCATGGCCCACAAGCTGGGTGCCGAGTTCCACATCCCCCACGGCCTGGCCAACGCCCTGCTGATCAGCAACGTCATCCGCTACAACGCGAACGACAACCCGACCAAGCAGACCGCGTTCTCCCAGTACGACCGTCCGCAGGCTCGTCGTCGCTACGCCGAAGTGGCCGACCATCTGGGTCTGACTGCTGCCGGTGACCGCACCGCGGCCAAGATCGAGAAGCTGCTGACCTGGCTGGACGAGCTGAAAGCGACTCTGGGCATCCCGGCCTCCATCCGTGAAGCCGGCGTGAACGAGACCGACTTCCTGGCCAAGGTTGACCAGCTGGCCCTGGAAGCCTTCGATGACCAGTGCACCGGCGCCAACCCGCGCTACCCGCTGATCACCGAGCTCAAAGCCATCCTGATGGACACCTACTACGGCCGTCCCTTCACCGAGGAAGCTCAGGTAGCGACCAAGGTTGAGGCCAAAGTCGACACCAAGGTAGACAGCAAGAAAAAATCCAAGGCCTGATAACCGGCTAGGATGACAAGGGCCCGCGCACATGCGCGGGCTTTTTTGTTTGTCTATCTGTTTAATTTTGCTAGCTTGTTGATAGGCAAATTCGACAGAAGAGTGAGTCTATGGCGCTGATCCAGGCCTCCATCGAGCAGTTGAGAGTCGGCCACTACATCCATCTCCCCACGGGATGGACCAGCCACCCTTTCATGTTCAATGCCTTCAAGATCCGCGACCAGCAGCAACTCGAGATCATCCGCCACCTCGAACTCACCCTGCTGATGGTGGATCCCGACAAGAGCGATCTCCCCGTCGAGCCCCTGCTGCGGGCCGAGCCGACCCCTTCGCCCGATCTCGGGGCTGCGCAAGATGCCTCCGCCCTCCCGACCGAACCCGCGTTCGACGAAAAGGCCTTTCGCCGTTCCCTGCGCACCGCCGACAAGGCATTCGGCCAATCCCTGTCAGATCTTCGTGACGCCCTCGGCGCCCTCAATCTCAAGCCCGACGAGGGGCTGGCCAACACCGCCCAGATGGTGCGCATCGTCGCCACCCGCCTCGCCGACCATCAGGGACCTCTGGGTTTGCACCTCATTCGCAGCCAGCACACGGACATCCTGCTGCAACACAGCCTGAGCGTGGCCTTCATCGCCATGCTGATGGCAAGGGAGCTCGGCATGAGCCATATCGAGATCGAGGAGGCGGGGCTGGCCGGCCTGCTGCACGATATCGGCGAGCTCAGGATCCCGAGCCAGATCACCCAGAAGCGGGGAGAGCTCAGCCGCGCCGAGCAGAATTTTCTCAACATGCATCCCCAGTACGGGCTGGAGATGCTCAACCAGTGGCAGGCCTTCGAACCCAGGATCCGCGAGGTTGCCCACCTCCATCACGAGCGGCTGGACGGCAGCGGCTTTCCCCTCGGCATCCAGGGGGACAGGATACCTCCCCTCGCCCGCCTCATCGGCCTGGTGGACTATTACGACGAGCTGCTGCACCCGCGCAGCGGCCTCCACCCGGCGGGGCCGAGTCAGGCCATCGGCCAGCTCTACAAGTTGTCCCAGAAGAAATTCGATCAAGATCTGGTCAGATTGTTGATAAAGGTGCTGGGGGTCTATCCGCCCGGATCCCTGGTACGTCTGGAGGATGATACAGTGGCGCTGGTGTTATCGAGCGAACCCACCATGCCCCTCAAACCCAAGGTGCAACCCTACATCAAGGGGCAGCGCCCGGAAGCCGTGGCCATGATCGATCTGCGGGAAGATGAGAGAAGCATCATCGCCACCCTCAGGCAGGAGGAGCTGGATGAGGGGCAGCGGTTGTTTTTCCATCTAGGTCGACGCGTCTGCTACTATTTCGCCTTCTGAGTTATCCCCAGAAGCTGGGGATAACTCATTGGACAAACCTGAATAATTGCTCGAGCCCCCTCAAAATCGTCCGCCATTGGAGCTGGATAAAAAACGCCCAGCCGAAGGCCGGGCGGAGCATGCCACCTCCGTGTGGCGCACCCAGTGGGCACATTCATGCTCACTCCAGCAATATCAAGCTCCGCCCGGTTACACAAATATCAATTTAACGTGCTGATTTTATATGGTTTTATTTTTTCATTCTGGCAAACTGCCCCCGCCATGGGGCCGCGTACTGCATCAGGACGGTATCTTGCTCACAGTACGCCCTGATGGCGCTCTGACCCGGGATCACTCTTGAGGAAGGTTTTTTATGCAATTAGTCCTCTCCCTGCTCCAGCAGATGAGCGTCAGCCTGGTCATTGCCTACCTCTTCTCCAAGAGTCCCTTGCTGCGCCCCCTGGCCAACTACTCGGTCAGACTTCCGCACAAGATACTGATATACGTCATCTTCTCCTGCTTCTGCATACTGGGCACCTATGTGGGGCTGGACATAGACGACGCCATCGCCAATACCCGCGCCGTCGGCGCCGTGCTGGGGGGGCTGCTGGGAGGTCCCCTGGTGGGCTTTCTGGTGGGACTGACCGGGGGGCTGCATCGCTATACCCTGGGCGGCTTTACCGATCTCGCCTGCGCCATCTCCACCACCTGCGAGGGGCTGCTGGGGGGCCTGGTGCACTGGCGGCTGATGCGAACGAACCGGGTGGATGCCCTGTTCAATCCCCGGATTGCCTTCTTCACCACCCTCTACGCCGAGATCCTGCAGATGGTCATCATACTGCTGGTCGCCACGCCGTCCGAGCAGGCCCTGCAGCTGGTGCGCACCATAGCCACCCCCATGATCCTCGCCAACTCCTGCGGGGCGGCGCTCTTCATCAGCATGATCCGCGACCAGCAGCGGATGTACGAGAAGTTCTCCCGGGTCTTCTCCGCCAAGGCGCTCACCATAGCCAACCGCACCCTGGGGATCATGGCCCAGGGTTTCACTCCGGAGGCGAGCCGTAAGATAGCCCACATAGTGCAGGAGGAGACCGGGGTCGGCGCCGTCGCCATCACGGACACCGACAAGATCCTCGCCTTCATCGGCACCGGGGAGGATCACCACAAGCCGGGCACCCCCATCACCTCCGCCATCACCCTGCAGGCCATCGCCCGGAACAAGGTGCTGTTCGCCGACGGCAACCGCCAGCCCTATCGCTGCAGCCTCTCCCCCCAGTGCCAGCTCGGCTCCGTGCTGGTGATCCCGCTGCAGGGAGACCGAGGAGTAATAGGCACCATCAAGCTCTACGAGCCCAAGAAGCGGCTCTTCCTCAAGATCAACCACACCCTGGGGGAAGGGATAGCCAACCTGCTGTCACAGCAGTTGCTGAGCGGGCGGCTGGAGCAGCAGCAGCGATTGCTGGTCCAGTCAGAGCTCAAGCTCGTTCAGGCGCAGATCAATCCCCATTTTCTGTTCAACACCCTCAATACCATCAGTGCCATCACCCGCCGTGATCCAGGCCGGGCGCGGGAGCTGCTGCTGCACCTCTCCCGCTTCTTTCGCAACAACCTCAAGCGCCAGAGCGGCTTGACCACGCTGCGGGAGGAGCAGGAGCACTGCCAGTCCTATCTGGAGATAGAGCAGGCCCGCTTTGGCGAGCGCCTGACCGTCATCAACGAGATACCGCCACACCTGGCCGACATGCAACTGCCAAGCTTCACCCTGCAGCCCCTCATCGAGAATGCCATCAAGCACGGGATCTGCTCCCTGCTGGAGCAGGGGCGGATCCGGCTCTTCGCCGAGGAGGGGCAAGAGAGTGTCACCCTCTGCGTGGAGGACAATGCAGGAGCCTGGCAGCCGGGCCCCCAGGGGGACGGCCTTGGCATGAGCATTGTGGACAGGCGGCTCAAGAGTGCCTTCGGCGAGCGCTTTGGCATCCAGGTGCAGTGTGAGCCGGAGCACTGGACCCGGGTCTCTTTCACCCTGCCCAGACAGCCGGATTCCCCTTCCAAGGAGATGACATGATCCGCACCCTGATAGTCGACGACGAACCCTATGCCCGCGAAGAGCTGGCCGAGCTGCTCGGCAGTGACCCCGACATCGAGATCCTCGGCGCGGCAGCCAACGCCATCGAGGCGCTGCCGCTCATCCAACGACTCAAGCCGGAGGTGGTGTTTCTCGACATCCAGATGCCCAAGCTCAGCGGCATGGAGCTGGTGGCCATGCTGGACCCCCTGCCCCGCATCGTCTTTGTCACGGCGTTTGATGACTATGCCATCCAGGCCTTCGAGGAGAACGCCTTCGACTACCTGCTCAAACCGGTGGAGCCTGCCCGCCTCGCCAAGACGCTGGCGCGCCTCAAGCAGGATCTCAGCCCCCAGCCGGTGGCGGCGCTGACACCGGCCATTCGCCACATTCCCGGCTATCTGCACAACCGGGTGCGGCTGCTGCCCATAGCGCAGGTGGAGTACGCCTTCTCGGATCTCGGCGGGGTGCACGTCGCCTGCCAGGGGGAGCTGTTTCACACCCAGCTCACCTTGAAATCCCTGGAGGAGAAGACCCCGCTGCTGCGCTGCCACCGCCAGTACCTGGTGGCCCCGGGCGCCATCTTCGAGATCCAGTTGCTGGAAAACCAGCTGGCCCAGATAGTCACCCCGAGCGGTGCCCGGGTGCCGGTCAGCCGACGCTATCTCAAGGAGCTGAAAGACGAGCTGGGGCTGGAATAAGGTCGCCCGCTGTGCGCCGGATCACAACGGGCGACCGCTCGGGTCGCCATGTCGCCGCTCACCCTCATTTACCTGCCGTTAACAGAAGCCCCCACCTAGACTGGCTGTGCACACCAAACAATAACAAAGCAGGAGCGTAGCAATGATCTGGTTCTTCCTCTGTGTCGGCTTACTTGTCGCCGGCTACTTCATCTATGGCAAATTCGTCGAGCGCATATTCGGGCCCAAACCCGAATTGAAGACCCCCGCCATCACCATGGCGGACGGGGTGGACTATGTCCCCATGTCGGACAAGAAGGTCTACCTGGTGCAACTGCTCAACA